>Ga0075122_10001419_pt1 | contig 17002 bp, 25 predicted proteins | sample AntAceMetag02UKB_FD_69790 | JGI IMG/M metagenome (GOLD analysis project Ga0075122, IMG submission 69790) | Saline lake microbial communities from Ace Lake, Antarctica - Antarctic Ace Lake Metagenome 02UKB | ecosystem: Environmental > Aquatic > Non-marine Saline and Alkaline > Saline | place... | reverse complement strand
TCTATCCTAGCCCACCCCTTGAACTCTGTTGCGGGGCTGAATATTCTATGAGGTTCAACTACCAGCATGGCTTCCCAAACATCAGCAGAGCCATCAGCCACATTGTCTTCCTGATCCCACAAATCATAAGTCATTTTAAAGCATCTATGTGACAAGTAAGGTGTAAATCTATAACTCTTTGGAGAATCCACTCCGGCTGTAATCTTAACTTTTAGCCCCCCATCAACTGTTTCGACTCCAATATGGTCGTCCCTGATAACAGCCTGAAGCCAGGAATCCATGTCTCGCTTATCCTCATTGATCAGTGGATACTGGAACGATTCGGGGTTAAGATGAAGCACCATAGGTCGGAAAGCAAATATATTATGCCGCTTGGAATCTGTTATCCAGTATTCTACTTCCATTTTAACAGAATTGGATTCGATGGTATATTTAGTCGTACAATTCCAGCCGCACTCTGGATAGTGGTTCCCTAACATCCGTTCCCGGTAGGGTCCGACTGGTGAGATTTCCTGCGTGTAATCATAGGCTTGGCAAGTAACCTCAAGAGTGTTAAACGTCTCCTGAAAGTTCTGCATAATTGGTATAGTTTTTCCCCAATTGCCGCCGCCAAAAGTTGGGTTGACTATGTTGAACATAAAATCTTTTCCTGGTGGAATAGTTCCATCGAAAATGGTAGACTGAAATTCCCTTCCCCTATCTCTCCGGTAATTATCTAGCAGGTTTTCACTCCCTCTATAAGAAATATACGAAAGCAGATAAGGTGTGTTGCTTGGGTCTTTCATAAACCCAACTTCTATGTTTCCAACTTGCTTATAGTAAAAGTTATAACTCATCTTACTCCCCTATCCATCCAAACATCAAACTAAATGTGAACAATGCAGCCAACGCTCCAACGTAAACCATTAATAAGAGAGTAATCACAAATTTAACTTTCACAAAGCCCCCTTAATTGAAACTGTTATCCATACGCCCCATAAAATATCTTTAGTCTTAATCTTCATTACTTCCCCCCTATCTTTTGCCCACACAAAGCACACTGCTCACCCATCTCCTGAGTAAACAAAACCTGTAAATCCTGGGCACGTTCAATTCTGGTTTGTATATTAGTTTCAATATTTCTGTATACCCCTACTTCTTGATCTAATTCACTCCACGTTTTCCGCAACTCCTTATTTTCCTTCTGTTCCTTCAAAGCCTTATTCACCAGGGGTAGAACCTTTAACTGTTGTTGGCCTTCCTGAACCTCCCGTTCAAACACCCCAATCTCAAAACACAGGGTTTCCAACTCTTCAACCTGGCCCTGAAGCTCCTCCCCAGCGGTCACCAATCCAGCCAACTCCTTCATCCAGTTTGTAATTCGTTCAACCCCGGCCAGCTGTTCCAACCGGCTTTGAGTCCGGCTGACTTCTGCCAAAACCTGTATCAGCCCCCGCACTTGGGTTTGAAGATTATCCTGGGCTGACTTCATACCCTCACCCTTTAACAATAACCGCTGAATGTCGGGCAGAGTGGTGTACCGCTCCAACTGCTGCTGGTAGCGTTCGGTTGCCTCCTGGGCTTGAGCGGTTTTTGCCCGGCTGGCTTTTGCATGGAAATCAATGTGTTTTGTCACCACATCAATATCCTCAAGCTGGGCCACCCGGTTAAAATACTTGGCCACTTCACCGGAAGAACTTTGTATGAGGAAAAACGGGTCAATCTGGCTCTGCACGTTCAACTCCTGATCCATGCCATGAGCCTTCAACACTTGATCTGGTACCCCGGAACCCACCGCCTGCATATCTAACCCGTCCAGCCGGTAACCGTTAAACTTCTTCCCCTTTTCCCTGACAATCTTTTTAGTGGTTCCATCCGGTGTGGTGAACAGGGTTGTTACTTTGGTTTTCTCTGCCCAGTAGGAACGGAAAGCCTCCCCCAGTGGCCGGTTATACAACACCCAACAAATGGCCCGAAATATGGCTGACTTGCCATTGTCCGAAGGCCCCACAATCACATTCACTCCAGGGTGAAAATTCAACTGGGAAGCCTTGTGACTTTGGAATCCTTGAATTTTAAGGTTTGATAACATTTTCTTCCTCTACCGGAACTAATTTATACTTTCTGTTTATATTCTTATGTACGGTTGCAAGCCCTTCTCTTTGCACAAAATACTCCGCTGAAACTGTAATAATATCATCCGTTTGAATTACTATTGTTACCTTTTTACATTTATTAAGGTCTTTAATACCAAGATCCTTACAAAACTCCACAATAATTAACTGCTCTTTATTTAATAATATAGATGTACTCATTTTTTACCCTTCTCTAACAGATTAAAAAACACCCTGGCATCCACCACCACAACCGGCAACATCCGATTACGCTTTATCACCAGCAACCAATCCGTGCCCGGCTTCTGGTTTGCCTTGGCCTGCACAATCCACGCCGGAATACTCCAGGTCTCCTGGTACTTACACTCAACACTAAATGGGAACACGGCCTGCACCTGGCTTTCCAACCGCACATCCGTACCGGGCTGGCCCATTGGTCGGCTACTTATGGGAGCATCCTCATCAGCCCCACCCCAAGCAAAACCAGTTACCCTGCTCACCTGGGTGCATGCCCACTGCTGAAGCCTGCGGCCTTTGGCCTTTGCTGATGATGTTTTCATTCCTCTTCCTTATCAAACAAAGCCACCAGCTGATCTCTCAACTCTTTTGGTAACTCTTCTAAAGTTCGTTTGTGTAAATCCCCCGTTTTAGTCATATACCAAACTGACCCACCCTGGCCGTGTAACCTCCGCCACAAAACCATTAACCGGCAAGGCCCCTTCCCTGACCAATAAACCGGGACATAGTCCTTTTCTGGATTCTTACCTATTTTATGGGCTTCTGCTATCATTCGGGCAGTTTCTTCAGATCCAGCCTCAATAATATGTTCCCCTATGCGATACCAAAACGGTTTGGATATATCTACTTTAGTTTCATCTGTTCCGGCTGATCGGATTACCCAAAAACCTGGCACAAAAACAGATTCCTCATCCGTAGCTTCTATACAGGTTACTCCAGGTTGGATTGTACTATCTTTGTCCCAAACTTGTTTCTTATTCATTTCAATTCCCCAAAAGTCAGTTTCACTGTAAGTGTTCCATCTTTTTCCCACTGTTTATACTCATTCTTTGATTCTACCGCACGCACCCCATATTCCATATCCACACCTATCAATTCCCGATTCTGGAATAAGTTTTTTATCCTTGCCGAAACAGATTCTACTTCACTTTTTGTAAGATTCATTACTCTCTCCTTTTCCCTTTTCTATCCTGCACAAACCGGGCTTCTATTTCTTCCCACAAATCAATGACCTGCTCCCGTAAGGTCTCTTCCAATTCTAATTCCTCAACCTCCTGGATGGCCTTGGTTATTCCCATACAACTAAACTCATCCCACACCTTGTAAGAAGTATAATCCCGGCCCCGTTTAAGGAATTCCAGGTTGGCCCGAATGTCATCTATGCCGTAATCAAACAGGATATGCACTTCAGCAAACCGGTAAGGCTTCCAAATGGTGCTTTTCTCCACCGTGATCCGGGCAGTCACACCAATAACCCGCTTCTCCTTTTTCAGCTCCCGGTAGATTTTCCGGGGCTTGCTTAACTCCAACCGCAAGCTACTGTAAAACTCTATTGCCTTCCCACCTGGGGTTGTGGTCTGTTTCTGGAAAGAAGTGGCTCCCACATTCTGCCTCACCTGATTAGAACAAACCATCAGAAACCCACGCTCAGTAAGTACCCGGCAGGTTTTCCGACACTCTTCACTAAACTCCTTGGCCCGCCGCATCCCCATTTTGTCGGAATCTTCCATCTCCAGGTTTGTACTCAAAGCAGCCAGGGAATCAGCAAACACCCCATGTACCACCCCCTCATCCGGTTGGGGTTTCCACTCCCGTACGGGTTGGAATAACTCCGGAACGGTGTTTGGTATGCCGTAATCCATAGTGGCTGTGTCCAGGTCAAATATCTGGGCAAATTGTTTATTCAGCCGGGCCTCCGGGTCTTTAAACATAACCTGCCCACCTTGCCGTTGCACCGCCCCGGCTATCTCACAAAGCAACACGGTTTTCCCAGCAGAAGCCGGGCCAAATATCTCCACCAGCTTCCCACCAGGCAACCCGCCTCCCCGGACCCATCCACCAGAAATGGCCAGGTCCAACAGGGTGGAGCCAGTACTTATCAAACGCCCCTGGGGTACTTCTGGAGGGGGTTCTTTATGGAGCCTTTCCTCCATTTGTTTACTAAGTTTCTTGGTAGCCCGTTTCACTTTGCGTTCTCCTTTTCATCTATACATTTTTCCCAAACTTCACACGTAGCACATTCATCCTTTTCGTCAGTATCAACCCCGTACTCATGGCCGTGGGGGCAAAGGGATTCCTTTTTTGCTTTCTTACCGGTTTTCTTTGGTTTTTCTTCTACTTCATCTTCTACGTCATCTTGTATAAACCAACCTAACTCATCAAGAGCAACCTTGGTATTTTTTTCATTATCATCTCTAATAATAATAGCGAATTTACCCTTAATGGATTTGACCTCACCAGCCAGAAGATCCCCACGGTAAGTCCATTCAACCTGATCCCCCTTGCTAAAAGGGATTTCGTCAGGATCAACCTCATCTTCATCTTCATCTTCTTCTACTGGTTTGGCCTTTTTCCTTTTCCGGTGGGTTGTGGGTTCCGGTACCTGTTCAACTTCCTTTTCTACTTCATCTTCATCTGTATCCTCCTCCTGGTTTTCCACCTCATCCATGCCCAGCCACTTGGCATCCAATTCTTCATAACTTAAAACTTCCAGCAAATCATCCAGCTTTGGCACATCATCCAGAATGCTTTCTTCGTATTCATCCTCCCGTTCCTTGAAGAGTATACGTTTGGTAAAACCATACTTTACTGTAGAATACGCCTTTTTGATTAACCTCACATGCAGGGTCAGGCCCTCTTCCAAATCAAAGAATCCCCAGTTACTTTCATCCTGGGACAACTCATCCGTCAACTCATCCTGAAAACAGAATGCTGAAATATCCCAAACGTAGGGCCGTTCTTCATAATCTTTGCTATCAATCGGGATCACACAGTATAAGTGCCGGAGGGAAGAATTAAATGGTTTCAACTCATCCTGGTCTGCACCGGCTTTCTGTTTTTTAATCCTGATCTCACAAATCGGGCACCGCTTACCAAACGAAGCCGGGCATACAACCGTTTCATCCTCCGGCCCTACTCCCCGGTGAATTCTGAAAGGTAACTTGTACCACAAATCACCCGGCCTGGCCCGATTTGTTGCTTCCTTACGATCAGCATGTTTTGGGTTGGTAACCTCATACGGCAAGAAGTCCAGTTTAACCGTGCCATCCAATGGCTCTTTAAATACATTCACCCCTTTTGGCAGGTTCAAATAACCGTAGGAACTTCCTTTTTTCTTTTGGTCCTTTACGTCATCCCCAACCTGATCATTAAACCGTCCTCTTTTTTTACTTCTTTTTGCCATCTCTAAGCTCCTTTATTGTTTCTTTTACATTTGCTTCATAGGCATCCATTTTCCCCTTGGCAGCATTCCGGCTGAGAATCCGCACATACACGGGGAGAAGGATAACTAAAATTATTATAAAAATTATTACAACCACTTCCATCATTTCTTCCTTCGAGCCTGGATACCGTCACTAACCCGTTTTTCCTTTTCCCGTTTTTCCCACTCCTTATCCAAATCCCTGGGTATAGACGGGCCTGCAAAATACATCTGACCATGCAGCTTTACCAGGTTCTCTAGGGCAGACTTTTTCTGGTCTATGGCAGCCACCGCAACCCTGGCAATTTCAGCGTCATACTTGGCTTTATTGTAATCGTCTTGAGCCTCAATACAATCTGAATAAATAAGGAGGGCTGCTTTAATTACAGCGTCCGTAACTTTAGGTAGGGCAAATTTATCTGGGTCACTTCTCATTTGACCTTCTAACTTAGCCTTAACAAAATCCAACTGGTCCTTGGCCTGATCCAACTCCAGCCGGGCCTTTGCTGCCCGTTCCCCATAACGCTTCATCAGTATGGGTTGATCCAGCCACTCAACATCCAGTGCGGACTGATCAATTGAAACGTCATCATCCCAGTTTAATTCTTCTTTCTTTCTTTCCATTATTTTTCCCCTTTGTTTATATTATACCCCTCAAACACACTTTCACCCGTAATTTTTAATTCCCCTGACTCCCGAACCTTGTGCCTTCCCCAGTAAGTTGTGTAGTGGATCTTGCCCCCTTGGCCAGCCAACCGCTCCTGCACCAACAACAAGGGAGCTTTACCCATCAACTGCCAGTGGGACGGCATATAGCCAATTGAACCCCGCTTACCAATCTTAAACCTCCGGGCAATCCGTTTGGCCTCCTCACCGTACTCAGCCTGAATCACATGGAGCTTTACAATACGCCGGAAGATTTGCTTGTCCCCCAAAGTCATAGCCCAAAGCCCTTTTGATCTGATCAGCCAGAAATTATCCACTACGGCCTCCCACACACCACTGAAAAACATGCCAGGGTGAGCTGTGGCCAAGGGGTAGTATAGAACGGGTCAATGAATTCTTCCAAAATGGTTCCAAACTTCCCCTCCGATCCACCCCGCAACAAAGCACTTTGGCAATAACCACAAACCATACGCCGGAGCCCTTCCGGGTCTTCCTCTTTTAAGCCGGTTAGAATACCTGCCACCCGCTTCCACGGCTCCCCCTTCACCAATGCCCTGCAAAGTTCTATTCCCTGGGCCTGCACCTGTACAGCGTGTTTTGCCACCCCGGCCCGTTCGTCTTCCGGTACGGCCAACACCTGCTCCAAAATCTGGAGGGCATTCCGGGGTAGCCCTTCACTGGTTTTGGTTATCTCCTGGTAAATGTCCCGGCTTAAACTACATTCTTCCGTCTGCACCACCCTTCGCAGCAACCGTAAAAGATCCTTGTCATTCAGGGGGCTAACCTTGAATTGACTACACCGGCCCCGGATTGGTGGGATGAGCTTTTGCGGGTCAGTAGTACAAAGTATGTATGCCACGTTTGCTGGGGGATCTTCCAGGGCTTTGAGGATAGCATTTTGGGCATCATTGGTTAATTTGTGACAATTATGAACAGGACATCCCCCAGCAAAATAAGAAGGATCTCCCTGCATTTGTAAATCAAAAAACTCTACAAATCCTTGATCTCTTTCTTTATCTCCAATAACACCCTGGAAGTATCGGTCATTATTTCCTCGTTGGTATACCTCAATACTTTCCATCCTAATATGGTCAATTTCATTGAGGGGCAAAATCAAATCAGCGTTTGTTAAGGAACCTGCACACACCCAACCGGCAGCCGTAAAAAATTCATGTTCCTTTGTAGTAAAAATCTCTTTTCCATTACTCAACCTCAACCGAATAACCCTATTCAAAAAAACCTTATTTTTAAAAACCTGTTCCACAATATCCCGGCCCTGAAATGAATATACCTGATCCCCTTGTCGTATATCCTTGATTAGAATCTCCCCTTGGCCACAAGTTGTAACTAAAGTTTCAGGAGAAAAGCACTCATCCAACAGCCAAACCTTTCGCTTTCCTTCCAGGGCTTGGTACTGGGACTGCTTGCGTATTTCTCGGATACTATCAATCCCCCGGAAATCAGCTGAGTCCACCTCCCTGAAATCTCCACCCACTGCCCCCAACATCCGGGCCACAATACGGCCTAAAGTGGTTTTACCACAGCCCGTGGAGCCTGAAAACAAATAAGCCTGGGGAGGGTCACCAGTAGCAAACAAAGCAGTCAAAGAAGAAAGCACACTGGTATTTCCCAACATTTCTTCCAGGGCATCCGGTCTGTATTTCTTGTATAATTCCATTTTAGTTCCTTAAATCTCAATATCAAATTTAACATCCACAACCAATCCCTCTCCATCTTCTGGGCCGCCATGTGTACTGTTATCAACCACGTCAACATGCACACTTTCCACACAAGCACCTGTCCTGCTCTGAAACCATTCCACTTGGGTTCGGGCCTCTTTTAAAATAGCCATTTCTGCTATTATCTTTAACTCCTTCATCTTTTCAATTGTCAATCCTGGTTTACTCATTAATTTACCCTCACTCCTGCTGGTTTTTCTCCAACTGATTTTCCAACAAAAAACCCTATAAAATACCCCAAAACAAGTCCTACCACAAACACTATACTCACCACTACAAAAGAAAGTAAAATTGCACTAACTGTCATCGGATGCCTCCTAAATTATTTAATACAAAAATCACAGTGGTAACAAAACTAATTATATAAATTGACCAGACTATTGATCTGATAATCCTATGCTCACTGGACAGAATTAAAGACTCAATGAAGTCAACACCTGTCACCATGAATGTAAATAAAAAGAAAAACCCTATTAATAAAATAATTAGTAAATTCATTTCCCCTCCTTTGCCCATGAAAAATGTTCTTCCTCATATTTGGTTATCTCATCTGCCAGCTTATCCATTTCAATATACTCAGCCGTACACGCTTCAGGGTTAATATCCATTAATTCAGTCATCCGCTCCAATGCTTCGCTATATTCTAATTCAATAGTGATCTTCATCGGTCATTCCCACGGTCCTTTAATCTCACAATAAGCAGCAAAGTACACTGGCATATCCTCATGTGTATACCGTGCACATTCAAACCACCAGAACGAATCACCTTTACGATCAGTTCTATATTCTGCTTCACTCGCTCCCTTAACAAATGAATGGTCTGGAGGTTCAATAAAGAATAGAGTTGTATAATTCTCCGGTTTCCATTTTAACCAGTCTTCCTTGATTAACAATTTCCACTCTCCTACAATCTTATTCTTAATCTTCATCACTCCACCTCTCTGCCAAAATCATCTTCTATTCTGTGAATATCCTCTTCCCGGCAACCATCAGGATCATCTGAGGTTTGCACCTCAATGATTATCAGCGGTTCTGTGCCTGTGTTGGTGATACGGTGGATTTCTTTAGCTTTGACAGTATCACTACAACCCAGAAACGCTCTCCATGTTCCATCGCCAACTCGGATCTTTTTAGATTCACCGCTAACATAAGTCCACAACTCATCCCTCAACTCATGCCACTGCAAACTTGTCCGCTTGCCGGGATTCACCACCAGACGCTTTACTTTGTAGCCAGGGCCAGTTGCGAGAATCTCAAAATAGCCCCAAGGTCTTTCGTGCTTTAAAAGTCGACTAGATGCTTGACCGAATACAAATGCCACTTCCTCTGCTTTAGTTTTCATCCCCACCCTCCTTTGCCATCTCCCGTTGGGCTTCCTTTTCCCTTAAATCAACAATGGCTTGTTTAATTTGATTTAAATGCATAATCTCCGGCGGCCAATTATATTTTTTAACCCTCCACTCCAAAGACTTCTCTTCTTTTTTCAAAACTTCTACTGCATGATTTCTCATAACACGTAATCCTCCTTTTCAGCCCAGCTCCTGTCCACCCCACAAAATTTCAACGAATCATGAAACCAAAATGGAAGGTCCATTTGCTCTCCCGTATGTTTATAATAATTACAATCAAAAATACTAACACAACGGCAATTAGGGTGAAACGGAGGAGGAATGCCATAAGACACCCTTTCAATAATCTTCGACTTCTTCAGCCTCCATGCAAGGAGGAAACCAATCCAAAACCATACCAAAATTAAAAATACCCAATATTCCCCACCCATTAGTTAATTCTCCTTCACATTTGATAACTTTGTTTTTCAGCCCAGCTACAATCAACCCCACAAAGTTCCGCCCCAACACTAAGTGGTACAATTATCCAGGGCCAAGCCTGTGCTAAATCTTTTGTTGTGACCCGACTCACGGCCTCCGAAACCATTTCCAACTCAGCCGAGTAAACGTCCAGAATTAGGGCATCATGTATCTGCCCCACCAGCCGGGTTCTCCACTCCTGCTCCCGGCTAATTCTATCTAACTCCACAAAACACCATAACAGGCAATGAAAAGCCGCCCCCTGAATCGGATAATTAATAACTTCGTTATGGTTCATCACCCCACTACACCTGAAACCTGTCAGGGAATCCACATAGCCTTGCCGTTGATACTGCTTATACCAATGCTCTTTCCACTGATAATACTTTACAAACCGATTACCCCAAAAGTCTTCCTGTACCAACTTTAAATGGGCCTCAAATTGTTTATAAGTTTTTATGCCTTTACTAATCAAATGATCCCCGATTGTTCCACCCCCAGGTAAAGGTAATCCCATACCAGCTTTCCAACGGCCTTCCGGCAACTCCACCCAAGTACACAAGCCCTTGACATTATTACCATAGTAATCACCGTAAAATTGGGGAAACACAAAACCGTTTTTAGAGGCATCCCGAAACACCTTTAACCCTGATTCCTGTCGATCAAAATGAGAAAACTTAAAAATCTGTTTAGCCATGTCCCCGTGCATATCCGTGGTGGGATCAAACAGGTACTTCAACATATTTGGGTCTTTATGATAACAGGCAGCAATACTAACTTCCAGGCCACTGAAATCCACTTCAAGTAACTGATGGCCGTGCCGGGGGAAAATTGCCTGCCGGGTAACCTGCCTACTTTCCTTATCCCGTTTCGGTATGTTCTGAAAATTAGGGTGATCTGAACTACTGCGGAAAGTTGCCGGTATGTTCAAGTTAAAAAATGGATGTATAACCCCATCCACCTGCTCCCGGAGAAAGCCTTCCAGGTAGGTATCCCGGATCTTTTTTAACTTCCTGAGTTGTAATAAAATCTGTAGTTCCGGCAAGTCTATCTGACTCAGGGTTGACGTATCCACGGAACCCTTGCCGGTCTTGGTAGTGTTTGGTGGGGTAATACCCATTTTTGTATACAGCACCCAGGCCAACTGGTCATTCCCTCCCAGGGTAAACCCGGCCCGGAACCGCTCCCACCACACCTTTACCAGCTCCGTGTCTTCCAACTTACGTTCCATCCGCTGAATCTTCCGGGTGAGGTGGGCTTTAGCTTTCAAGCAATAATCCACATCAATCCGCATACCCTGTTCCTCAGCCCGTGCCAGGGCCAGCACCCCGGCATGAAACAACTGATAAGCCTCCTTTGTTTTCGGATGAATATTAGCTTTCATAACCCATCTCCCTCATTTGTTTTTCGGCCAGCAAATCACTCAAAATACTGTCCATCCCGCAATAGGTCAAAATCTGGTGTCTTCCTTTCCTGGTCTTCCACAGTTTATCTATTTTGTTTATTGCATTGGCCCCCTTCCCATCCGTGCTGATGATGTAGGGCCGAACCTCATCGTCGTAGCCTGATACCCCAAAGTTTACAAAGCCCTGGAACTTTAACCCAGTCACCCCGGCCCGGTTGTCCAGTATGTGAGCAGCCAACTGGGTGTCCCAAAGCCAGGGGTGAACAGACACCCGGAGTTTGTTCAGGGTCCAGCTTTGTTCAAACCGCATATTGTGGGCCACCTTGCCCAAATTAGCCCGTAGCAGCGTTTTCTTTAACGCTCCTACCACCTGGGGGGACTCCAAGCCAAAAGCCCAGCCACGGCCACCCTGGGCCACGCTAACACACTTTAGGACCTGTTGCCCGGTATGGGGTTTGAGTCCTGTAGTTTCATAGTCAAAAGCCATCCAGCCAGTTAAACCCCGGAGCAGCCCACAAATTTCATCCGGGTTCTCAAGCACTTGCACATGCTTCTCAATAGGTTCCTCCGGTAGCGGGGTGTTCAGTAATCCAAAGGCCCGCTGCAAATCTTGTTTCCAAATGGTTTCCACTTGGGGATTATCAGGTTGCCGGATAACATAACTGGGATGAAACACCGGGCAAACCCAGGCACCCAACTCATGCACGGGAATTGTCCACCCCCGCCACTGAGCCATAGCCCCCGGATCTTTTTTCCACCTGGGAGAAATCACACTCCACAAGGCCGAAGCCCCCAACAAAATGATCACCCTGGGCTGGGATTCCTTAATCACCCCATTCACCCGTTTACGGCAGCAAGCCACTTCAAACTTAGTGGGTTCCCGGTTTGCCCCTGTTGGGCTGGTTGGGCGGCAATTCACCGCATTAATATTCACTGTATCCTGAAACAGATCCACACCCAGTTCCCGGTAAACCCGTTTCAAAAACTTCCCAGCCTTGCCCTGCCAATACTGGCCCTTTATATCCTCATCCCGGCCAAAAGCCTCTCCCACGTTCAAAATCCCCTGGTCATTCCCCCCAAACGCCCCACTCCTGGGGTGCAGCTTGTCCCGGTACAGCCCGCAAGAGGCACAAGAAAGGGGCTTGCCCCCAAACTGAGATTCAGATTGAGTTTCCTTTTTCGTAAAAAATCCCGGCATGAATTCTACTCCTTAAACAGTGCTACAGCGTGTTTCCATCCTTCACCCTCAAACAGAAGAACCCTTTCACCCTTAACACACTTTTTCAACCCCTTCAGGGCCTGTTGTAGAAAAACCGGATTCACCGTAAACGTAACCGGTTCACCTTTGTATTTGTAATTCAATTCTTCCTTAAACCATCCGTACTCCCCTTCACCTTTAATAATCATACGGCGGTCAGCCAAAGTCACCCGCACCACATTATCAACCGTGCTTTCCCTGGTTGAGAAAATGGCGGCCTTCTCCAACACCTCCTGCAAAATAACCGGGAAGGTTATGAGCATTCCATTTTTAACTTTTAAGAATGGGCTGATATCCGGGTAATCCCCCTCAAACACCCTGGAAGAAAATACTGCCCCACTTTCGGCCTGGAAGTGTACCCAGCCTTCCCCAACTGAAATACTCACTGGTTTCATTTGCAGTAACGGGGGAATTGCAGCTGCCGGGAAAAGAAAAGAATCCAATCCACCCCCACCGGTTTCAACCCTGGTGAGCCGGTAATTATCACTGCTCTCCACCACCCCGGCCACAGCATCCACATGAACACAGGTAAGTACCGGGCGGCTCAGATCCGTTGAACAGGTGTACTGGGCAAACTTGAGGGCTTCCATAAACGAATCCGGCAATGAATACCAAGATTCTATTTTGCCAGTCTCCTCCAGGGGTAACCGGATTTCCTGCTGCAAAGGGATACCGGCTGAAGCCCGCCCGGCCTTAATCAATAACTCCCCACCTTCAACCTGTAGATCAATCTCTTCTGTCTTCATTTTGGAAAGCAATTTGTACAACTCCTCAGCCTTAACAGCCCCCTCAATACCGGTTTCCACTGGGGCACTGATTGAAATGGAGTCGTTATAGGTAATAACACACCCCTCCAGGAAAGCAAACGAAGTGGCCTGCTCCACCACCTCTTTACTTGCTAATCCAGGTTTCACTATCTCCAGGGCGTTCTGTAATTCTATTTTGTTAATTTTCATGCGGTTCCTTTCATATACTTTTTAAATAACTTTAGCATCTTTCAAAATACTATTTCCATAATCCTTGTCATATTGTTCTAAATACAAATCAAAGCCCTTATTAAAATCCTTTTCAACATAAAAATAATGTAGTTTCCCGTTAACCCGCTTTGCTTTCAAATCACAAAACATCTTACCTGGACTAAAACTATTACTTTTGTTTGTCTGATAACGACGTTTCAAAACCTGCTTAATTGTTAATTTAGCTAAATCGGCCCTAAACCCAGATACCCACTTACCCTTTTTAAGTTCTTCAGGCATGGCTTTTTCAATATCATCCCAACAAAAACTACCTTCCTTTTTTGCCTTAAATAACATTGTATTCAAACAATACGTCAACTTCGATTGAAACACCTCATCATCCTTTTCTGAAACTCCACAACACGCTGGTCCATCTGACATAGAACGGAAATAATTTTCAGCAGCATAGAACTCCATCCCCCGTTCGTGTATCATCTTTTTAAGGAGCTTCAACATTTCATACCGGTAACGTGTATCGAACACTTTATCCTGCCCCATATCAATACATGGAGAGTCCACAAAAACTTATTAATATCAAACCCCATAACCTTAGAAAAGTCTTTCCAGGGTTCCGGCACAGGTTTTTTCAAAAACTCAATTGAAACTCCATCCACGACTCCGGAAACCTTATCAAAAAACTTATTCAAATTATCATAATTCCAAATAAAAGGTATAAACGGCTGGAGCCGTAATATAATCTTTTTACTGGCCTTCTTCAACTCCGTAAGATTCTCAAACCGAACACCCACCCTGGGTAAACCCGGCTCAATTAATTCCACCCTGGAATCATACTCAGGCAAACCAATGCAACTAAATTGAAAAATATGATTCCCCCTTTCTATTTCCGTCAAATATTCAGGGGCCGCCGGGGGATTCTTCGTAGACCATATACAAGGGTATTCCCCAACGGCTTTAATAAAAGCCAAGGTGTGATGTACACGGTTCTCTATCCCAAAGGGAAACGGGTCTGACATTCCCCCAATATGGAAAGGCTGCTTCCTGTGAATATATTCTGCAAGATGATTATGCTTTAATTTTGTATCCCCTTGAATATATCTTATCGTTTTATCAAAAGAAAACATACTAACCGTATCTTTTAAACCAACACCAATACCAGGAAGAACAAGATGATCCGTCTGAGCAAAACAGTACTTGCACCCATGTGGGCACCCCTTATACATATCAAGTGATAAACAATAAGGACAATACCCTATCTGGGAAGTAAACTTTATGTTATCATTCAATACTGGTAATTCTAAAGACTTAACTTTATTCGTTGGGCAACAAGGCATCTTTACTATCCTCCCAATTCTTATACGTATAAATCAAATCACCGGTCTTGGTATCGATTCCAACAGGGATCATAACTTTATCAAAATACTGGAAAGGACTTCTGGGGTGCTTTGGATCATTCCACTTCTTACGCATGTGGTCCCCAAAAGTAACGTACTTTTTCCTTCTAGCACTGTGCCAGTTTCCTACGTTTACCATGCTGGTCAAACCAACCTTATGAGCCCACTCTGGTTTCCAATCGTCGTATGTAACCAGGAACTCCTCCCCACGAGCCTCAGCCTTATGTGCCTGCACTATGACTTCCGTCATTTGACGGCGGCTCCAATTTGTGAACCACCCATCGCCAGAATCCGGCAGACCACAACAACTACCAGTATCGTTCCACTCCTTAAAATGCGGATCACTTATACCAAAAGTCCACCCCAGTTTATGGGCCAAATCCCGGACCTTTTTTGTTTGCTCATACTTTACATATCTACTGCCCCGGCGGCACGTTTCAGAACCCTTGCTCATGCCATGCCAACGGGTGGCAAAATGGGGATCACCAATGGCCTTTAGCATGGCCCGCTGCATGACCTCCTGGCGAGGAGTTAGGGCCGGGTTCAAGAAAATATATTCAAAACTAATAGCCCCGGCCCCGGCCCCGGCTGCCCGTTCCATTAACACCTTCCAGGCTTCCGGTTCCCCTGGATAAGCATCACTCATCCCCGGAATAAACGGCCTGAACCGTAACGAAGCAGGACACCCCAAATCCGTAACAGCTTTCATGGCCTCAATACGTACTGAGGTCACAGGGGCCTTTAAATCCACCTGCCGAATCAACTCATCACTGTTACTAATAATACTAAAAGCAAACCAAAACTGCTCCGGGCTTTTATCAATAATTTTCAAATACTCCGGGCTCTTCAACACCTCCGCACCCTTTGTACTGACTCGCACGGGCACCTTATATTTTATAAACAACGGCAACGCCTTCTTAGCCCACCCACTGTGACGTTCCAGCTCATCAAAAGGATCTCCCAGGGCACCCAGTTGTACCGGGCACCCTTGATCCAACAGAGGATACATAGCTAGGCTGATTTTGTCTTTCAGGTCACGGGCCAAAAACGCCTCTAACCTGCGAATAGGCCATTCAGAATAAAAAGAACCCGTAGCGATAGCCCGCTGCAACACAGCCGGGTTTCTATCTGGTGCCCGCTGCAAGTTATTAGAAAAACAATACAAACAATTATAAGAACACCCCGAATGACTGTCAATAGATATGGGTAAAGAACAATCCATTGCATCAGCCGTAAATCGTACACCAGAATAAGTTTGTGGGAACTGCTCCGGGTATTCATAATCAATTCGCATTTCATCACTTAATTTATCACACATTGTACCGTCACACAACCCACATATTCTGCAAGCTGCCGAACGTTCTTTTGGTTTGTTGTCAATGACCTTCTTCACCTAAAGCTCCTTGTACTAATTCCACCAGTTTAGAAGTAATCAAATCAGGGTGAACTTTAGTCATGCTTTTCTTATTCTCCAAAAACTCTTTTACCAGTTCATAATCCTCATGAGAATCAAAATAGAAAACCAAAAAATCACGTTCACCAATCTCCTGATTACCTTTTAATTTTTCTGGGATGATAAAAAACCCATCTGGCTTTTCCACCTCCGTGACGGTGGAACCCAGTTCATGATAGGATTTTTCTTCCGCAGCATCTTGAGCTTTTTTCCACCTTGCAAAATCACCCGGCAATAGTCTTTGTTTTATTGTCTTCATTTGTTTGTCCCTGTAAGATTAATTGAAACCTCAATCGTTCCATCAGTAACCCGAACCATCCCCAAGTACACAAACGCCACCCGCAACCGAGTCCAAGTACGTTTTGCCATTTTTGGATTCATATCCCCACCAGCTTTTGCATAAACTTTTTCTGCCTGAATAATTAATTCCTCCTCAGTAATAGATTTGTTTTGCAGCAACACATCCAAAATGGATGAAGTGCGAGTGGCTATTTTTTTGTCTGGACCCCATTCTTTCTTTACGGGTGTCTTCTTCACTGGTTCTTTTTTTGCAGGTTCCTCTGGGGCTTCTTCCCTGAAATCCGGGGAGTCCACCTTTTTCACTGGGGCCTTGGGTGCTTCCGCCTTCTTTGACTTGGCAATATTCTTCTTTACCCCGTTTAGTTCAGAATCTTTTTTGAGGCTTTGAACCATTTTCCAGGTTTCCGGTTTCAAGTCTTTTTTGTCACTCGGCTCAAAATCATTTTTAGCTTCCAACAAGCTGGCCAGGTAAT
>Ga0075122_10001415_pt1 | contig 17023 bp, 27 predicted proteins | sample AntAceMetag02UKB_FD_69790 | JGI IMG/M metagenome (GOLD analysis project Ga0075122, IMG submission 69790) | Saline lake microbial communities from Ace Lake, Antarctica - Antarctic Ace Lake Metagenome 02UKB | ecosystem: Environmental > Aquatic > Non-marine Saline and Alkaline > Saline | place... | reverse complement strand
ATTTTCTATGTTTTTTTGACGGGTATGTTTTAAATACCTCACCACATTCTATACATGTAAGTTCAATCATAATGTCTCCTCTTTACTATAAGTATCAAGAAAATTTCTTTTGTAACTAACTATTGACTATAAATTTTTAACTAATCTTCTGTAGCCAGGATTCTGTCATTTAAGCGACCCATTGAACTTGTGGCACTAACCCGGTAATCATAGAATTACGCCCATTCTATACCTGTTTAGCTTGCTCCCTCTGCGGTCCAAACGATTTATTAAATCTCCCTCATTTGCGTAATGGAGTCCTGAGCTTCCTCACCGTAGTGCGAATCGCCAAAGATTAGTTAAATTTACTTGTCATTATAGTCCTGCTTTCCGACTAAACTTTTTTGAATTACATCCTCACCAGTAAAAACGACTGTTTAGGTCTCCTGAGTTAAGCAATGGTGACCCGACTTTCCTCTCCGTAGAGCGACAAGTCAGAGATTAATTTTTTATTTTATACGGACTGTCATCCGACAATATGCCTTGTGGCGGTATCGGTCTCGGAGCTGGCGGTTTATGATTCAACCATTGCTTGTCCGTTGGGCCGACTAATGTTGTAGTTGATCGTTTTGTTATTCTGTGACCACATCGGCATTCAAAATAATTATTGACGCCTGTTTTGTGATCGAATTTGTGCCAATGTATGTGCATAAAGTCTCCATTTATTTGTACTATAATATACAAGACTTTGATCACAAAGTCAAGCGTTATTTTTAATAAAATGCAGAAACTGGAGGGATCGAACCCCTACCCGTTAGGATACCCACGCGTTCGAAGCGTGTTGCCGGCCATTCAGCGGCAGCTTCTAAGTGCGGAAGTAGAGGGAATCGAACCCCCGAACCATATTTCAGGCCAGCCGCTTTCAAGGCGGTGTCCTCGTCCATGCCGGACTACTTCCATATTGTCATGTCGTTTGTTGCAACATGTAATAATAACATGTCGTTAAATCGTCATAATTTAGACACGTTATTTCTTCATGTCTATACCTTAGACATGTATTGTACTCCCAGTTGGACTCGAACCAACATCTCGACTTCATCTGAATCTGACCAGTTTATAAAACTGGGGCTTTTACCATTAAGCTATGGGAGCTTGTGTACTCTCGGCAAGATTCGAACTTGCAACCTTCTGGGTCGAAACCAGGAGCTCTGTCCAGTTGAGCTACGAAAGCATGTGTACAGGATGGGGGAATTGAACCCGCGTTTTCTGGATGTAAGCCAGATGTTCTACCATTGAACTAATCCTGCTGGTTTGTCGAGCTTTTATTAATTTCCATTCTATCTGCAGATAAATGATGATAGTGATTCACGCCAATGGCACTATAATTATTCGATACCCACAGTGCACGCGTTGCCAGTATCAAAATGATTGTGCTCCAGAGCAGAGTTGAACTGCCGTCTTAGGTATATCAGACCCATATTCTTCCGTTGAACTACTGGAGTATTGGTATGTTTTTATAGCGAAACATACAAAGCTGACAATGTTTGATGATTTTCGGTTGCCACATTCACTACCTGATTAGTGAAATCCCCGAGTGCTTACAATTGTCATTTGCACTAGCGTGGGCCATATCGGATTCGAACCGATCTGATATCCTGATTGCAAAACAGGTGACCACCCCTAGCAGTCCCATGGGCCAGATTCAATATCCTATTCACACCTACGCGAAGATGTGAAAATGTCTTGCACCGTTTGTTTGATAATGCATTACCATTCAAAACGATTTACGCGAAAACACTTTCGGATATGGTACCTCGAGTTGGAATCGAACCAACGACCTTTGGTTTATCAGACCAACGCTCTAACCTACTGAGCTACCGAGATAGATGCGGACTCGCATATTTTGGGGGAAATACACAAGCCCTAAGTTGAAATTGATGTAAGTTCAATAATGATAACGAGATACATCTTTTGTCGCAGTAAGTGGATTCGAACCACTGATCTTCCGGATATGAGCCGACTGCCTTAGGCCTCTTGGCGATACTGCGATAGGTGACTGGAATTTCGAACCGCAATGTAGATATCATAAACATGCAGTTTGGCCGTTTCTCCCGATTCATTGTACGGCATTGATTCTAGGGTTATCCCAATTGAATAATAAATGTACAAATATTATCCAACATTGTCACAAGTGGGACACCCCGGTAACGATCCGGACTCTCTGGAGCTTCAACCCAGCGCAAAGACCTCTCTTGCTCATGTCCCATTAATTTATTAATTTTTCATATTGTATTAATTCTTTTTTTCTAACTATTTCAATATTTGTATCTGAATAGATTTCCATAACCAATTCCATTTTCCGCTTATCGTTTCCCCACCAATACCCTTTAATTTCGAAATATTTATTTAATAATGGGGAATAAAAATCTGGAGTATAATTATGTTTAACATTTTCATCATCCACCCATTCAAACGTGTGGGAATCCATTCCAGATGTAGGTCGTACCCAATTTGGGTCGATTAAATCCAACACTTTGGCAAATCTAATTTCCCACGTTCCTTGCAAATATACAATTTCACCATTTTGTTTAGAATATTCAAATCATTTGCATCTACCACCTCGGTTGTTTTGGGACGCGGATAAGCTCATTTTCATCTTGGATTTATCGGAATGTTTCTTGCCCAAAAATCCGGGTTGAATTTCCCCATTTTTGATTCTGGTGGAATATGTTTCACCAGCTTTTATTAAGCTGGAGTGGGTTTCTTTTGTCAACCCCCTATTCCATATAATTCTCGACCCATTTTCATATCCTTGGTTCGGATTATGAGATTTTCCATCTCCATGTGTTCTCCATATATGAGTTGAAATCCCCTTTTTAGTGTATGTTTTTCCACAATGGGGGCATTTGTATTTTCCGTTATCGGTGAGCCATTCTTCTTGTAAATTTATAATCATAATATCATCCTTTATTATAAGTATCAAAAAGTATAATTTTCGTACAAGTCCTGTGTTCTACCATTGGAGCTACCGAGCCATAAGTAATAAGAATCGTACAACACTAAGTAATAACAATCGCACGAACTTATTTTATTTCTGTTTATAAGGGTAATTTACATCGGTAATATTATTTTCTTTAAGATGAGCATCCAATTCCGCTCGAGTCTGGAAAAACCATTCTCCTTCAATGCCCTCTTCTGGGTGGAAAAAACTCAAATAAAATAAATCTTCTTCATATAAATAATGCCAATAATAACCTTCCATATAAATCTCCTTTTTGTCCCGTTAGATGGAGTCGAACCAACATTGTCATATTGACGACGGCTTTACAGGCCGCGGGGCATCCACTTGCCCAATAACGGGTTGTGTACTCCCACAGGGATTCGAACCCCGACTGTCAGTTTAGAAGACTGACGTGCCTCCAGTTACACTATGGGAGCAGTGTTTTAATTTCTAGACCAGAAATAAAATCGTCTGGTAATTTCAATTGAAGCTCCAGCAACAATGCCCAAACCTGCAATAAACAGATTTCCTGACATTAGTGCGAGTCCCGCTACAATATACAACGCGAACCTTGAGACTCCGAATATTCCAAATACACTTTCTCTAGCTTCACGATCCATTTCAAATTTTGTCATTTTATAACCTTTCTTGTTTCATTTTTTCTGATACATAGCCGCTTGTATCATTTTTTCTGATACAATATGTACACCCGGTAGGTGACGATCCTACAACCTCCCGGGTAAGAACCGGGTGCTCTGCCAATTGAGCTACGGATGCATGTAACTTGATAATGGGGTGATTGTACTCCTAAGAGTTGAGTGAGTCGTACACTTTACTAGATTATCGTGTCACCCTTCTACTCACGGTCATTATTACCAAGTTGTGCAGGGGTAGAAGGATTCGAACCCTCAAGTTCCGAAGAACACAGTTTTGGAGACTGCTTATCTCAGCCGATGAAAGTACCCCTATGTTTGTAGCTCCCCAGGGAGTCGAACCCTGACCTAAACAGTTTCTAAAACTGCCACCTCTACCAATTGGGTTAGAGAGCCATTGAGGGAGTCTTTTTGATTTACGGATTCACTATAGTTTACCGATGAAAGCTTTACTCCCCGTCCTCTTTCAAATGGGTGGGCTCAGGAACATCACTATTGATGGGGGTCGTGAAGTCCATTTGCCCGTATTGTAGCGCTGGTCGGACTCGAACCGACACTTTATGATTTTTGAAACCATCTTCTCTGCCATTGGAATACAGCGCCATTTCCTAAATATTGTTTTGATTGTGGACAGTTGGGAGTCGAACCCAGAAGACGATACTAATTCTAATTTGTAATTATTGGAAATTGAATTTTGACCGTGCAACCATTGCTACTGTCCTTGTTTGGTAGGTTGAGATTACACCTCTTATAGTATCCCTTTGGGAAGATTATTTCGTTCCTTCCTTTGTCCACGACGACCCGCTAGGGTCTTTACTCTTGCGAGTAGTAAGATACCAGTCCCAGTAGTTATAGACTACCACTCTTTTCGTTTAGGTTCTCTCCACAGTTACTAATTACTATTCAACCTTGCAGGGCTGACTGAGGTTTTAACACCACTAGCACTTTCACCATAAAACATCCGCACCTTGTGAGTTTGGTTGCCCCCAGTTCAACTATGTTGCTAGGGATTAGGGAATTTTGCTCCTAAACGCTATCGGTCTTTTTACTTGATTTCAACAATGGGACTTGAACCCATAACTGTCTGCTTAGAATGCGGAAGCTCTACCATTGAGCTATATTGAGTCTTTGTGGACATTAGAAGCTGCGCCGATCAGCGATGGCATTCTCCCTTTTGGGGAAAACATACCATTCAACTTCATACCATTCTCTGGATAAGAGATTTTAGTGGTTCTTAATTGTTCCCAGTCTTACCCTGCGATAAGATGTTTGGTTATACTTCCAACCTATAGCGTTAGCCCTCAGTCGGATGCTTTCCCTAGAAAACACACATAATTACTAGAATCAAGCTCTCAGTATCCCTACCTTGAACAAAATTCTCTGGCATTCCCTATTGGATTTCTCCTCACCAGCTGTTCCACGACAACCAGATATTCCCCTCTTCCCGTATTAAAGGGCTGAGGCAAATATGTTAAACCATTGTATAGATGTCTCCCACAAGTGAGAGCGACTTTTCTACGAGTCCTTTAGTCCCGGTTTCCCAGGGTTATCTGATGACGCCATACCGCCATTGTTTGGTAAGTTGATTATACTTTTTTGAACAGTCGCATCAATACAGATTGTTCACCAAAATTTAATTTTTCAAAAAACATTTAATATAAGATTGTTTCCAACCCTTTTTGTATATATATATATTAGGGTGGAGTCTCAAACATCGCTTTTATTTTCATAAAAGTGATATTAATTTTTAGTACTCCCAGAAGGATTTGAACCTACGGCCACTTGGTTCGTATCCAAGTGCTCTATCCAGACTGAGCTATGGGAGCGATTATTTTACCAAGCTTTTTTGTGCTTAGGTTTACGATTATATTTCGTTTTATCCTTAAACACTTTACGAGTAGGAATTGTTTCCCTCATCGTAGGCCTGATCATCGTTTTGTCTTTTTTTATTGTTCTCTTTTTCATACTTCAAGATACAAGATAAAAACGACAAAGTCAACTGTTTTCTTTTTTTATTTGAAATTAGTACGTGAGGGAGGAATTGAACCTGACCCCGGACAAATATTTCCTCGCACCACTTACAATTGATATGGATTGAATGTATCAATGTCACTATTACATCACTTATGAAAGACCTAAGATATAGATTGGTCATGACTCCAATGTACTCTTAAAACCTAAAATGACAGCTCTACCATCTGAGCTACTCACGCGTTTATGATCCCCCGGCCGGTCTCGAACCGACAAGCCCGACTTACAAGGCCGGATATTTACCAATTAATATTACAGGGGAATGTGTGCCATGCAATGGGATTCGAACCCATATCTGCTTCTTCAACGAAGCCGTCCTGCCATTAGACCATACATCATGCTTCCAACCAGTGTAGTTTTCAGCAAAGGATTTAATTTACTGTCATTCAAGTGAGTCACTACTCCCACCATTCCCATTTTCAATTAGCCCCTAGCTCCAAGAGAGAATTTCGAAATCTCGACCCTGCGATTAACAGTCGCACGCTCTGCCTCTGAGCTACCTTGGAATATGTCCCCAGTAAAATAACAGCACTTAAAGGCGCCCTGCTTATTATTCATTTTGTTATACCGCTGGGGGCGGTATGCTCCGACGGATGGATTCTAACCACCATCTTTCACGTTAACAGCGTGTCGTTTTAACATTAATACTACGTCGGAAATTGGATTGGGTTTTTGAATAGAACCCTTCTGAAAACTATTATGGGGTGAAAGCTGAGAATTGAACTCAGGTCTCCGGGGTCACAGCCTGGCGTAATTACCACTATACCACAATCACCATGTATGTTTTTGTTTGAGCACACAGTCAGATTCGAACTGACGTCCTTCGGGTTTGCAATCCGATGCCTATTGCCACTCAGCCACGTGTGCATTAATTGGATTCGAGGTAAGGAATTTCACCTTTGCTTTTCTAATACAATGGTTCGTCAACCAAAGCATCTACGCCTTTAACGCTCTCAAGTGTAGTTCCATAGGGGATCGAACCCTAATCCTCGGCTTGAGAAGCCGAAATCCTATCCGGTTAGACGATGGAACCATGTGTCCAATTACGCGATTGGACTTGGAATTTCAGTTTGATTTTCTAAACACGTGGTGTCAACTCCTTAAATACCAACGCTGCGTCGTCTATCGGGGAGTCGAACCCCGCTCCCAGCCTTGAAAGGGCTGTGATATAACCGATAATCCAATAGACGTTGTGTAGCTCCAGAGAGTCTCAATCTCTCATCCCCGGATTGAAAGTCCGGAATCCTATTCAGTTAGACGATGGAGCCAAATGCTAAGGTAGGGCGGTATTGCCGCCTAAAGGAATCACCCTTTATTTTCACTCTGATTACTTTTTCTACTCGATTAACTGTTTACTTTTTCTTCAGAATGCCCCAATCCATTTCGTGATTGAATCTAGCTCGTGGGTTGTAAAGGAGTTGAACCTCTATCTGGTCGCTTTACAGGCGAGTGCATTACCCCAATGCTAACAACCCAGATGTAAATTTTGTGTGAGACGCTGAGCGTCTTTACGGACAAATATTACTAAAACCTTGTGGAAAGAGTGGGAATCGAACCCACCACAGTCTGCTTGCAAGGCAGTCTCGCCCCCTTGGAACATGTCTCCCCGTCCTGTGAATTCTTTACAGGATATCACTAGACTGAAGGAACACCTTTGACCTATGATCACTTGATCTCCGGCTGTGTTACATGCGGAACTGATGGGTAACGATCCCACTTCCACGGCTTGACAAGCCGTTGTCCATGCCTACTGACTCCAGTTCCAAATATCCATATACTTCTGAAGGTAATTTAAATTACGAGGTAATTTCAATGCAGGATTGGCATCGGCGGTTGTGTCATACATCCAGCTGAAAAGGAGTACATCAGTCGTGTACCCAGACCTCGATTATTGTCCCCTCATATATCGAGAATGAGCCGAGTGGCGTAACCCTGTGTCACTCATAGGGAGTGCGATGCAGCACTATTTCAGAAATGGTAGCGGATGAGGGATTCGAACCCCCGACGTCTTGGTTATGAGCCAAGCAAGCTGACCACTGCTCCAACCCGCAATTTTTAAATGGTGGCGGGGCCAGCAATCGAAGCTGGAAACGTGAGCTTATGAGGCTCCGCGGCACCTAGCTCCCCGCAATGTATGTTTTAATAAAGTTGTGTTTTTTTATGCAGGGAATACCGAGTGGTGTCTCCATTCATGATAATACTATATGTACCTGCCGTATCTGCAACGAGTTCCAAACGAAATTCGTGATTTTCAAGTGATTCTAATGCCGTATCCCGTTGATTATCCATATAATCAAATGCGATAAGCCATACCACTAAAATTAGTAAAATCGCTATTCCTCGTGTCATTTTCATTTTGTTACCTTTATTTTTTGTTAAGCAGACTATACGGGATTCGAACCCGCCTGACATTCTTCCTTGACAGGGAAGTGACCACTCCTAGCAGTCCCATAGTCTATTAATTCTTCGGGCAAACCTTAACGAGTAGTTGGAATCGAACCAACATTTCATCAGGTTATAACTGAGTGGGATATCCATTACCCTATACTCACGATTTACCCAGTTTTTTTAAACTTTGAACGGGATATCAGATTCGAACTGATACTTTAAGATTGGAAGTCTCGCGTGCTAAGCCGTTAAACACTAATCCCGCATTTAATTCTTTAAATACATTAGAAGGATTTTAACCTTCAACACATGATAAAGTGCCTCATTAAACCAAACACCTGAACGCTTGGGTCCTTTTCGCATGTCCATATCATATACGCACTGGCCAGTACTGTAATATATAATATAACAATTTACATTCTGCCATAATGTATTTAGTGTACACCGGGAGGGTGACGATCCCCCAACCTTGGGCTTAAAAGGCCCCTGCTCTGCCTATTGAGCTACCGGTGCATGTGTGGATTGAGTTTTATTAAGAGCGAACCCACAAATGCTCTTGCAATATTTTGGAGCAGATTTCCACTATCACCCTGCAGGAATGAAATGGTACTCCACGGTCACAAAAAGTTCCTATGGGATTTGAACCCATCCAGCTTTCGCTCCTGTCACATGCCGTAAACAGAGATAACCCGTTAACCACGCTTTTACTTAAATCTTAAAAACAACATTTCAGCGACCAATCGGTCTTCGGTGCTCGTTACCGCAGTTCTTTAAGGGAGACAGAGCCGAATCATCCCACTGTTATTGGTTGTAATATTTTTTATTTATATAATTTTCAATCAATCCTTCAATTTCAATCCTATGTATATTATCAATCGCAAATTATAAATATCAATGTCGAAAAAAAAAGTTTCGAATATTCGACATTATTTGTAGCGGAAGTGGGCGTCGAACCCACCTGTCCAAGTTTCCAAAACTCAGATGCCTAAACCCTCGGTCACTCCACTAAATGTGGCTCCCAATGAAGGGAACCACTTTATATTAAATAGTCATACGAGATACCTCATAATAACTATCGTTTTTCTACTATTATACCCAATTGTCAAATAACTGACGCGGTTGATATGTCATAATCAACTGTGCAACTCCCTGTCAACGCGATGACGATTCGCGGCTATACTAACACATCGAAGGTTAGTATGCGGTTTGCCTTTTGTTCCTGTCACAAATATATCAAAATGTAGATGGCTCTGAATCATCTTCTCCCAGTTCGACTGGTCGCTTTCCATTAAGCTATACATTTTTTTCAAAAATCTTTAGAAACTTATTCCGTTTCTTTCATACCTGAATATACAAGATTTAAACGACAAAGTCAAGCTTTATTTTCGTTTATTTCAAAGTATTTTCAAAAATCTTAGGAGAGGTTCTCTTCTCACATATAACAAGATACAAGATAAAAACGACAAAGTCAACCGTTATTTTCACTTTTCTCAAATTATTTTTGTACCCGCCCCGAGGCTCGAACTCGGACTGTGTGGTGTTTAAGACCAGTCCCTCTTTCCATTTGGGGTAGACGGGCGTTTCTCTTTCAAATATCTTAACCAAGATACGACATTTTTACGACAATGTCAACCGTTATTTTCAACTTATGCAAAATAAAAAAGGTGAACCTTAGTCCACCTTCAATGTATTTTTATGTTATTTACAGTTTACAAGAAGGTGGGTGAGTCCGGTATGGATTTTGGTTCTACGGCATAATCAAATGATGCACAAATAGTCCCGTGGCGTAAATTGCCGAGGGATGTCAGATGCCATGTAATTTCTTGATGTCTGTAATTGTTTTGCATTGAAAATAAATTCCTTTGTTTAATTTGTGTATCAAGTATATATATCATCCTACTTGATAAAAACACCGATTTATTTTAGATTATTTTAATTATAATCTAGTGTAATTGTAAATAGTCCACCACCATTTGTAGCAGATGCAGTATAAACGCCCGTTGCTTGACTTGTCAATGTTCCTAAATTTCCACCTACCCACAATTTATATCCGGTTGCACCTAGAATCACTTCACCACCCTGTGTTACTAATGAGGATGTAGCTTGAGTATCTTCGTGCCCATAGATTACTGGAGTATATGTTACTATATTTGTTCCATCACCCAATACGACTGTAGCATCAAATGATACAAGGACGCCAACTCCATCAGAGCCACCTATGTCAAATTGACCGATTGTATATCCTGCACCCAAATCGGTATTAACTAATCCTTTTGGGTCCATGATAGGAGTGGATGTTGCTGAGATATTGCCAAAGTTAATATCCACATTTTTCGCCAAAGTAAGCACTGATTGTACAGTTGCAGTCACTTCTGCCGTTGCTGACGTTTGTCCCATCAATCCCACTGATAGTAACAATAATAGTATAAATAAGATTATTTTTTCATTTTCTTTTTCCTTTTATTTAAGGTTTGATCCCGACTTTATTGCGGAATTCATCACTTGTTAGATTTTCTTTTTTTTTCTTAACTGGGTCATCTTTTTTGAGATAATTGTCAATTTGTCCCTGAGATTCCTTTACCTTTTCAGGGTTGGGGATTGTTACAATGTCATCGGGTCCATACATTGATTCCTTTTTCTTGTGTTTGAACTTATCCCACCACGATTTTTTGTCCTTGGGCAATTCCGCAAACAATTTCTGTGCGTGGTCTAATAGTACCATATTAGTTGCAACAACCAACATGACTGCCAGTGGGTCAAATACGAATATCAATATCAGTATGAAGAATTTCACCACTGTATCGACACTAGTTTCGAATGACCTAGCGATAAAAATAACAGGTCCTACATCAACCCCAGAACTTACCAATCCGATCTTCAAATTCGAAACCATAGTGGTTAGCTCATAAATCCTATCACTTAATGGGTTGATCTTTTCCATAAATGCCGCCCTAGCTTTCCGCTTCGCGGTAGCGTAGTTATCAGGCATAGCATTTATTTCTGCAGTCATTTCATCCACAAGAAATTGTTTATCAATTTGCAATTGTTCAACTTGATCTTGATATACGTTTAGCTTGGTGGATTGGGTTTCAAAATCCAATGTTGCACCCTGATAGGCGTTGGACAAGTATCCGAAAATCCCCGCGCTCGTTATCAACATTAAGACTATCACCGCTATAGATAGATATACCTTAATCCCCACATTTATTGTGTCTCAATATCTATACAGAAATGACGCCGTAACAAGCTTTCCAAATTCCAAACTACTGGCCATAACAATTACTTGCACAGTTGCACCGGCAAATAGTTTAGCCAGCCCGAATACCGAAAAGAACGCGGCACTAGCTGCAATAGAAAATGTCGCGATCACCATCAGGATCGGAAATCATATACTATTTTTCAATTTTTGTCTCCTAGTTATTGTCGTCCACTTCCAACTCAATAAAGTTCTGAATTGCTTCGGATGCCCTTGCAGCTTCCTGAATTAATTGTTCCAGAACTGGATTGTTGTATTGGGTTGACACTTCACTCAATTTTGTGATTATTAATGTCAGTCTATCAATTTTGTTTTGAACTTGAATTCCGTATCTCATGTCATAACTCCTTATGTGTTTACTAATAAAATCCCTTATTTAGTATAAATAGTCAAATCTTATAAAAGAGATAAAAAAATGGGAGCATTGTCACCCCCATTTGTAGTTGCTTATTTATTTTTTATGTTATACGTCGAATTTAATTGAACTCTTCGGAATAAAAAACAATTTTCCTGTACCATCTATGACGCGATAAGTACCATTCTCTGATGTTACAACGGTTACCCGTTCACCTTTGAATAACTTACTGCCATTTGATGTCCGCACGTTTTCGATTAAAACGGCTTTCTTATCAATCTTGGTTTCTTCACTCATATTAATTGCCTTTCTAGTAAATGTTTAATTTCGTTAAAGCGGCAATTTGTGTTATTGCCCGATCAAAAGTACCATTGTCAATGTTACTCAATGCCTGCTTAGCCCGTTCACTAGTAAATGGTGTATCATAGAGCCTGCCATTAAATTGAAATTGATTCTCAGCACTAACTGATATCTTTTTCAAAATGGATACTAGGTCTTTAAAATTCACAAATCCGGTATATGTCTGTGCCAACTTACTTGAATTATCCGCCATTACTAAATACTTTTCGTAATCGCTCCAACTATCTCTGTCCATATTTGTATCCTTTATTCATTATTGTGTAAGGGAGCGGAAGGGCATTGTGCCCTTCCGCCTGATGATAAATGTTTATTTTGAACCCATAAACTTGCCAAAGTCATCGTTGGTGAAAAGATTTTTACGTCCACCCTTTTCACCCTTATCCGATGGGATAAACTTTTGAACGATTTGCTTGATGTAAGTTCGTTCACTATCTGGGCCACCCTCAGCGTCATACTGAGCGTATACGGCAGCTTCAAAAGCCTCTTCAAAGTTAAACCCGTCATACAATAGACTTGCCAATTCCACCGATGTACGAGTGGAAATGAATGAAGTCAATTTCCCAGAATCAGAATACACTTCATTCCGAGTCAATTGTACAATCTCAGCCACATTTTTCAAGTGGTCAGGATCGACTTCATCGTATAGGAGACTAAGAAGTTCGAATTCCTCTTCTTTAGTCAACAAGTCCATTTCAATTACAGTGAACCTGTCCATAAGAGCCCAGTCCATTGTACGGGTGGATGTGTACTCGTTACCAATGTTGGCGGTTGCCACAAAGGTAACACCCTCAGCCACATTTACAATGGCTTGGTCGTTACGTTCATCCAATCGAAGGTAACGCTGTTCCATATCCAGAGGTGTCATAAGAATGTTCCATGCCTCAGGGTTTGCCCGAGATAACTCATCCAATAGGATAATAGCGTTTTTGGTTTGAATAGCCCGAATGAATTCGGACTCTGAGAAATATGTTCCCTGCTCCTTATCGAAGTGAACATTACCAATCAGTGAAGAACGAGGGTCCTGAGTAGCACCCAAGTTAAAATAGAAGAATGGTAAGTCGAGGGCCTGACCCAATGACTTTGCCGCCAATGTTTTTCCACAACCAGCAGGGCCAGTCAACATTAGATTTTTACCACGTTTAGCGGTACGAACTAAATATTTCCACTTTAGTTCTGTGATGAACAACCGTGAAGGTTTGATTTGGTAGGCGTTTTGAATAGCCAATTTAACCTCAGCATTCAGGTCTACCGGAACTTCAACCATGCTCATTGGTACGTGTACCCACATATTTTCATCAGCGTCAAATAACTGAAGTGCGGTACCATCATTGAAAGCGGATTCTCTCAAATCCTTTTCAATTTTATCGGTGTAATCAACACCGTCATTACCAGTGGCCAAGAAGTTCTTGCCCTTTTGTTCGATTGTTACAAAAATTGTTTCTGTGCTCATTTTTTATCCCTTATTCTGTTCTTTTTTTATCATACCTGAATATACAAGATTATATTGACAAAGTCAAGCGTTTTCTGCCATTTACAAAATAAATAATATCAATAATAATACCCCGAGGAAAAATAATACCCATATCAGTTTCCCCGTCACCGTTCTAATATCTTTTCCAAATATGTGCCACCTGAAATCGTTAGTCTTGTAAATACTCCCAGTATTCACATGATTAAGTGCCATTTCATACAATGCCGTTCCTATCAACCACGCCCCCACTCCCAGTAAGAAAAAGCTTAAAATCGGCAAATCAATAAAAAATGCAATAATCACCGCTCCCCAAATCCCAATATTTTCAAAGAGGCGCCATCCGTGATAATCCATTAATCCGTTTGTTCCATTGTTTAGATGAATCAATTTATTTACGGTCCGTTGGTCATGTGATGCCCAAGTAAATCCTTCGGTTACCCCCTCGGCAACCCAATATAACACAATACACAATACAAATAATATTTCCAATACCATCTTTTTATCTCCTTATCTATTTGAAACAATTTCCACTACAAAAGAAGCTATGACACATTGGACACATACCTGGTGGCAATACTTCCCTAATTTCTGGTTGTGGATCGGGCTTATTGAGTTCATCCAATACATCCTGTAGTAAATCGAGCACTTCCGTTTTCTCGGAACCCTGTTCCTCTATTTCCTTTGCAAACCAATCCTTCAGACCTTTAACGCCCTCTATTATATATCTTTTATCCCTCATTATGAACAATACGCCCTTACTTGTTTCCAGCAATTGCAATCTTCACACATCATATCGGGGTGCTCTGAAAAGCACTTCCTATCCACGACATGTTTATCATATTTTTCCTGCTTCAGAAATCCTTTGAATTTGCCCAATTTGCCGCCAGTAATTTTACATTCCCTAATCATTGGAATGTGACCATTCTTCATTTTTCTGTAATATGCCAATTCACACCCATATTCGGCACAGGCCTTTTTGAATTCAGATTCCATAAAATAGTGTTCATTTTCAGTAAGGTGCATTCTAAAATATATATTATCCCGCATACGATCTCCTTTATATATACATATACACAAGACCCACCAAACGTCACACTTATTTTAATTGCATGATATGCGGCTAGTATGTCCAGTATTCGTGGACATACTGCAGCTAAAAAAAGCCCCATTGCTGAGGCTTTCTATGATAAGACTTTTCCTAATGTTCTGCAAATCCCAATACTTTTACCGATCCCACCTTATCACCAGTTTCCACAAAAATATGATTTTTCAGATTTTGTTCCAATTCATCATTATTTATATTGAATGTTTCAATTCTACACTTGCCAGTAAAAACTCTGCCATCATAGAGAGTCCCCTCAAATCTGACCTTACATTCTTGTCCAAATAATCTTGTAAAAAATCCCATGCTTATCTCGGATAGATTGTGAATGTGTCGGCGTATTCTGCTAACGTATGCGCTTGTGGTCGTGTGAATAGAAATTCGGGCTTTGAAGGGCCGCGATACTTAATACGATATGTTCCCGACATCATCATGCCTCTGATGAGCGGGTTCCAACGGTATTCCATTGGGATGTTCTTATAAATTGAAGTTTCACCCACTGGGGATTTAAACAAATCCATTACCCTACTATCCAATGCCGTTTCATCAGCGTTGGCCTCATACAAAGCTTTGGGGTTGTGGGCGTAATCATATCCTCGGTACTGATAGGTTTTGCCCTTCCAGCCGATTCGGTTAAAAGTTACTTGTGTATCATTAAAATTTCTTGGTTCGATTTTCATTTTGTTTCCTTTTCTTATCATACCTGAAGATACAAGATAAAAACGACAAAGTCAACCGTTATTTTAATTTATTTTGCAAACTATTAAGGGCCCATACGATGATGGGCCCTTGGTATATCTATTATTGTAATATATTTTATAATTCTTATTATTTTATGTGGGAGGCGACCGGGGCATTATTAGACTTTCGGCAATGTTAATTTCTTTAGTTCTGTTTCTCTCATACCTGAAGATACAAGATAAAAACGACAAAGTCAACCGTTATTTTAATTTATTTTTATCTAATTGAGAATGAGAATCAGTCACATCGTTATCACTTTCTTGGGTGAAAACGGGAGGGCCCTCAATCCTGTCAGTAGAAGTCTCTGAATTATCCGATCCCTTAACATGATAATAGTCATGGAATTCGCACCCCCATCGGTTTTTCGGGTCCGCCCAATTCTATTGCAATTGTCTTACCCTGACCATGTACAAAAGGATCGGATTCACCATCCCAATACTCATACACAAATTCTGCAATCATGTCAAACATCTCGCCCAAGTCACCAGTTTTTTCCAATTTAATCATTGCTATCACCCCTATATTTAATCAAAGTGAATGTAACAAGTGGATCAATTTGTTCACTGAGAAATACACCCAACCTGCGTTGGGCCTCTTCTTTTTCCACAAATTCGGATATATAGGCGGCCGATCCATCAGCATTTGTCCTCAATATCGTATATGTGTTTAATAACCGTTCTATCATTATTTCTTCTCCAATGTCAAATGCCAATTGTGAAATGGATACACAGCAATGACATGACCCGATCCATCCATACGTTTATCCTTAATCTGAAAGCATTCCCATCCGGCTTCATAACTAAAGTTATCATACGAATATTTTTTGGTATGGCTATTCCATTGTTGGTTGCGTACCACTATGTTATATTCGGCTTTATTCATCATCCATATTCCTTTTCATTGCCAATTTTCCAATTCGGTAATCCAACCACCAAAGCTGTATGCTCTCCCACGTTGTTGAGAATCCACCCTTTTCGAATGCAACAATGTCATATTCCAGCTGGCGTCTTTCTTCCATCAAACTCATCAATTTAATCATTAACATGCCCCAACGCGCCATTCACACAATCCATCACTTCTTCAAAACCTCCCCATTCTGACATATACATGCTATCACCATTTGCATTAAACCGTTCCCACACATACCTAAATGCCCAATCCCCATCTATTCTCTTGGGCTGTATCTTGACAAATATCATGTTGTCCGCCAATTTTTTAATCGTTTCTTCCATTATTCAGTCTCCACTGTATTCCCGACGACCTCACTATACCTAATAAACGGCAGCATGTCATCTTCAATTTCCATTATCGGTGGAATCGTATATCTGCTCAATTCTTCTGATCTCGGCCTGCCGTAGCCAGCATTGCCATTCTCGTACTCCACAATATCACCTTCAAATATTTCCTTACCGTTGGTATCCATCATACCAATAAATTGCATCACTTTGACATGATCCAAATTATAACCCTCATTACAACTGCCAGTATCATTATGGCCTGAATTGGTGAAGAATAATGTAGCCATAGCATAGCCACAATTATTCAGGTATGTCATTTTTTCACCATCCCATATTCTAAATTTAATCTTCATTATGTTCCTCGTAATATTCAACTTCCAAATCACCATTACCGGGGACATCATCAAAAAATCCCGAAAAGGCTTCGTTGCCTTTCCAATATGCGGTA
>Ga0075122_10001414_pt1 | contig 17025 bp, 21 predicted proteins | sample AntAceMetag02UKB_FD_69790 | JGI IMG/M metagenome (GOLD analysis project Ga0075122, IMG submission 69790) | Saline lake microbial communities from Ace Lake, Antarctica - Antarctic Ace Lake Metagenome 02UKB | ecosystem: Environmental > Aquatic > Non-marine Saline and Alkaline > Saline | place... | reverse complement strand
CGGTAACTCGTTTACCTCCTTAATATCGCTCTCGCCTCCCCACATTTTTAGCTCGCTACCATTAACAAACGTCGGCCAATTAACTATTAAATTAGCCTTGCCGTCCGGAGATATAACATAAATATTACTATCGCCTTTTTTCTTTATTAATTGCATAACTTGGTTAATTAATATTTGTTTATCGTATATTGGTTTAGTTATAAAAAAATCTGTTAAATCTATATACCCACGCGCTCCGTCGTCCTCAAATAAATGTACCCACTTACCCCCGATCATTATTAAAGGCCGGCCGCCTAAGTGAGTATGTATGCCTGTACTCATTCCGGTATTACCCATAATAGCTAATAGCGCTCCCGGGTTATACCACTTTTGAATATTAGCTTTTATCTTGCTGGCGTGAGCTAATACAAATTCCATTTTAAAATTTGTACCATTAACTTTTACCGTTTCAGTTTCAAAAAATATATAATTACCATAGCCTTTTTTTTCCCAGCCGATATAAGTAGTCCATACTTTGCAAGGAGCCACTAGCGGCGTATCTTTCCCTCCGGCAATATCGTGTCCGTTGTGCGGCCGGATTTCTTTTTTTCCTGTTTTTGGATTAAGCCACTTGCCGTATATCCCAGTCTTTGCGTAGGGCGTCATTCCAAACTTTTGGGAGTAAGTTAATCTATTACCAATATTATTAAATTCGTCTGTCCGGCCGTTCCAAAATTTACCGTTTATAGCAACCGGTAATTGTATTTGAAATGCGTCTTTATAATGGCTAATATCCATATTACTTTTTAAAATACTCGGCGATCTTGGCCCCGAATACTAAGCCGGATAATACTATAAAAATAGTACCTAGTGTAGTATCTGCGCCTTGACCGCTAATACAACGCCATACAGTAGAGAAAGTGAATAACGCGCCCGCTACTACAAGTACAAACCATTTTTGAGCGGTATTTTTTAAATCTTTTTGTTGCATAGATCGCTATTTTTTATGATTAAAAATATCAATAAAGCGATCTAAAAAGCGGTAGCGATAGCCTAGATAAAAACCTATTGTAAGGCCAGAGCTAAACCAAACAACCACTCTTAATAATTCCAGTAACATAAATTTAATTTATTAGATAAATTGCGTAAGCTATAAAGCTAACAAACGCTAGCCCTACAATGGCTAATATATGTATTACTATTAAATATATTTTATTAGTAATTTTCATTTTAAAAATTATTTATAAAAATAACAAACAAGGGACATATTAGACGAATTGTAAACGTGATTTGCAGAAATTGTCATAGTAGCAGTAATTGTGTTACTACTCCAAATAATATTACCTCTAGCGTCGTGTCCTTGAGAGGCTTGTGCTTGAGTGTGTAAATCATTTGCTCCTACTCTAGCGATAACTCCTGTTTCGACGGCGTCGCTACCTTCCGCTCCGGCGCTACCACCCGAATAACCCCTTATTTTAAATATTGCAAATTTTGCGTTTGCTGGTACTGTAACCAAAGTAGTCATACTATAAACACCATCACTACGTGAGTGGCTATCGCTATCAGATCCCATATATTCCCAACTTCCTTTTTGTGTTAAAAGTTCAGTCGCAGAAATTGCTATACCTACTAATACCTCATAAGTTCCTAAAGCAGTACCTATGCTACCGTCGTCTTGTAAATAATAATAATTGCCTCGTGATAATCCGGAAAAACCTTTAATAACAATACCCACGCTACAAACACATTTAGCAAACTCGCCGGATCCCACGTTTTCGCCTAGCAAAACAAAGCCTACAAAATCTAATTTGTCCTCGTCGTTAGCGTCGCATAGCCCTAACCAGCCGCTAGTTTTATCTATATAAACCGGCTTAGGTACACTACTAGCGTCTATTGCCTCGGCCGTAGGTATCTCTATTACATTGTCGCGTAAATAACCGTAGTCCGTATTTATATCCTCGCTAATACCGTCCCCGGCTGTATATTGTGTGTATGGTGTCCCCATATAATTATATTTAGCTAATTGTTAGCGTCCAGTCTATAGTCAAAGTTTCGGTTAAACTTTTATCAACGTCTATAGCAACGTGTGATAATAAAATACCAGTATCTACGGAGCCGGTACCATTAGAAAATACCCCGGCCTCGTAATAATGATCGCTGTCCTCCGTCGCGTGATAAAACCCGCTACAATATCCTAAATTAGCGGCGTTAGTTTTACTCGCTACTGTGTTACGGTAAACCTCTGTCCCTAGTGTGCTATCGCCGTTAGCCGGGGCCGTAGCGTCCGTACCTAGCGCTATGTGAGTAACTAACATTGTATTGTCTGGTGTCCCGGTAGAGGCAAATAAATTATTAACTACCATTGTCCGGCCGACGGTAGGTATTAAATTCTCAACGGCAAATTTTTCTATTTGGCAACGTCTATTTAGATCCCTAATTAGTGGCATTACATCAATACCTTTGGCCCTAAATTCGTTTATTTTTTCCATTAACCGCCATTGATCCGGGGTTTTTATTTTTGCTTTTGTAAATAAATATTTACCAACTAATAAGCCTTGCTCTTTTCTGGTTTTTTTTATATGTTTTATTTGCATATTTTTAAATTAATATTAACCTATTTTACCACCGCCGGCGTCTTTACTGCCTCCTATACAAAATAATCTTTTAAATCCAGCCGGTGTATATGGCCCTACTACAAACTCTACGGCATAGTCTAGCGCTTGCGCGGTAGAACTTTCCCCTATGGTTGCGGTTTCCGGTTGTAAATTATGCGCTGTCGAAGTACTAGCTACATCACTTAATGTCATTTCCTCGTCCGGGTAACTTTCCACTAGATCTATAATTTCGTCCTCTGCTATAGTAATGTCTTGCGTTTCACGTAATATTAATTTTTGTAAAACACTCACTAAATCGGCCGTGCGGGTAGTAATTAAACTAACACTATAAATTAATGTTGTCGGACTAAGTAATTTAGTAGTTACTTTATTTATAATAAAATATTCGTCTATCCCTAAATTTGTGCTATTAACCCGGATCCTCTGGCCCGCCAATAGCCCGGCCGTAGTAGTAACAAATTCTCCCTCGCTTAGAGTTTCGCCGTACGCTTTCATTTCTCCCTCTGCGCGTTGCCTAGCGCCCTCCTTACTATCTATTGTATTATCTACTATTAAATGCTCGTACTCCCCGCTCCCTCCCTCTAGGGTGGCCATACTATTGATATAATCTGTATTTCTAATTTTAACTATAACCGGTAAATATGGTTTTCCGCTTACTCGCATTGTAGCGGCCGCGCTAGGTTTATCGGCGTCTTTAAATCTAATTAATTTTTCTGTAAAATTATGCAACGCGTCGTAGTCGTCGGCCTCATTTAAATAATCTTGTCCTACATTCAATACATTACCGGATAATGTACATTGAAATTCGCTGTACTTATATGGTATATCATATATTGATCTAATACCGTCGGCCTCTATTTCGGTTGTAAATTTTGATCCTAAATATTCTCCCCCTCTAACTACTATACTATTGCGGACTTGGCTATTGTCGCGCCTAATTTTTAGAGATCCTTTTATTAATGTACCGTTATCGTCTTGAATATCTACCGGCGCGTCTACTGTTTGCTGTGCAAAAAAATGTATATCCTTGTCATAATCTACGTACCAATCATAACCCAGCAACCGGGCTAACTCATTTAAGCATTGACTGATCGTTTTATAATTAAATCCTACATAATCTACCATTACCGGGGCCACTACGTTAGTAGTAGTAAAGCCGGCCGGGGCATAATCTGTTATTATACTACTTATAACTTCGGCGGCCGTTTGATTTTCAAAGCTATCCGGGACTAATTTTTGATCTAACAAGCGGGTATAATCGGAGCAAGTAATTTTATGCACAACTAGACCTCCCGCTATCTGATCCGTTTGTATTTTTATAATAATCCCTCCAAATATTTTAGATCCGTCCTTTTGCATTATTACCTCTTGGCCGGCTACCGGAGTATAGCTGTCGCCCGCGTGTGATCTAATACTAAAAAAAAAGCTATCTATTCTCTGTGTAATAATATTTTCTATTTGAAAACTCGGGCCGTACTGTACGGATTTTATTTTTTCTACCGCGTTTATGGTTAAAGATAAGCTCATACATAAAAAATAATTAATCAAAGCCGCATATTATTACTAAGCTCGTCTACAATTTGTTTGCCTATTATTTCTCCGGCGCTTTGATCTAATAATGTATTACCGGTAACATATATATTAACACTACTCCCTACTCTCTTAGCGCTACTATCTTTATGCGTAGGCAAAATAGTTTCCCCGCCGTGTACTACTGCTAATTGAGCGGCCCCTTTTGGCCCGGGTACTACCCCCCCACTATCAAAACTCATTCCGCCACCTCCACCAAAGCCCCCGGGTATACTATAACGCATACTTGCCTTGTACCATTCGGCCGCTTTAATAATTAACCGCTCATATTTATAAATTAATGTACCCAGTACATCAGCTACTTTATTAAACCAAACTATCCACTCGCCGGCTATTAATATTCCATTTTTTAAACCTTTGCTAACTAATGGTAATATCTTTACTCCTAACTGTATTAATTGCGTGTTTAACTGATTTTTTAATATTTGATATTGCGCGGCGTAAGCCTCGTTTTGTTTTTTTACGGCGTCATTCAAAGCATTGGCGCCGGTTTTCATATCACTATATATCCCGGTAACTTGCTCCCCGGTACTTCCCATTAACATTAATACGGCATTTAGAGCCTCGGCGCTACCAAACATTTTGGCTAATTGTTGCTCGTTGCCTCCGGCCTCGTTTGCCAATAACCGGAGCGTATTAGCTAGACCATTATTTTCTACTTGTGATTTTATGCTAGTAATATTTAATTTAGTTAATACCTCTTGCATTTCCTTAGTCGGTTTTTGTAGGTTAGTCATTGCGGCCCGGATCTGTGTATAGGCTACGCTCGCTTGTAAACCGCTAGTAGTCATACCGGAAGTGATAGCCATTAACTCCTCAAACTCTACACCCATAGCATTAGCACTCGGGGCTACTTGGCCAAATCCTTGCGCTAGGGCCGTTACCGTTGTCTTACCATTTTTTACTGCTTTAAATAATACGTCGGCCACTTTGCCACTCTTAGCGGCGTTTAATCCAAAAGCATTTAAAGAGGAAGTCATTAAATCCGTCGCCTCTTGGGTACTACCTAAACCACCTACGGCAAGCCTAGCGCTATTTTCTAATACGTCCATAGCTCCGGACGCCTCAACTCCCGCGCTCCTAATATCGTATAGAGAGCCGGTTAGTTCGTCTAGTGCTACCGGTACTCTATTGCCCATATCTAATATTTCTTTTTTCATATCCTCCATACTCTCGGTATTAGTATCTACTAATGTAGCTACGTTTTGCATTGATTTTTCAAACATCATTGCCGCGTCTGCCGCTTTTTTGCCTATAGCCAATCCCATAGCTCCGGCCGCAATTCCTATTCTTTTCATATTTTTAGCCGTTTCCTTTGACATTACATTAGTATTTTTCATTTGCCTATTCAAAGAATTGAACGCGGCCTCAGCGTTATTTTTTGCGTTTATTACTAACTGTAAATCGAATTTCGTAGCCATAGTTATAAGTTACTATTTTTTTCTCGGCGTATTTCGTCGTCCTGTACCTCCCGCTCTAAATTTATTATCAATAAAAACTCCTCTATTTTTTGGCTATCTTGTCGCTCTAATTGCTCCGGCGTCCAGCCAAAAGTTTTGCATAATACATAATCTATGTATTCCTCGGGAGCGCGGGCGTCCTTGTCGCCAGATAAAAATTTTTTCAAGGCGCCCGCTAAATGTTTGGGAGTACTTTTTTATCAATTTCTTTTATAGCATTTCTAACTAATTCAAAATCCCGATCTTCCATATTATCAAAAGCCTCTATGCTAACCGGTACGTCCTTACCGTCGATAATAATTTTTTCAGTCATTCCTATTGCGGCCGCGTCGTTAGCACGATCTATAGCGTCAATACCTAAACCGGTTACGCTACCGTCGTCTTGTAGTTTTGCATTTTCTACCACGGCCTTGTTAATGGTTTTTTTTAATCCGCGCGTAATGATCTCCCTAATGTGTACCTCCCCATTTGATATTTTTATTACTTTACTCATATGGTTATATACTTGATCGCTCGTTAGTAATAGTTAAATTATTAATTACATTACCGTTAGTCTGGTCGAATAGGGCTGTGAAATTAACTGTCTGTTTAGCTATCTTGTCCAATGCTCTAATTGGCTCCCACGCGTCGAAGTCTACCCGGCTAAGATCTATTAAAAAGTCCGGGTTTTGTGTACCACTACCAATTATTTCGTTAGTGTTAGTTAGCTGTAACCGGAGGGCCTTATAATCTCCGTCTAGTACATAATCCCGGTACGTATCATTTTCAAGGTTTAACTCGATCTCGCCACTAACCTCAATAAAAGTATTTAGAATATCGTTACCCTGTATAGTACCGCAGTTTTCGTCCCGCATTAAATTTTGTTTGATCCGGAGAGTAATACGTTTAAATGGTATTTTAGTAGCGGCGGCAAGGTTGCCGGTTAAGGTGGCAATTTTTAATGTAGCGTGCCTACCTAAAAATTTATATCCGATATTGTCTGTAAAGTCCGAAGTATTGGAGCTATCAGTATGCGGCTGGGCAAAAATATCTACTATTCCTTTTACCACGTCGTCCGGGACGATTGTAATAGTTAAACTATCAACCATTGCTAGCTTGTGCATTATATCCCTGTCCGGATCTTTTAATACCATAGCTAGGCTATCGTGCTGGGCCTCATTACTAAGGCTTAACGTATGCGTATGTGTATCGTCGCCGTTAGCCGCCGTACTTACGGAGCCTAGTAAATTTAATAAAAAGAGGGCCATACTTTCATTAAAAAAGTCTAGCTCTATACTACCCTCGGCGCGTTTTAAAGCTACCGGGGCAACGTTACCGGCGCCGTCTATAGTGCCGTAATCAAGCCTAGATCTGGCCTTTACTACGGTATCTCTAATGTTTTCGCTGGCTTTAGGTACCCATACGGAGGGAGCTACCCCGGCGCCCCGCACGGCCTCTACGCCTAAACCTAATTTAACCAATCGTCCTATAAATTTTGACATACAATTATTTATTATTAAGTTATTAATTCTGTATCAATCTCAAAATGACAACGTATATTTATCTCTGCTACCCTGTGGCTAACCTCCCTATCTATATATCCCCACGCGCTAGGCGCGGCCTCCATATAAAGAAAACTGTAGCCGGCCGGCGTAGCAAGTCCGGATAAATCCCAGTTTTTATCTAGATCATCAAGTACACTATCTACTAATATCCTCATAGCCTCCTCTGCGTTCTCTATACTAACCTCCCCGCCTCGTTCATTAAATATCCTTAGCATAAAGCCGTAAGCCCGGCCGTTCTCTGTAGTAGTATCAAAATCGCTTTCGTTTCCGGAGGGAGTTAAGGTAACAAACGGATCCCCGGTAAATTTTTCAGTTTCCACTAAATACACGTCCTCGATATTATCGTTTGCTTTTATAATATCTCTCAAAAATTTTGCTAATTCTTCCCACATAAATTATTTTAACCTTTTTAATTGTCTATTTACATTGTCGCGGAGCAACCGGTTAATGCTGGCCTCGGCTTTTTTAATAGCTATTTCCATATATGGCTTACCCCCGGCCGGTGTTCTCGCCTTTCCTCCACCCCGGATCCGGTAAGTTTTACCACCTATTACCTGTACTCCCTCGTGGATCCATACTGCATATTTTGTTTTAGGTTGGATTGTGGCTTGCGTAAAATTAAATGTCGTATAAATACTAGCCCGGAGCCTCCCGGTATCTACCGGCGTCGCTATCTTTGCCTCCCGCTCTATCAAATACGCCGCTTTTTTTAATCCGTCGTCTAGTGCTATTTGTAATAATCTCGGCGCCCGGGTAGCTAGTTGCTGTACCTTTTTACCTTTTACGGTTAATGATAAATCCATATTAATTTACTTCCTCAATTATTACTTTTTGAAACTCGATTGCGCCGCCGTCGCTATGTGTGGTAACTCCTCCTCGCTTTACTCTATAATATTTACCAGTAAAATAATCTCGTAGCCTATCGTGTTCTTTAATATCTATCCCGGCGTCGGCAAAAATCATAAAAGTTTTACCCATTACTCCCCCCATAAGTGCCGTTTTTTCGGCCCCTATAGGCTGTAGATTAACTTTTGCGCCGGTTACGGTACTATATATACCCTTAAACGTCCCTCCCACCGCTACGCGCCGGCTAATAATTATACTACTTGTTGCTAAATGTGCTAATTTCATATTTCAATATCCCTATAATGATCTAATATATTATAAATTCCTAGCGGATCCGCTACCTCGTCAATCTCTTTAAATGTAAAACTTAGATCAGCTACTTTTTGCGATTTTATCGGGCCGCCTTTTAATGGTTTTTCTATAATTTTGGCCGCTAACATTGTCGCGCATAATTCTACGTCGGCCGGTACGCTGGTATCTACTTGAAAATACGCCGTTACTTTTATACTCCGGATCCGTTTAGGAAAACTCCCCGCGCTAGAATTATCAGTTAATACCAATCTTTGTTTTTCGGTTTCATTTAATGGGTAGGCTAAATAATCGTTACCGTGGCCCTCCTCTAGCGTATCTCTCGTATCGCCGTCCACCTCTAGTATGCTTACCTCGCTAGGCGTACCGGTAAAACTATCAATAATAATATCGCTAGATCCGTCGCCGTCATAATATTTAGTAGTTTCGGCCGCCGCCTCAAAAGTTTTCCCGGTGTAATTGTCAATCCATTTTTGTACTCCCGCTATTACTGTAGTAATAAAAGCGCTTAGGCCGCTAATATCTACGCCTAAGTATTTTTCTATATTACCCTCTGTGGTATAGGCCATATATTTAAAATTAATCTGTTAATTTTTTTGTATAATTGTCGTCCTGTGTATCGGAGCCTCCCGGTTTTTTACCCTCAAAATAATTTGCCGCATTAAATGTCCCCGGTTTTTTTCCGTTATAAATATCCTCTGTAACATCAAAAATTAAAGTTTTTAATCCTTGTTCAAAATCAGTTACTATGCTATCAGTAATATTTAAACTGTCGGTTAAGTCTTTTATAAAAGTTACAATTCTGCTAAAACTATCAGTTATGTTTTGTACGTCCTCTAAATTTTTTAATAATAATATTTGCGCGTCTATACTATCCGTTATGTTTATACTATCAGTTATATTTTTGCCGGTACTTTTTTCTATTGTATCAATAATAGTAAATGCGTCGCTCAAAGTTTTTATTATATCAGTTCTAAAGCTATCAACTATATTTAAAGTATCGGATAAATTTTTACCGGAAACTTTAGCTAGAGCGTCTACTATATTTAATGTATCAGAATAATTTAAATTTATTCCCTTTGCTATACTGTCGGCTAATATTATACTATCGGATAAATTTTTGACTATAGTTTTTATTTCGCTATCGCTAATTGCTACTATATCGCTAATATTTTTACCTATCGTTTTTTCGGCTATTTCCGCAATACTTAAATTATCACTCAATGCCCTTACGTATTGTACAGTCTTAGCTAAACTATCTACTAAATTCATAGTGTCGCTAATATTTTTTTCAACTACTTTAGTTATTGTATCGGCTAATATTAAATTATCACTAATATTTTTTTCTGATCCTTTACTAATACTATCTGCTATATTATGGGTGTCGCTTAAATTTTTATCAACTACTTTGGTTATACTATCGGTTATATTAAAACTTTCGCTTAAACCTTTTTCGTGATCCGTGCCGGCTGTTGAATAAGTTGCATAAATAGAATAATATAAGGAGCTGTTATTTAGGTTCATCGGATTTGGGAACGTTGGCCACGAAATTTGGCCGTATCTACCTTGATCAGCGTCCCCTCCACTATCATAAGCCCTATAAACTTGTTTATTACTTTCGCCGTCATATATAACGGCAATTAAATAATCAGTATTGCTACAAGACAATGTTGTAGAAATGTTAGAAACTACCCACGCCCAATCGCTACCCAATGCCTGACTATCGCCTTGCGGACTTAATAATGCCTCAGTACTCTCTGTATATAATGCCCCTTTCATATTAGTTGATGTATCGCCATATTTTGTATAAAAAGAAATTGAAGTTACCGTACCACTCACTCCAGGGTTACCGCTCGTCGCTCTTAAAGTATCTACAGTATCATTTCCGGTAGAGCCTCCAATGCTTGTATATCCAAAAGTTGGATCAATAATTACAGGATAAACTGCCGTGTCTAAAAATTCTTGCGGGATAATAATAGTAAGTATTTTTTTATCAACATTAATATTTAATTCTCCCCAAATTTCTTTACCGTCTTTATCAATTATTTTAGGCCGGTAAATATGAAATGCCTTGCCGGCGCGGTAATTTTGCATTTTTATTTCTTTCCCCACCTCATTATAAACATTTTTCATTTTAGAATAATCGCCAGCTTTACTATTATGATAAACTGCATAACTCCCTATCACATTTTCCGGCCGCTCATTTCCCTCATCTTTTTCCTCTTTTGTTAATTCCCCTTGATAAAAAAAATCAAGTCCTTTGGTTTCTATACTCATTTGTATAATATTGCTTTTCGGTTTTTTCTTTAATAAAATTTCAAATTCATACGCTCCGGTTTCTTCATTAAACCCGCCTTTATCGTAAAAATGCGCCTCTATATCTTTTTTAATGTACTTAATTTTTTCTTTTTCTGTAATAATTTGCGGCTCGGTTGCCTCCTCGTCAATCAATCTAACACTTAAATTACACTCGTTGTCCCAACGCTTTATTTTAACCTGTGGTAAAAAATCGTCTTGCAATAAGTCCCCTATTTCGGTTTCAAATTTATTCCTTTCCTCCCCCACCTCTTTAGCAATAAAAGTATTACGATCGGTGGTATACCGCTCGTCTATTTCAACGGTTTTTTGTAGCGGTATATCTAACATATATTATTAGCTAGCGCCGAAAGTGATAGTCCAATTAATTTGCAATGTATCACTAGCTCCCTTATTAATTGCCGAAAAACTAGCGTAACAAAACATACCTACTCCACTCGCCGCGTTAAAAATCCCGGCCTCTGTAATTGCCGCCGTAGCGTCGCCGGCCGCCCAGTCGCCTACTACTACTATATCATTATCGGCTACCCCGGATCCCTGTGTATTTGAAGTGATCGCGTTCCGATCGTTTTCGGTAACTAAACTATTATTACTAGCTCCGCCACCGGTACCAGTCCCTACGGCCATATGTGATATACCAGTATCGCCGCTATCACTCATTTGATCGGCCACTAATCTATCGCCAAACGTAGTAATAGTATTAGGTGTACGCCTAATATCTTTTACTAGCCGCTTGTCTTTTATATTGCCGTCTGGCCCGCGTAGTATTAACTCTACGTGTCCGGCAATACCTAGCTTGCTTTTGTATTCCTCTTTTTGCATATGTTTAATTATAAATTATTTTAATAAAAGTTTATCCGTTAAGTTTAATTATAAATTACCAGTCTTTCTCGGCGTCCTTGATTTTAGCCTTTGCGTCGGCTAGTTGTCCGTCCTTGTATTCGCTTATGGCCTCCTCGTTGCGCTCCACGTCGCCCGCGCGCATATGGCGGCAAGCTCGTTTAAATTCAAGCTCTACCTCGGCCCCGGCCTCTAGCATTAAACCACTTAGCATAAATGGCCTAATAATTTTAACTTTTAAATAGCGATTATTGGGGGTTTTTGGTGTCCCCTGTGTCGTCAAGTTTTTTTCCTCTGACATATTTTTTTAATTTAGCATTAGATCGCCTAACCATTTTATCGGTTATACAAGACAACCAATTTATAGACGGACTAATGACTTTATTATTTAATTTGCTATTTTTAATTTCCATATTGTAGCGCCGGGAGGCCGACGCTAACATATGTAAACTAAGGTAAAGTCTACGGTATAGATTGCAAGCACTTAATAGCGTTGCCCCAAACGACGTTACCGGCTACACGCTCGACTACCCGGATAGCTGTTTTATCCTCTTTAAAGGCGGTAGTTTCGTGCTGTGATAGTAAAACGCTAATGCGTTTACGATCGCCCCAGTAATAACCCCATTTGAAGTCCCCAATATAAACTTCGTCCTCCGGTAGTTCGTCCAACTCCTCATATGGACGTCCTACAAGAGTAGGTGGTTTATCTAGGCTACTATTTTCTTGCCAAATATAGGCGCCGTTATTATCCTTTTCCTTATCAAGACCAAGTAGGTTATTGCTATGGAGCAGGATTTTTGAACGCTTACGATATACTTTAGCCAGAGAATACTTTAGGATTTTTAGATTGTCAAACCAAGATTGACCATTATCCCAAGTAGGCCCGCCAATAGTACCAGCGCCTACGGCTGTAGTTAGTCCAGTAGGTTGTCCGGTACCTGTACCCTGTGCAAAAGCGGCGTCCTCTTTATCGGCAATCCGTAAAGCAAACTGCTTAATAATTAGCTGTACCATATCTACGTCCTCGGCGTCCTCAATTAACTCGTCCGTGGAGTACATAATAGCCGCTAGCTTATAAGCGGTAAGCTGTGGTTGTCCGAAATGAATAGTAGTAGTAGATTTTGCCGCTCCCTCATCAGTCCAGTAGACCTCTGGCCCACTAACTATGCTAGAGTAGTCTTTAGTCTTGCGTTTCATAGGCACTACATTAGCTACAGATCGTACTATTGTAATGTCCTCTAGTTCTTTGATAATTTCGCCGGCAAACTCATTAGGTACTAAATACCCACCGTCGGCACTAACGCCCTCGGATAGAGCCTTTACTGCGCTTAGGTTATTAGTAACACAAGCGTAATAAAAACCGGTAATTTTTTCGTCCTTAGTTAATTCGTTACTATCAATTTCTTTACCACCCAATAACTCCGATAGCTTACTATCAACTGGGTTATACAATTTCATTAATCGCTCAACTTTCTCATTGACTTCTTTTAACTTCGTTTCCCCGCCAAGTTTTTCATTGATAGAGGCGGCAATAGTATTAACTATTTTTGTTGCCTCGGCGTCAATGTCTTTGGCGTCTGCGTCTGCGTCTGCGTCGGCTGGCTTATCGCCACCCTCGGCCGGCGGATCTACTGGCGGATCTACTGGCGCGTCCTCGGCTGGCTTATCGCCACCCTCGGCCGCCTCACTATCTTCCTCTTTAATGTAATGCTTTACACCATTGATTAATATATATTTCTTTTTCATTTATAAATTTTTTCTAGTAATTAATTTTTTAGGCGCAATATACGCTAGCCTTTTTTGATTTCTCGCAAAATTAGGTTAGCGTTTTTTGCTATTTTTTGTAAAGCCTTACGCGTAGCTTGATCGCAAGAAATTTTTACATTTTCTCGCGCCGGCTCGACGTATACCTTTAGATCTCGGCCTTTCTTTATTTTATCCCGCGCGCCTCCTCCGTTTGTTACGTCCCCTAATATGGCCTGTAACTCGGTAGCGGTTTTAATTATTTCTTTTTTATTATCCCCGGACAATTCCTTGCCGTCGTAAAATTTTCTAGCATATCTAGCATAATGTACTAAACTCTTTATTACTGATCGTTTATTTTTGCTCTTTGGTTTAATTATGGTAGTCCCTACGGTTTTATTAAGCCACTTAATAACTCCGCCTACCTCCTCCTTACTTGCTTTTTTAGCGTTATCAATACTGTTTTGTATCACTTCGGCGTTAGGATTTGCCGGTACTGGTACGGCGCTAATTTCGATCAGTTCGTATTTACTAATAATCGGCCAACCGTCGCCCTCGCGTAAAATTCTCCCTTGCTCGTCGCGCTTATAATGTATTATAAAACCTACACTAAAAGTCTTTAAAATTCCCTCATCAAACATTTTCTTAATTTCCCTGGCCGTTTCTGTAATTTCGTGAAAAACCGGATCAAATAAAAGCCGTTTGCCTTGCCGATCAACTTTAATATTTTTAGCTATACCAATAGTATTTTGTGGCATATTACTATGGCCGGCTTGTAGTACTGGATTTCTTTTGAAATTTTTTAAGTCCCATTTCTTAATATCCAAAACCTCCCCCGATCTATCTAAGGTTTCGTCGGTAGCTATAGCCGTCATTTTTCCGGCTACTTTTTCTACTGTCATTTGTAATGAATTTATTGTTTGTGGCAATGTCATACGTTTATACTTATTATTATTATTTAATGACTGGGATTAATGTACACCTACAATTAGCGTGCAATGGCGGATATACAATATCCTCATAAGAAAATTCTAATTTATTGCCGTCCGTATCAGTCATTGAGCTACCCTGTTTAAAAAATTTACCGCCTAGCTTAACAGTTTTGCCGTCCATTGGTCTACAAAATTTACAAGTCCGCTCGTCTTTGGCGGTTAGCCATTCTTTTTTATCTACTACGCCGCTCTCTTTATAGGATTGCTCGTGGCTAAATGAAGTAGCCCGGGTTATTTCTGTCCGCGCGATCCGGATAGATCTATATTTACTCATATCCTTAAATAAATCACTAACTCGATTTCTGATTTCTGGTATACCCTCGCCCTCATTTACTCCCTGTGCTAATGCCTTACCTAACTTTTCGTTAGTGTGCTTAGTCATATCAAAACCAAATTTATAAATTCTAGTTTTTAAATAACCCTCTACGGCCGGGTTTTTAAGATCTAGCACATCATCAATACCTAATAAATCAAACGCCTCACTCGATTGATCTTTTACTAGCTCCGATAAAACAGGCATATATAATCGGAGGCTTGCTTTGGCGTGTTCTTTAACATCAAAAATATAGTCCTTTGGGTTTATAGCTTTTTTAGGTAAGCGCCCTAGCATTTCCTTGCGTTGTTTTTCAAATACTCCCTTAATAATATTTACCATTTTTTTCTCATAGTTAGTATGTATCTGTCTAACTATTGCCTCGAACTCGTGCTTTTTTTCTTGTATGCTCTGGTTAGCTTTATTAACTAAGTTAGCCCGGACGATCGGATATAAATTTTTTCTTAAGCCCTCGGCTATTTTCGTTTTCATTTTTTCGGTTATCTCATTTTTAATAATCTGCTTTTTATAACGACGGTAAGCGGAGCGGACTATGGTCTTATGTAAACCACGTTTAGACAATTCGCCTTTTGATCCATTTATCTCTACTAAATTAAGCGGCCCCATTACTTTATCGCCGCCGTCAATCGGCTCTAGTCCCTCGGAGCTACGTACTTCGTTGGGAGTTAGCCACCTATTTTTTATACCGCTTTCATATCGCTTTAATTTAAGCTCCTCATTTTCCGGTACCGGATCCTCAAAATCTAAAAAGTATTTACCGGTATTATCAAATTGCGTAACGTAAAACTCGTTTAACTGCTCTATAAAACGGATCATCATAGGCCGTATTTTACGTAATGCAAACACGTAATTACCAGCCTCGGCGTTAGATCTATTAACGTCGTCGGTAATAGCTACTACGCTTTTCGGTACTCGGAATATACTAAATATTTTATCGCGGCTAAACTTTTGTTGCTGTATAAAATCCATATCCTTTTGAGTAAGGCCCATAGGTTTCCACTCTAAGCCATTCTCTAGGATTAATGTTTTGTGTGCGTTTGAAATCCCGCGATATTTTTTATTAATTTTTTTCTCTAAATTTTTAAGCTGGTTTTTTGTTAATTTTTTATCGGTAACAAATTGGCTATCCGGTCTAGCACTATTATAGAAAAATTTACGGTTATACTCCTCGGCAAATATTTCTATATCTGCGGTACGCGCGGCCGCCTCTAGTGTCCCCTTGCCTCTAAATTGACTAAGCGGATCCGGGTACCTAAGCATAACTACCTCCTCCGGTTTTAATGTAAGTGTTTTACTTTGATCTACCCGGTAAGCATAGCCGCCTACCATTTTTCCGTCCTTGCCCGGTAATACTTTCAAACGATCGGGGCGGAGTAAAAGCATTTGATAGGGTACGTCTTTTTTAAATGTCGGGCTTTGCGCGTAGCTAATAAACCACGGCGCCTCGCCGGTTAATTCTAAATACTGTGCGCTACTCCATAGCATATCGAATTTTGTAGTAAAATCATTAGCCCGGTAAATACTATCTATAATTTCGCTTGTCGGCTCCTCCTCTACGGTCTTGCCGTCGTTAGCAAATTTATATAATTTTAATTGCATTGCTCCTATTTCGTCGGCTATAGCAGTAACACAAGAATAAATAAAACCGGTACAATTTTTTAGATAGTCTTGAGTTTTCATTTTTGGCGGTACTTCGCCAATAAGTAAACTTGTACGATCTAAAATAAAATCGCCCGGATCATAGGAGGATTGTTTTTTAAGTTGATTTGCGGCTATTGCTATTTCGCTAAATATATCCATAAATAATCCTTAATTTATAAAAAAACTACGCGGGCTATATTAGCACGCGTAGTCTAAGTTGCGATCAAGAATTTTTAGAGTTTATGGAGCCTACGGCTCTCGTAGTCCATATACCTATAATAGCACTTTTTTATATTCTAGTCAATGTTGATAACTTTAATATATTTCCAGTCTGCCAAAAGTAGTATAATTTACGTATACAAAACCGCCGCAATGGTAACATTTTATTTTAAAATGGGAGCCGGGCTTTAATAAAACCTCCCGGGCCAATAATTTTTTACAATAACTATGCGGGCAATGTATTACTATCTCGTTTCGCATAGGTTTGCATAGATTGTCTTTTTTTTTGCTAACCATTTTTGCTAATATTAAATATTAATATCGTCCTCTATATCCTCCCATTGCTCCTCTTTTCGGCGCTCCTTTATTTCCTCGTCGCTTTCCTCCTCCTCCTCGTCCTCCTCCTCGTCGTCCTCCTCGCCTATTTCGGCAAACGCTAACGATATACTACTAAATGGCTCGCCGTGGCCCTCGGGAGTTTCTACGGCTTTTAAATCATTATCCACTACTAAAATTTGATTAACTAAACGATGTAAATTAATTAATTGTATATTTTCATTCGTGGCCGCTTTATCCCACGCCGTTGCTAAAGAAAAT
>Ga0075122_10001410_pt1 | contig 17043 bp, 22 predicted proteins | sample AntAceMetag02UKB_FD_69790 | JGI IMG/M metagenome (GOLD analysis project Ga0075122, IMG submission 69790) | Saline lake microbial communities from Ace Lake, Antarctica - Antarctic Ace Lake Metagenome 02UKB | ecosystem: Environmental > Aquatic > Non-marine Saline and Alkaline > Saline | place... | reverse complement strand
TTCCGTTCCATTGGAAAATCCAATTGTTTATTTTAATGGCGTTTTGAAAATTTAAGTTTTTTCCAGATAGAGGAACTTTTTCTGGTTTGATAATTTCATAGTCAATGTTTTCTAAAATCAAAGAAAGGTCATCTTTAAGTAAGAGATTTTTTAAAATGTCATTTTCTATTTGTTGATTTTTAGTTTTGATTAATACTCTTTCTTTACTCCAGATAGTTGGTCTTCCTGGAATTGCAGAAAGATTAAGATTACTAAAATTTATTTTTCCCTGAAGAGATGGAAATTGATTAGATTTTGTTTTTATTTTTTCTTCAATATTTTTTAGAATTGGTGAATCACCAATAAGAAAATCATTCTCTCCAAAAATAGCTAAAGGAACACCAAGATCAGAATTATATTTTTGATTATATTGGTAAAGCAAAGGGGCGTTGTCTTGTTTTTGGTAGATTTCATATTCGAAGATAATAAGATTAGGATATTTTCGTGGTAGTTGTTCTAAAACAAAAGGATCTACTTCAGCACAGTGAGGACAGCCAATACCCGTAAAATAAACAAAGGAAAACGATTCTTTTTCTTGAGCTTTAATACTAGAAAAAGGATTTAGAAAAAAACAAGCTAGAAAAACAAAAAAAATAAGTAGTTTCTTCATTTTTTTAATAATAAAAGATTATAATTTTGTTTGCAACTATAAACAGAGTAAAAACAAATAAGTGCCGCAGGAGAGACTCGAACTCTCACGGGTTTAACCCCACAGGATCCTAAATCCTGCGCGTCTACCAATTTCGCCACCGCGGCATAGGTTTATTTTACCAGATTTTAGGATAAATTTGAATTTTTAATGAATTTCAGCCTTTTTCTCTTTTAGGAAGGAGCTCCAACTTTCAATAAAGTTGATGAAGGCCAAAAATGGCATATCAATTAAAGCGGTAACAAATACGCTAACAACATTATATTTTTTCCATTTAAATGATAACCATTGACCTAATTTAGCAACAGGAATAGATAAAACGTCTAAGACAAACTCCCAAACAGTTGATTTTTCATCAACGGTTATCTCTTTAGCTCTTTGCCTGATTACTAATCCTGAGAAGATGATAACGGCCACAATCATAGTGTTAATAAGGATGGAGGTTGGTGGTAGGCCAAAAAAACGAAGAGCCCAAATAATAGCTCCTAGGGAAATGACAACAGCTACAAGATAAAATAAGGTAATAAAGAAGTTGAAAATATAATTTATTCCTTTGGAGACTTTAATTTCATAGATGTCATTTCTTTTTTTGGAATAAACAATTTTACCTATTTCTTCGGTAATAACGGCTAAATTATTTTTAGGTGGTTTTTTAGTAGTAATAGTTAGAAATAACATTAAGATAGTTGGAGCAATAATATCAGCTGCCATGGCTTTAGGGTTAAAATGACCATATAACCATTTAGCTAATGGGACTTCAACTAAAAATAAGGAAACACTATTGGCAATAAGAATCGATAAGGTAGAAAAAATGGCCATTTTAATTAGTCGTCTTCTTAATGTTTTAAGCCTTTTATCATAGGCTTCTCTTAAAATATTTTTTAACGCTTTTTGATCATTCAACTTTTCCTTAATATCCCCCTCTTTTTTAATGAGACTATCCAAAATATCCTTTAAAAGAAGCCATAAAGTATCATACCTTTCACAAATTTTAAAGAATTTACCCGAAAGTGGATGATGTAAATCTTTATCAAGATCTTTACGTATTTCAGTGATATTATTGGCAATTTTTTCTATTGTTTCAGGAGAAGCATCATTCCAGTTTGAATGACGATATTTTAATAGTCGGTAACTAATAATAGGATCATCCAAATGGAATAGAGTGCGGTGAACAGCAATAAAGATTTGAATCCTTTTATCTTCATCATTGATAATATCTAAGGGATTCATTTGGATTCTATTTTCCATTAAGGTGGCCATAGAGGAAATGAGAGTATTTTCTCTAATTGGTGGAGCAAGGGTCTCCTCTATCTCACAGGCAGCAATTTCCAAGGTCCAGTTATAAAATTGGACTCTATTCTTGCGGTTTTTAGAAGAGAGGTCACGTTTAAGAATATAAATATATTTATCTAATATTTTTTGGACAACACCAATTTTATTTTGTGGAATTTGGTCGTTAGGTAAGTGCCCTCCCCTAATAGATTCTAAGACCAGAGTTTCGGCTGCTTTCTCTGAATTAATATTGTTGGCTAATTTCATACCAGAAATTTCCGTAATAAGCCTTCTCTTAAGTTTTCTTTCAATAGCTGTTCTTCTAACTAATTGTTCTTCTTTCCAGTTAATGACCCTAATAACCGTTTCGTAAGCAGAGGCTACTTTAGAGGCAATTTCGTCAACATGAATAACCGGAACCTTCTCTTGAGGTTCAAGACTTTCCTTATAATTTTTGTATCCCTTAATTAGTTCTTGGATATTTGAGGAAAGATCCCTTGAGGGATCTGGTTCATGATTTTCTGAAAAATGACTGGTCTCTTCAGAAAAGATAGTTTTTTCTTCCATAAGATTATTGTATTACAGATAGTATAAATAGAAAAACTTAGATAGTCAAAGACAAAGCTTTAATACAGCCTTCAGTTTCGAAGTTTTCAATTTTATTCATAAAGTAACGAACTTTATTGGCCCATGTTTTGGATGGAGGAGCATAAATAGGACCCATTTTTTCAGGAGTATCTAATCTACGATCAATATACTTCTCTTTTAAGGTTTTAGCTACCTTTTCAAAGGATTTTTCCCAAGAATTGAACCTATATGTTCCATTGGCCCAACCATAGGCGTTGTAGGAGTTATAAGGTATTTGTTTCCCAAAGGTAGATTCAACACCTGAAATAGCCGGAATAAGTTTCCAGTCAATTCCGTATTTGTCGGCAACTTTTACCAAGTAAGCAGCTTTATTGGAAAATGGTGAGTTATAGGACTCTAAAAAATTTCTTAATTTTTCGATCCTGCAATCTTTTTTATTTATAAAAAACTCGTTTTTTAAGATAGCAGAAGTACCAGCCATAAGAATCTTATCGTTATTAGCATAGGCTGGTTTAGCTATGAATATTACTGCAAAAAAAGCAGCAAGAAAGGTTAAAGTTATTTTTTTCATAAGTTAAATTATTAATCCAACTAAAAAATCCTAAAGTACAGAAATTAACCTATACTTTAGGATCTGGGGATAATTCTATCAGACGAATTTAATTTTGTCAAGTTTTCCACAATTTGAATATTATAAGAGGATCAGAGGCTTAATAATAGAATAAAGTCTTTAAAAAGTAACGAAGTGGTTAATTTTGGCGTTTTCTTTGAGGTTGTCTATCCAAGATTGAAATTTATTACCCATCTTTTCTTGGAGGAGAACTTCCTTTACTTTTTCTTTATTATCTTCTAATGTCGTCCCTTCTTCGAAATAAGTTTTGTTTTCTTCAAAAAATGTTTCTATTTCTTGATCAGATACTTCAATACTTTCACTAACAAGTTTTTCTATAATAATTTGGTTTCTTAAGTCTTCTTCTAAGTCTTTTCTGGTTTGTTTTTGAGTAGCTAAAATATTATCTAAATTTTGTGATTGAGCGGCTAACTGGTCTTCGATCTCTTTAACTTTTTCTTGAATTTCCTCACTAGTTACTTTTACATTTTTTCTTTTAGCTTCTTGCTGAATTAAAACTTCAGTAATTTGATTGTCTAAAATTTGTTCTCCTAGTTGTTTCTCTAGTTCTCTATTTATGGTAAAACGAGTGATTGGTTGATAATTAACCGTAGCCACAATAAACCAGTTTTTTAGAAAGAGAAAGATACCTAGGAAAACGATAACAAAAATAAGGAGATAAAGATTTCCACCTTTGACGGCATTTTTACAGTATTTACAAAAACCAGCTTTGGTTAGTTTTTTACCTTTAAAAGAAAAGATGTTTTTTAAAGATTTTTTCTTTGTCATTTTGTTGATTCTATCATAAAAAAATACAGATGCAAATGGTAAGTTTATCGATAGTTCATGAGAGCTATTTCTTCTGAGCGAGAATAAATAAAGAAGGTCCCGTACAGCTATTAAATATTCCACTTAAAAATTGATTTATTTTTTCCATCAAAAGAAGGATTTTTAGAGGAATAATTTTCTTTATTAACGGATCACGGAGATTGGAAACAGAAAAACTTTTTATTATTTTAAAGTTATTACTAAGAAGGATTGTTTTGATTTGACTTGGGTGGTAGTTAAAAAAAAGTGTTTTTTGCCTTTTTCTGTGAATCTCTTTTGGTTTATGCTCAATAAAAAAGCCAAGATTCATTCTTAAAAAAGCTTTGACTCTATTTTTAAAATGAATTTTGTTGGCAAATTCTAAAATTAAAAAACCCTTAGGTTTAAGGATTCTATTTATCTCTTCAATAATCTTTTCTGGTTCTTCCAGGTGATGTAAGACTCTAACTAGTAAAGCGACATTAAAACTTTCGTTTTTTATTTTTAGATCTCTTAAAAAACCTCTTTTTATTTCGAGGTTTTTGTATTCTTTTTTTAGTTTTAGAGAATCTTCAAAGAGCTTTTCTGAAGGTTCTACGAGAAGACATCTTTCAAATAAAGGAGCGTATTTAGTTGCTAAGCGACCAAAACCTGAATCAACATCAATAATCTTTTTGTTTTTTTTATTAGGAATAAGTTTTAGAAGTTTGATTAGGGCAATCTTTTCTGATTGGTTCTCATATTCCCTTGTTGTCCAGTACTTATGATAATTAAACGAAAGACTATCATAGCAAGAGGTAGTTTTTTTAGACATAGTTTATTTTAGCAGAGAGAATTAAAAATCGCCGTATTCCAGATCTTCCATGAATTGGTTAACGCATTTTGCCCAGGGGCCACCTTTTTCTACTGAAGGAGGAGCATATTTTGGCATAATTTCCTCAGGGGTGGTTAAGCCTTGATCGATGTAGCCTTCTTTCAAAGTTTTAGCGACTTGATTAAAAGCTTGTTCCCAAGATAAGAATTTAGTCTTTCCGTTTTCAAATCCCCAACAGTTGTAAGAACCTGGGGGTGATTTTTTACAGAGATTAGATTCACATTGGGCAATGGCGACAATCAAACGATAATCGACACCGTATCTTTCAGCCGCTTCAAGTAATTTGCTTGCATAAGGATATAGGGGTGAATTGTGTTTTTGAAGATAGGCCTCAATGATAACTGGTCTGGCATCAGCAACGGTGATTTCTCCTAATACTTCTCCTGTTTCTTGAGGTAAGGCAGCATAAAACTGTCCGCTGTTAGTTGTTGATTGAGCCAAAACTTCTTTTTCCGGAGCGACCTGATTCAAAACTATAAAACTTGCCACTAAGGTTAAAGGGGCAAATACTAGAAATAGCAAACAAAGAAATATCTTTCTCATAGGACAGACTCCATTTAATCCTGACAGTTTCTAATATGTTTGTCAAGAGAAGGCAAAAAACACCCAAAATAGAGTGTTTTTTTTAGTGAGCCGTGCAGGATTCGAACCTGCGACAAACTGCTTAAGAGGCAGCTGCTCTACCACTGAGCTAACGGCCCAAATGTGCGCCCGGAGGGACTCGAACCCCCAACCTCATGGTCCGAAGCCACGCGCTCTAATCCATTGAGCTACAGGCGCAGAGTAACCTATTATAACATTTAAGAGTAATTTTGTTAATTGAATCCTATAGGTTGAAATTAGTTGTGTGGGGATATTTATTTTGCCTATTTATTTTTCTTTTTGTAATTATCGATGGCTTTTTTGATTATTTCGTAAGCTTTTTCTTTACCACTCCATCCTTCTATCTTTATCTTTTTATTAGGTTGTAGTTCAACATAATTTTCCCAGAAGTTTTTAATTATTTTTTTGGTATGACTAGAAAGGTCCTCTAAATCATTTATCTCTTCAAATCTAGGATCATTAGCAGGAATGGCGATAATTTTATAATCTTCTTCTTTAGAATCAATCATCCGTAGTACCCCAATTGGTTTACAAGAAATAAGACATCCAGGAAAGGTAGGGAAGGTAGAAAGAACCATAATATCTAAAGGGTCACCATCTTCTTTATTAAAGGTGTGAGGTATAAAACCATATTCAGCTGGATAATAAACGGCTTCATATAACACCCTATCTAATCTAAAAACATGATTTTTTTTATCATATTCATATTTATTAGTACAGCCTTTAGGGATTTCAACAAAACAGTTGATTTCAAAGGGAGGGTTTTTACCTAGAGGTAGTTGGCGGACAGGGTTATCCATAATAACTTCATTTTAGCTAATTTACCTTTTTAAATGCAAGCTTTAAATTAATTTTGCGTTATGTTTTAATAAAACTATAAATGCAAAAAGGTTTTAATTGTTCTCATTGCCAAAAATTTGTTGTTGTAGATTCTTTCATTGGTACTCATTTTCGTAATCACTGCCCTTTTTGTTTATGGTCAAGTCATGTTGATTTTAAAAAATCAGGGGATAGGAGTTCTCAATGCCATGGGGATATGGAACCTATCGGGTTAACCTTTAAACAAGAAGGTTATGACAAGTATGGTAAGAAAAAACAAGGAGAACTGATGTTAATTCATCATTGTCTTTATTGTGACGAACTTTCCATTAACAGGATTGCTGGTGATGACTCCCCTACTATTATTACAAAAGTCTTTAAAGATTCCCTTAATCTTACTAGAGAATTGAAAGATAGATTAAAACAAGAAAAGATTGATCTTTTAACAAAAAAAGATAAGAAGGAAATAGATATACAGCTTTTTGGTAAAAATAAACAATCTACCCCATAACTTGAAATTTTTATTTTTATTGTTATAATATTTCTACGCACTTTTAAAGATAAGGTAAGGACAATTTGTAAATCATTTAGACTTAAGGAGGTTTCATGAATTCTACTACTGCAGCAGAGAAATTTAATAAGAGAAGAGCAAAAGATCAAAGATTTTCTAAGAATAAAGCTATAAAGAAAACATTTATAAATTACAAGAATTTCCTTGTTAATCTTTTAAATGAGATAGCCGAGGAAAGAAAAATTAAGGCTAAAGCTGAACCTTTAAATGGTGGCTCATACTCTGTTGTTTTAAAGAGAAAAGGCAGTATTATTCTTAGGATAGTTTGTTCTGTTGTAGAAAATGAAGACTCGTATAATCCTTCTTTAGATTTAGAAGGCCCTAAAGGTGAAAAAATTTCTATAAAAGACTTTAGACCTGAAGTCCTTAGGGAAAAAATAGGAAATTTTGCAAGTGTAGTTATTTTATAAAAATCAAATTTAAAGTTCTTATCTTATCTTCTGTACATTTAAAAAATAATAAAAAATGAGATGAAAAGGGAGTGATTTAATTGGAAGAAGAGAGAAATCAAATAAAAAAAGTTTTTTTTGATATTGTTTGTGCTTTCTTAATATTATTTTGGCTTGTTTGTGCCTTATTGAACATAGATAAAGGAGGTTAAGGATGTGACTGGTTATAAACCATTGTTTTACATTTTTATTCTTGCTGTAGGTATAATTATAGAAAAGGCTTATTTTACGCAGAAGTAGTTGAAGATCTTATTTTAAGATAAGAAATAAATATAAATATATGAGAAGTAGGAGAAGATGGGGAAAAAATCAAAAGTAAATAAAAAAAAAGATAAACCTATAAAAAATATGATGGAAAGCATAGAAGAGAAAAGGAAAAAAGAAAAGAAAATAAGAAGAAGGAAGAGTAAAAAATGAAAACTAATAAAAGAAGAATAGTTGCTATGGTGATGAAGATCCAAACGAGAAGTAAATTAGAAATATTCCTAATTCTTAGTTGGCCTATTATTTTTGGACTATGTCTGGCCTTATCCATTTATTCTAGTATTTCCATTTCATACGATGTAGCTAAGGCTTAATCTATCCAGCAGTATCATGAATATATTGTTGTATTTAACATGATAGAGTGGGTAACATTTATTATTGGAATAGTTTTTTTCATACTTCTTTTTAGAAGCTTGCGAAAATTAGCTAATCCTAATGAGCTACATTTTTAAAACTTGAAAGGGCTGATGTCACAATTATTGTTTAAGAAATTTATTTTCTTAAACACGTGACCTCTCAGCCCTTTATTTTTTGCCTTATAATTTGACTTCCCTACTCTATTTGAATATAATTCGTGGCAAGAACATTAATAATTGAATATAAATTTTTTAGTATTTGAGAGAAAGGGAGAGAAATATTATGGAGTGGACATCTCACAATATTGTAGGAACAGTTATTATTTCTATTTTTGTAGTGGCAGGGATATTTTATTGTTTATTTGATTTTTCAGGTCAGTTAAAAAAGGATAAGAAAAGAAAGGAAAAGTGATGGAAGATGAGAAAAGAAGAAGAAAAGAGAGAGACACTTTTAGCTGATATAAGAAGCATGCTTACTCTTTTAGGATATATTGAAGGTCAAATTTCGAAAACAGAGCTTAAGGGACGCTATGGAGTTGTTGATGCCTATACATGTATAAAGAACGCTTTAGATATTTGGAATAAGAGTTCTAAGAAAAGAAGAAAGAGTCTTCGTGAGCTATTTGATGAAATAGGTGTTGACCTAGAAGAATTTCAAAAGTTTTTCTCTCTTAAAGAAGCTCTAGAAAAAGAAGGTAAAATGAGTAAACGTGAGAGGCAGTTTTATAATTGTGAAGATGACTTTTAAAAGAGAAGAAAGGTAAGGTGAAAAAAGATGAGTAAAAAGAATAAAGAAAATAAAGCTTGGACTTTTATGATATTCCTTTTAGGTTTTGTTGCTTCTGCTTATCTTTTTGTTTTGGAATTTCTAAAAGCTTTTTCAGGAAGTTCTCTTTGGCACTTTTTCTTGGGCATTTTTTTCTGTATTTGCACAGTTCTCTTTTTAGTTATTGGAGTAAATAGATGGGCAAGAAAATTATAAGAAAGAAATACAAATTTAGCTTGTATTTTTTTCAAGTTGAGAACTTATTTTGAACCCCTTGCGGAGTTTTAACAAGTAATTGTTAAGATAAACCAAGGGGTTAAATTTTGCCTATATTTCAACCCTTTTTGCCTCTTGGGGTCGTCTACCGAACGACGTTCGAACTTTTTTTGTGAATCTAGATAGGCAGGAAATTGAGGAATTTAGGGGATTAATTATTTTATAATTTGACTGAAACGTAACTACTTCTTCTTTTTCGAAAAGCCTTCAATTGCTCTTAGAATTTCAAGAGGAGCAGCAAATACTATCGTATTATTTTTATCAGATGAAACTTCATTTAAAGTTTGTAAGGTTCGAAGATGTAGTCCACCTGTTGATTTACTCAATCTTTCAGCTGCTTGAGCGATGTTTTCAGCTGCTGCCTTTTCTCCTTCTGCTTTAATAATAATTGCTCTTCTTTCTCTTTCTGCTTCAGCCTGTTTGGCAATTACCCTTTTCATTTCTTCAGGCAAGACAATATCTTTTAACTCAACTGACTCAACCTTGATTCCCCATGGGTCAGTTGCTTTGTCAATGATTGATTGAATGCGTTTAGCTACTTGATTTCTTTTAGAAAGAAGATCATCTAAGTCTGTTTCACCAACTACATTTCGCATTGTAGTTTGAGCAAGTTGGGAAACAGCAAAAAAGAAATTTTCAACCACAATGATCGCTTTTTTAGCGTCGATTACTCTGTAGTATATAACTGCATTGACCGTAGCGGAAACGTTATCTAAAGTGATTGCTTCTTGGTTAGGGACATCAACAGCTTTGACACGAATATCAACACGTCGCCAACTATTAATAATTGGCCAAACGAATCTCCAGCCAGGATCCATAACATTTTGGAATTTGCCAAAAAGAAACCTGACGCCTTTCTCGTATTGATTAACTTGACGAATTGAAATGATAATGATGAAGATTAGGACTAGTATTAAAACCTCAAAAAACGCCATAGCCCATAAATTATATAACAGTATTTTTAAAAAGACAAGTGAGAAGAAGTTTTTAAGAATGGCTTTAGGCTTTTGCCCTATGATTTATTTATCTAATCTCACTTCCAATTTTTATATTACATTTTTTCAATTTCACCAGCATTTATTTCTAAAATTTTATTAATGGCACTTATCGGAGAAATTGTAGAAGGATTATTGGAATTAGATGGTGAAATATTTTTATGAATATCAATTACTTTATTATCTAATATCCATATAAAATCTAAGTTAAAATTCATATCTTACATCCAAAATTTATATATTTCTGGTTTATTATAAGAAAATAACATTCCTGTTTTTTTATCAATTTTTTTTCTTCCTGATAGCCCTTTCATTTTTTCTTGCTGTGTTTTAGCATGTTCAATCTTAAATTTACATTGACTAATTGTTAATATATCTTTCTGCTGACGGTAGCCTTTGTGTATGTAAAAGCACATTAATAACAAAACAGGTATAACTAATAACAATAAAAAACTTTTTTAACCATAATTTATCTTAACATACTTTCTAACATCCTATAATTTGACTTCCCTACTCTATTTGAATATAATTCTGGCTATCTATTACAGTTCTTTGATAATTGAATATAAATTTTTTAGTATTTGAGAGAAAGGAAGATAGTATGGAAGTTTGGTTGATACCAATAATTGGTTTGATATGTCTAATTGCTTTTGTCATTGGTGTAATTGCTTTAATTACTTTAGCTTTTCATAGATGGCGACAAAAGCATCAGAAAGAAGGAGAAGGAAGCCCTAAAAAAGTTAAACAATACTCCAAATATAAAGGTAATTAAAAGAGAGAAAGGAAAGAAACATGGTTTGGGTAATTTTAATATCAGGTGGAGTTTTAATAATTGCAATTTTTTTGATAACTTGGTTGGGTCAGAGAATGGGGAAAAAATATGATGTTGGTATCTCTGCTTCTCCAATGGCTGTAACACCTCCTAATGAAGTTTTTGAAAGAAGTTTAAAGGACAAAAGGCCAAAATTAAAGCAGCAAATAAACTTAATACCTAGAAAAGAAAATAAAAGAAAGAAAGGTTAGGTGAATGAGATGGAATTTATTTATATTTGGTTTATCGTAGCTTTTGGTGTGGGGATAATCATAGGAGGTTTAGTCTCAAATCGAGCTGGTTGGAGAGCTTATTTTACAGAAAGAAAGGGATTTAAAAAGTATAAAGCAGATTTGAGAAGAATTTTAGACGTTCATGCTAAAGAAGGATTAGTAATGAGTTACAGTGATGTAGAAAACTTTATGAGAAAGAATAGGTGAGGGAAAATGAGTAAGAAAAGGAAAATGAGGGAAATTCTTCTAAACGATATAAAAGAATTAAAAAGTCTTTTATGTTATGTTGAAACTTCAATTTTAAGGACGATAGTGGAAAAAAGAGTTGATTCGTCTATAGACTTAAAGAATGCTCAAGATGTTTGGGATGGAGTTCCTCGAAAAGAAGAAGGTATCATACAACGCATCGGAAGGATAGAAGAAAATTTTAGAGAATTCAAAAAACTGTTTCCTTCTAAAAAATAAGAAAGGATGAGGTGAAGGAAAGATGAAAAAGAAAATGAAAGGATTGGTTTTTGGAATTGCTAGTCTTGTTTTAGCTTTTCTTTTTTCAGTAGATTTCTGCTACTTAACCAACTATCGTCTTTTGTTTTTATTACTTAATGGTGTTTCAGTGTCATTCATTATGGTCTTTTTGATATTAAGCTCTTTATTCCTTCTTGTGATGACTATTCTTCTTGGAGTGACATCTTTAAGCTATTTTATACCTATTAGAAATGGTAAGTTGGTTAAAAGTAACTAATTTTCTAAAAGCAGAATATTTAGTTTCTAATTACTTATATAGTGAGTCCTTTGTTAGGTTATTAACAAACTAGCAAAGGACTCTTTTTTTGCCTATATTTCCACCCTTTTTGCCTCTTGGGGTGACTGACCGGATTCGAACTAGTATTTTTGGGTGAGTGACGGGTACTGCCCCCGCTGCCTCCGCTTCCACAGAGCGGCGCTCTACTATTGAGCTACACCCACCATTTATTATTCGTAATATCTGTGTTTTAGATAATGACAGTTTCTACATAATAATTCTAGGTTTTCAATATCATTATTTTTCCTATTTTTATCTTTATGATGAATCACTAAAACTTTTTTATCTTTAAGCCCACATTTTACGCATTTTATTTTTTCTTTATAATTTCTAAAAAAGATTTTTTTGTAAGATGATTCTCCAGAATTCCATTGTGGATGGTTGTTTTCTAGATGTAGGTTCTTATTCATCCATGAGCAATGGCATGATTTATTACAGAAAAACAAGCCACTTTTTGAATTAATAAAGTCAGAAGGAATTCTATAAATTCTTTTACCACAGTTAGAGCACTCTACAATTTTGCCTTTCTTTTGAGATATAAATTTACATTTATTAGAGCAATATTTTCCCCAACCAACTTTTAGATGATTTGGTTTTGCATAAAAATCTTTCCCGCAAATTAAGCATTTTAACCAAGGCATAATGTAATAATTTTAATGTACTTAAATCTAATTGTCAATCAAAATCATTGTGCCACAACAATGTGTTAAATAATCCTATTTACAATTACGATACGTGTTTATTTTATCAAAAAAAGGTTAAATAAACAATTAAAAGAAGGATTAGGAAATAGCCTAAATATTGAAGAATTTGAGGCAAAAATATAAATATTATTTTACCTTCTGTATTTTGATTATTTTCCCATCCGTTGGCCCATTCTTTATATAGAAATGGTTTTCCTAAAGATTTAACTCTAAAATTGTCTTTTATAGTGAAGGCTCTCCAATTTTTTTCAAAAGCTTGATTATTAGTTATTATCTTCTTATCTTTATCTATTTCTTTTTTGATAATAAATTCATATTCAAAAGGTATTATCTTAATAGATTTTAGCTTATTAATTGTTTTTAATGGCCCAATACCATAATTACTTATATTGATGTCATATCCTTGACCTTCTTTATTTATTTTAGGGATAAAAACAACATTTTTCCCATTATTTAAATTAAAATATAAATCACAACGCTTAGTATTGTAGTTAGTCAAACAAACTCTTAAAGGTAGTCCCGATATATTTTCTGCTTCCATTATTAAAGCGTAGCTTTTTTGATGAGATAATTCAGGGAAACTAAAAGAGTCTCGTGTTTCTGCTTTTTGAGTGTTATATTCTTTAGTTATTTCTATATTGTCTACTTCTTCTGTTGGTAATTTTTCTATTGCCTTAAAAGCAGTTAATTTAACATCTTTTATTAATGTTTCTTTTTCTTTATCTTTAGCATTTAAAAGAAAACGTAGTTCATAATTTTTTATTTCTCTATTTTCAGGGAATTGAAAAAGATAACTATTCTCTTCTTTTTTACCTAAAAGACAATCGTTACTCCCCCACTTTGCTAAGCAGAAAAACGGTTTATCTTTTTCATATAAGAATTTTATCTCTAAGAGAAAATCATTAAATGGTTTTGTTTTCATAATCGAATTCAGAGGTATTTTAGAGCAAGTGATAGAATTTTTTCCATAAAGAACAAAACTATTCTTTTGTACTTCTTTAAGAGCAAAGACTTGTTTTTCTTGAGCTTGGCTACATAGACTTAATTGCGGTTTAAGACTATCTATGTTTAATTGATATTCTTTTTTAATATTTAAATTAAAATTATCCTGATTTATTTCTTTTACTATTTCAAATTTATTTAAGACTTTTTCTCCAAACTTTTGAGGTGGATTTTCAAAATCCATTAATACTGGATAATCTTCTTGGTCCTTGTTTATATCTATTTGATAGATTTTTAGATTATCAAATTCTTTAATTAATTTAATATTTTTTGATAAAGATAATAATTCTTCTGATTCTTTAAAGAACAAGACTTTTCCGTCTTCTTCAGGAGAAATAATATTTTTATCTAATAAAAGCCAATGGATATTATATTTTTGTAAAAGATCTTCTAAAAGATCAAGATCTTGGCTGTATATGGCATAGGAGATTTCCCGATAGGCTTTCTCATTTTTTAGATTCCAACGGTCAAAATCTCTTACCAAGAGAGGTTGTTCTATATTAAACCAGTTAAATCCAGCTCCTTGAAAGCCCCATTGATAGTATTCCCAACCCCAGAATGTATGTAATGGTAATTGTAAAATTCTTCCTTTGTTTTCTTGATTATTAAACCATTTATGCATTTGAGAATAAGATTGAGGTATTTTAATTCTCAAACGAGGGTTTATAAGTTGTCCTCTAAAAGCAGGCAAAGTAAATATAATAAGAATAAAAGATATAATAATAGTTGTTAAATAGATTAGATATTTATTTTTAAATTTTTTAAGAATAAAACTTAATCCAGAAGAGAATAAAATAGCATAACTGAACATTAAAATGATAGAGAATTTGGTGAAAGGAAATCTTAAAGCTTCTTTAAAAAGAGGAATTTTTTCTCTTAAAAAGAAAAAGATTTGTTTAAAAGGAGTTGTTGCACTAATAAGAAAGATAAAAGCAACAAGAAATATTGGTAATAAAGGAATAAGTTTTTTGTCTTTTTTGATTAAAGTGACGATAATTCCTAGAGTAATAATCAAAAAGCTTAAATAACCGATGGATGAGACAAAAGGATTTCTTAGATGATCAACCCAACTTTTTAAAAGATAATCAAAACTTTTGGTATTAAAATTGCATTGTGTCCAGCTAAATAAATGATTCTTTAAAAGAATAGCATTCTTAATATTTCCATATTCATAATTATGTAAAAATGCTTCTTCTGAAAATAATCTGTTTATCTTAGCTTGTATGACTTCCCCACCCTGATGGGTGATAAAGTAAAGATTAGGTAAAAGCCAAAAAGAATTAATAGCTAACAAAACAATTACTAAGAGAAAGATTCTTTTTAAATATAAAAACCGTTCCTTTTGTAAAAAAAGATAAGTCAAAAGATAAATTAAAAAACAACCAAAGAAGGTATACCATAAAGTGGCAGCATAAGCTTGAGGAGTGCTCAAGAAAGAAATTAAAGCGAAATAAATTAAAAGCTTTTTTTTATTTTCTTTTAGGAATTGTGTAGCGATAAGAAAGAACCACCCTAAAGCAGCATATTGGGTAGCAAACATTTCAAAAGGAACGTAAAAGTGTTGTATTGTCCCTAAATTAAGTAAATAAAATAATCCTCCTAAAAAAGAAAGATTTTTCTTAATTAAATCAGATGATTTATTAAAGATAATCCTTTCTAGGAAGAAATAAACTCCTAAAGGGCCCAAAACAAGACAAACGAGAAAGTAAAAGTAACGTAAGAAATTTAGAGGTAATATAAAGGAAAAAGGCCATAAAAACAGAATTCTAGGTAAATCGGCCATATGAGAATGTCCAGCCACAGCTCCCAGGCCTTGTTCAAAACGCCAAACACCATTAAAAATTCTTTGTAAATTTAAGGAAAAATTAAATTCTGGGTGAAGTGTATCCCAACCAGTTAACCAAGTATTTGGAGAAAAATTTAAGAAAAATAGTAATAGAGAAAAAGAAATTAATATTAAAGGGAAAAGATTTTTTTTAAAAAAAGAAAGCATTTGTCTATATTTTAACAGAAAAAACGAAAAGGAGGTGAAGATTGTTAGATAAAAAATATCTAATCAAGGTCTTCACCTCCTGTTTAGGCATATTATTGCCTTTAGGAGTTACTTATCCATTGTCCAGAATCGACTAAGCGGAAAGAACCGTCATACCATCTTAAAACTACAACCCATGTAATTGTATCGCATTGTTTGGCACAACCACATTGACCACGGAATTCAGGATTGGGTTCATCGCTTCCTAATTGATTTAAATAGTGATTACGTAAAGCAGCTAAAGTTTCTAAAGTATATTCTCCATATTCTGGATTAGTATAATCTTTATTGTCAATCATATCTGACATGTTCCAAACTTCACCTACTGCCCAAAAACCATGAAGAAGATAAGCATTTAGAAATTCACCAGGGAATTCCCAAACGTTTATTAAAGCTACTAATATAGCTCCTCCATCAAGATCTTTAACACTACCAATTCCAGGTAACCAAGTTTCTTCTCCAGTAAAAACAAGCCATTTCCAAGTTGGAATTTGAACATTAGCTCTTCGAGTAACATCTCTAAAAGCATCATTATATCCAAAGTTATAACCTGCTCTTGGCTCTCCCCAAACACCTTCTACGTCAATAAAACCACGATAAGGTTCTAAGTTTTGAGGAATATCTGGGAAATCTACTTCGTTACTTATATCAATTAGATCAGGATCTGGATTAAAACCGAGTTCAATTGTAGAGACTTCGAAATTAATTACCTTTTCTTCGTCAATCGAGTCTTCTGTCTTAGCCTCCACTCCATTTACTTCTTCTTCATCAATTGAGTCTTCTGTCTTAGCCTCCACTTCATTTACTTCAGCTGGAACTGGCTTACAGGAGTTAAGTAAAAGTAAAAGAGAGAGAATCATCAGAGTAGCAATGATTGATTTTAGTAAAATATGAGTTTTCATATTCATTTTCACCACTTCCTTATTTTTCTTGATTATTTTCTTTGCCAATTTCTGGGAAATCCTTTATATATAACCACATAAAGCAAACCCCAATAAATAGAAAAGGCAAGATTATCCATCCTCAATCAAACTTCAATTTTATATTAACCTCCTAAAGTTAAATATGCCTATTTAAAAGAGCAAATCTTAAAACCAAACGCTTTTTATTTAGTTTTAAGATATTCTTTTCGAAGTTTAAAAACTCCAAAAATTAAAGCAGAAATTAATAATATAATAGTCCAAATGAGATTATTGCCTGTTTTAGGAATAGTGGTCATACCTAAGACTTTATTACTAATACATAGCTGAGAAGTATCTCCGGCGCTCTTATCGTCTTTTTTTGCTTCTCCACTGTTGGTGACACAATAAACTCCATCACCTTCAGGAAGGTCATTTTCTGTAACAACTTTAGCTTTTAATTCATAAGTTTTTGACTCTCCAGGACTAAGATGATCAATTTTCCATGTAGCTGTTTTATCATCCCAACCATCAGGAGTAGAAGTAAAATATAAATAATCAGGTAAGAAATCTTTAACTTCAATATCATAAAGATCATCTTCGCCTGTATTTTTAATAGTTA
>Ga0075122_10001409_pt1 | contig 17055 bp, 37 predicted proteins | sample AntAceMetag02UKB_FD_69790 | JGI IMG/M metagenome (GOLD analysis project Ga0075122, IMG submission 69790) | Saline lake microbial communities from Ace Lake, Antarctica - Antarctic Ace Lake Metagenome 02UKB | ecosystem: Environmental > Aquatic > Non-marine Saline and Alkaline > Saline | place... | reverse complement strand
CGACAAAATAGTCTTCAGCTGTAAAGCTTCTTCTAAATTCTTCTATCTTCCTAATACACTCATCGTTAAGCGTAGCATTAATCCATGCGTTACAATTCCAACACTTAGAATAAAAATAGTCAACTAATCTAAAGTCTATTGTGCTTAGAGTACAATCATGTTCCTTTGTTTGGAAGTCTTTAATTATTTTTCCACACTTTGGGCATTTAAATTCACCATTAACATAGTCAAACATTGACATAACTATTCCTCCTTATGTTTATTGTAACTTTTTTACTATGGATCTACAGTGTCGCATGCTTCATCTACAATCTCTTCTTGCGCGCATTGCGGACAAAACCAAATCTCTATATCATTCATAATAATATCTACATCGGGTACCTCAAAAATGCGTCCACAATTATAGCATTCTCTAGTTATCATTGTTCACCACCTCTACCCTTCCTATAAGTTCGTCCATCTTCTCAATTATGCACCTCATGCAATAGTCGGCACTATCCCAATTCTCTACTGATACGCTCATTAATTCCGCTACTTCGCCATGGACGGGACAATGATACATTAGATCTGGTGGTATGGTAAATGCCATGCTCCGCTCGGCGGTGATATATTCTGTATGCTCTGCAGGGTGGCCTGTTGTATCTGGTCCGTTATCATCTCTGTCCCACTCATTCATTGTATTACCTCAATTATTCCCCCATTAAGATTAAGCTCAATATCTTGACCTTGGAACGTAAGCTTGCAGTTAAAGTGATTAGTACCAATAGTATTAACTATGGATCCCTCTAGTCCAGCAAACGGACCACGAGTAACTATGATTCTATCACCTTCCTCTGCCTCAATATCTTCACTTGGCGGTGCCTCTTGATGTATTACATTTTCCATCTCTGTTTCTGATACACGTCCTAATATTTTTATATAGCTTGATAGTGAATCTATTCCAAGAAGAATTCCACCATCACCTAGGTTTAAAAGTAAGTACCCTGGTAACATGGGTTCTGATTTTTTTTCTACTTCCGAGTTTATCATGGTAAACACATTTTTTCTTGGGATATAAATATCTTCTTCCTTAAGTTTTCCATGTCCAATTATTTCTCTCTTTGTTTCGTACTCTTTTTCACTTGCTACTTGCGCTGCCCACCATGTCATGATTATTCCTTAGCTTTTTCTATACTTAATTGTTCCACTTCATCTCCGTTATTATATTTACAAGCATGCCTGGCATATGCACTATATTCTTCGGTGCATTACTGCCTATGGCTTTTTGCACCTCCGCATCTTCGTGTAAGCATGTAAATAGGAATTCCTTCTCGTCGTAGCCCATAGGTACTTCTATGGTCTTAATGTATTCACCATTAACCTGTACTGGTATTCTCTTGATATTCATAAATATCTTTTCCCCACTTTAGGCTACCATTTTCGTTAACTTCTCTTACTATCCTTATTCTTTCTGCGTCATGTTTTGATCCGTATACACCAAAATGTTCTAGAACATCATATAGCATATTAATATGTGACTTCAGGTCATCTCCCTCAACGTCTTCCACTACCCACTCTTCGGGATCTTCTGTTTTATCCTGACTCGGAGCATAAATTTTGTATCCATTATTAACTCTTTGTATCGTCATTGACCACATCTGCCTCGGCCTTCCTTTCTAGTTCTTCTAGATCCTTATATGACATCCATGTAAACCATCTATTTTTCTTAGCGCAGTCTCCACATACTGTTCTAATCCAGTCTCTAGTTTGACCAATGTTTTTCCTAGTACCACACATTTCACATATGTAATAGCTTTCATTTTCGGCGCGAGAAATAAGATTATATATATTATCTTCACCCATGTCAACATAAAATCTAAGTCCACCAAACTTTTGTTTAATTTGAGCAACCTGTGGTATCCTTGTATCGTGTTCTTCGGCAAATGCATATATATCAGTGCATAACATGTCTAGGAGATCATACCAACCATCCTCACAACATATACCCCAACATAGCATAGTTTTATCAGGGCCTTCTCCTCTTTGCGCAAATATTTCTGGATATTTATCCATTAATTTGTTGTCAAGTTCTAGATTCATTGATTAGTACCTCATTTTACAATAATTAAACACGTTTAAATTCCTTTTAAGGGGTCTTAAATTTTACCCACGTGTCTATCACGTAGGATCATAGATCATTCGGCTAGCGTCCAGCCAGCCTACTTAGAATTGATTTTTTCAATATAGTTAGGACATTTAACTACATTAACTAATGCATTTTGCTTACATCTCTTTTTGCAGGAAGCACATAATATGTTATGTGTGTGTCTTAATTTTTCTATCTCTTTATCTTTCATGCACTTACGACACAGTCGTTCGTTTTTCCTTGGTCTAAAGAATTCTCCACATGTTTTACATGGTTTCATTATTATGTCCTTTGGTGTGAACTTGGGTATTGATGCTTTGTTCCAGTACCAAATCTTTCTATTTCCATTCTTAACAAGTCACAACTTTTTCTATAACTTAAGAAATGATTGTTCAAAGTCTCATACTTATGCTTACAATCCTCTAAATTATGCTGTGCTGATAGGTAGTCTCTTTCTTTTTGCAACGCGAAATTAAGCCTAGTGTCAGCTTCTAGATCAGACATTGCTACATATTCTGCATCAGTACAACCTAGCTTCTTAAAATCTGATCCATATTTCATTCTATCTTCTTGTTTAAACCTTAAGTATGCTGAAGTCTTTGTATGTTTATAATCTTTTTCAGAAGTTTTATATAAATATTTAGCATCTTCTAGTCGTGATTTAGATTGTTCTATTATTGTAGCTTGATAATCCATGAGCGCACATATTTTATCCATTTTCTCTACTAATATAGATACAACTTTGGATTCATTTTCTTGTTGAAAGTTAAGAGCAAGATCTTCTGGTTCTATCTTTAGCTCTTCAGCTACTTCTTCTGCTATCTCATCTAACTTTTTTTCTACTATTGTCATGTTACCACCTATCGCTATATTGCCAGCTATGCTTTAGCTTATTATTAATAGTATTTAATTTCTTGTCTACCGCTTGATGGCTTATGTGAAATTTTATAGAATTTCTTATTATTTTATCATCTTCTTCGTGTTCGTCTTCATGCTTAAATTCTTTCATTTGTACATCACTATATAATCTATCGCTTATTTCTTCAAGTGTCATTCCTAGTATATAATAACTAAAGAATATAAGTTTTTGTTCTACATCTAGCCGCTCGCAAAAGAAATCATGTAGAAACCAGCTTATTTCTTCTGTAAAAAATCCCCATCCACTTTCCGCTATGTACGCTGGGTCTGGTTGTAATGTATTCCTACTTGATGCCTCATCTGCTGTACGTGTTGACATGTTTATTCCTTTGCTGTTGGCTTTCTACCACATGTTCGTTTACCCTCTGGGCACCAGGAGAGCCACTCACATTTTGGCATAAGATATTTAGCAATAAATTCTAGTTCTTTGTTTTTGCTCATACATGTTATAATACAATTATACATTTCTCTTATTTCCCACTGAGCCTTGTTGCATAATCTTAATTTGCACATTTCTATAAGCTCACGAGCATTAACAGTCATTGTTATGTTTGTACAGCAAGCACTTGGAATAACAAATCTAGCATCTTCTGGTTTTATGTTTCTACCTTCAACTAGAAATGTATACATGTTAGCTATTCTTTCCATCATATCATTGAACACGCATAGTGTTTCCTCGTCTTCTTTTACTGCGGGCGGAATAACGTAGTTAAAACTATCACCAAACTTAACATATCTTTGAGACTGTTGACTAAATACTACACCAACTCTATGACGTACAAGTTGATGGGAAAGAACTCTCGACACGCCCTCTATACCAAATGAAATATTGATATGCTCAAGTATTGAGTGGTGTCCCATCTTAATGACAGCATCTATAAGTGCCAATCTCTTAGTTTTACTTGCCTCATCAGTTCTATGCAGCTTGATTGGTGAATGCTCAGAATAACAGGTCCTGGCTGCTGTGTATGATATTTGTAATGGCTTAGTTGTATGTTCTAATATTTTAACTTGCATTTTCATCCTCGTCATATAACCTTGTTAAAATTACCTTACCGGGACTGCTTATTGTTATCCAGCCTTCCGGCAGGTCTATTTCTATATCATCCGCAACGTTGTCTGCTATATGTATATCTATTTCTGGTCTTAAGTATACCTCAAATATATCATCTGGACGCAGTATTGATACTGGTGAACTGGAGAATTCATTATCGAATTCCATAACCATATTATTTTGTTGTAATGTATCGCCAGGACTAAAATAAGGACCATAACCTGTCGACACTGTTGTAAATGCATTATCCATGGTTGCTCCAATAGTAAAACCAGCCACAGGGCTTTCATTACCACTATGGTTCAAAAATCGCTAGGTGACATAACTGGTGGTGTTTCATCATAAGACACAATATTCTCATCTGGGTCCCACTCACCAATCAATTCGCTGTGTATGCGAAATGATGTTGTTGACGTTTCTTCGGGCCGAAGAAACACATTAGCCAGAGATGTATCAGCTACTACTGTTGTTGGATTTCCATAGCGTTCCCACCACCTTCTTAGATAGTTCATTACTTGTCCCTATTTGTACCTTCCTTAACTAGTCCATATCCCAACTCAAGATAATTTATGGCATCCATAAATCTACCTTCGATTGGTTCTGTATCTGTATATTCGCCACGGATAAAAGAATCAATGGCATCAAGATGTTTACTAAAGTATACATTCCATATCACCAAAGGTGATACGTCATTCTTCTTAGCGTTTCTTTTAAAGTTATCAAGAGCATCATCCTTACCTGAATATGCTTGACCTTTACTTGCTTGTATTTCTTTTCTTTCGGCCGTAAAACCATCTATTAATATATTAAATTCTTCCCTATTCACTTGCTTCCTCCACGTCAGTTATCTCTATGCCTGACAGTATGCCAGATGAATTTACTCTTGCCTGGTATAATACTACTGCCTTACCGGTAATTTCTTGCTTGGCCCCATCTTCATATTCAAATACTATTCTTGCCAACCGTACCATATTATCCATTTTTTCTCCTTATTCGTTGTTATTGTCGTCCCATTCATTGTTTAGATTCTTCTTTAAGAAATTCTTCAATGAATATACATCATTTTCTATAAATCTTTCTATGTCTCTAGTGCTATGACGTTCAAGTGGTTCCCATGCTATTCTATCGCCATCGTCGCCTATATCACAATAGTAATAATCTTTGCAAAATGCTTTAATCTTTTTGTCGCTTATCATCTTCCAGCTCCTTTGGTTTTCTGAATCCACTACCATAATAAAATGGTAGCCTAGCCTCCTTGCATTCATCTGCACCAAGCTTAGACTTTTCTATCTTAGCGACTATTTCGAATCCAATCATTTTTGCATTTTCGTTGTTTGCTTTTACTGTATTTCCTGTCTTTGTACTAATAGCAGGAGCGTTCTCTTTCTTTCCCCTTCTAACTTGCATGGTTAAACTAGACCAATGCTCTAAAGCATTACCACCGCTTAACTTATCAAATGCTATGAAGCCACCAAGATCCTTCCTACTCTGTCCTATTAATACTATAGTACATTCACTTAGTGCTATGCCAGCTGCTGACATCCTGAAGAACTTGCCAAGTCTCCTTGCAAGTAATCCCATGGTGTCATCATCCATTGATTTTTCTTTGCCCTTCTTTGTTGTGTGTTCTCCGCGAGGAGACAAGCCTTGTATGGAATCTATAACTATAACATCTACAAGTTGTTGCTTAGTCATGTCCATTATCGTATCCATTACTTCTTCTGCATCCTTAAACTCATTACATATAATAAGATTCTCTACATCTACTCCATTGATTGTTGCCCATGCAGAGTCGAAGCTTTGTTCAAGATCTATCCATGCACACAACTTGTCTTCTTGTTGTGCGTTAGAAATTAAACCATAGCAACTTGTAGTCTTGCTGGCAGCCTTTGGTCCCCATATTATGTTAAATCTTCCAACACCTAGCCCGCCACCAGTAATCTCATTAAGTTCATCGCTGCTGAACAGAAGTCTTTTTAGTTCTTTTATCTCTCCCCATTTTAGGACATCCCTTCCAGCTTTCTTGTTTATGAATGCACGCGCTTGGTTGAGTCGTTCCTTTCTTTCGGCCGGGGAATCAGCCTTCTCTTCTATTATTTTTTTAACCATTTAAGCATTCTCCTAGTCACACCATAGTCCCTTATATGACTTAGTTGTAATAAAGTCCATATTACTTAGACCAGTAAATTCAAATTCCTCTAAACCTTTCTGGTCTATGTCTATTACTTTTCCATTTTTTGTAAGTATTAAATCTTTTAGTGGTATCTTATTTATTCTTTTTCTCGCCTTATATAATTTATTAACTTCTTCTATGGATACTACAGTTCTTAGATTCATCCTGCCTCCAACCATTTATGCAAATCACTACAATACTTATTAACATCTCTCCTACCATCAGACCCTTCATAAAGGTCAGCTACGCGGTCTGACTGCCAATATTCTTTTGTGTCTTTATCCATGATTGTCAAAACACCTTCCCATCCCCCACCTGTGTCAAGGTTCCATACATTACAGTAGTGTAATGGTTTTGTTCCGCCACCAAGAGAAGCAGTAGACGTATGTCCTATAAATATCTCATTGTATGTAGTTATCTTTGGTCTAATGAATTCTTTACCAGTATCACGAGCCCTAAGTTCTTCTCTAGTATGGATCTTTTTAGCATACTGTATCAAATCCCTATCCCATAGAAGCTGTTGCTGTGTATGGGATGATATAGGAACTCCTGGAATTATACCACCATGTACATAAAGAGTGTTGTCTTCTTCATCTTCCATCCATAGATTGCCGTCTTCAAAAAACTTGATATGTTCTTTTGGCATCTCAAAATTATATGATAGAAGAGTGTTCCATCCACCTTGGGTTACCCACATCTCTTCGCGTTCATCTTCTTTAGCCCATTGCAAACACCAGCAGTTGCCAGTAAAGAAATGCTTACCATTTCTTCTTACCATAAAGTTTGTGTTTGGTACAGACAAACACCATACAGTTCCTATATATCTTTCGCTATTCTTGTTAGTGGATAAGTCTAACTGAGTAGAATTGTGATCACTTATGTTTAATCTATATGCTCCTCTTGTATCTTGTGTTATATTTGCCCGCATATTATTTAATATACATAATATTTGTATATTATTTAGAAAATCCTTATTTCCATATAATATCCATGCTTTATCTGTATAATTATAATTACTTCCATCTCCTCTAATCAATTCTGTAATAAAGATTGCAAATTGATCATTGTTCATATTAAATAATTCTTTATAGAATGGATACTTGTATGGTAATATCTTTTCAATCTTTTTATTTGCTTTATTTAACAATCTAAATGTATAAGATGTTTGACATGATTTAATCTTTTTACCACATATTTCTGAGACTTTTTTATTTCTTTTATCTAATGTAAATTCATAATTTAATCTTCGTAGAAGTTTTGTTATGTATGGTATATTTTTTTTCTTGCTTTGATAAATTTGGTATTGGTTTGTTCTTGTACCATTCTGTTTGCAATATCCATCTGTTAATATCCAAGCTATAAATTTTAGCTCATCTAACGACAAAACAATGCCATCTGTGTTTGTTTTTGCACTCAGTGGAATTTTTATCCTACCAGTTAAATCACTAAAGTTAGAATATTGTAAATCACTCCAAGTTTTTTTACTTTGTCGTTTTTTATGTAATATCCTGTGATTATCTGTACATTTTAAGCTTAAATGATTGGTTTCAATCGTGTTTAGGTATCCATTAAAATATTTCTTAATTATTTTATTTATTTTTACCCATTCACCAGTATTCGTACTAGAATTATAACTAAATACCATATCATCTTTGGTAATGTCCTCATGGAAGAGCCACCCTCTCCTTGTTAAGCATTCAGTATCTGAGCTTAAACAATCATGGTTCCCCATGATATATACTAGGTTTTTAATCTTTAGCAACTCATCTACGCATTCTTTTGTCTGCGGCCAACCATCTACGACATCTCCCAGGACTATAAGTTCATCATTATCATAGTCAAAGTTTGACCGCTCAAAACACTGCAACATAGCTTTGTGACCACCATGTGGATCACCTAATATTAACGTCCTCATTATATTTTTCCTTCAATTAAACACAGTAAGCAGTTGGTCTGCAATGTTAAAATGGAATCGAACCCACGGTCCCCTGCTCCCAAAGCAGGTACGCTAGCCAAGCTGCGCCACTTCCCGTTTGAAAATCGCCACAAGCAAATAAAACTGGTTGGGATAGAAAAAGTCGAACTTTCGTCTACGGATTATCGGTCCGACGCTCTTCCATTGAGCTATGTCCCAATAAGATTTCTAGTGGCTCCGGCCCCTGGATTCGAACCAGGACTGGACAGATTAACAATCTGCTGCACGACCATTATGCTAGGCCGGATTAAATTGGAAGGGAAGGTAGGACTTGAACCTACGACGTCATGGATCAAAACCATGTGTTCTACCAACTGAACTACTTCCCACTGGAGTCCGAGACAGGAATCGCACCCGCATGAACGGGTTTGCAGCCCGTCGCCTAAGCTATTCAGCCACTCGGACACTGGAGCCAGCGGTAGGAATCAAACCTACATCAGCTGGTTACAAGTCAGCAGTTCTATCATTGAACTACGCTGGCATTATTTAACTATTTTAGATCCTTCTACTTTTTTATAGAATTTATCTACTGCTGGAGATAGTTCTAATAAATTACCACCACACAGGAACCTTGCGTAGAATATATCTTCTCTACCTGTACCAACTATTTCTGCTTTAGCTCCTACTGAAAAACCCGGGCAACCACTACCAGGTATGTTCATTTCTATTATGTCACCTATTTCTAACATGTTATTCATTATTATCACTATCCCATTCGCGGTCTATATAAGCATGTCTCATCGTATTTTCTCTTAATTCTTTTATTATATATTCTACATCTTCTATTTCCATAAGAAGATCAGATTTATTATCTTTATTTCATGTATATAATTAGGCTCGCTCTCTTGAACGTAGGATTATTATACTCTATTCCATTAGCTTTGTCAAGAACTATTTCACATTTATTTTTAGCCGCGCAAACAAAGAAAACAACAAGAGATCCTACTAGATATAACGTACAGGCACATGCTATTGTTAGCATTGCATTCCTAAACAAACTCTCAGGAATTTTAATCATCTATACTCCGGCTTGAGTTGTCCCGATGCGTCGTATGCTCCAGTTGACATTAAAAACTTTCTAGCAGACTCCTGATCTTTACATGTCTTTTTTGTAAATTCCTTCATCTGCCTCAGTAATCTCTCTATATTATCACGCTTGTTGATACGCATGCTCCGACTGCCCTCTCTGATATTTCAACATCTTCAATAAGTCCACCTATCAATCCATTAGCTACTGTAAGAAACGCTACATACAGTGCAAATCCTATCCATGATCCAGAAATGATAGCAAATACAACCGATGGTATAGCCCAACAAAATCCACATAATGATCTGGTTGTTATTTCAACACCAGTTATCTGTCCATTGTCTGCCATACCACGCCAGTAAGCGTTGTAATATTTACCATTAAGCTTTCCAACTATCCATACGCATAATTTGTGAGGTGGCGATGTTACTCCATAACTTATGGCTTGTATCATTGCCCACATAGCTGGTATATATAATAAAGCCCAGAAATTTGAAATCATTGAAGCTTTAGTTAAACCTATAAGAATTGGAACTCCTGGATTTCTAAGTAAGCTATTACCATTGCCGCCAGCTCTCCATATTATGGCTGTAGTAATTATTATAATTAATATTATAAACATGTTCTCCTTTTTAATGTGAGGGGCAGAGAATAATGGACAGGTACAACAATTAACCACAACCGACGCATTACGCAGCTCAACGAAGCACCACAACAACGCCGACTGAAACGGCCTAAGGCAAATTTGTATGAGTAGCTGCAACAACATTCTGAGGTCATTTTATAATGTCCCAACGCGGCAAAACCGCTATAGGTATCTCATTATTCTCTGCACGCACCCTAGGCAGGGTTACTGCCTAGTTCCCCTCCACAATTTTACGTTAACGGTGCCAACAACACATCAACGTCGGCTTCTATATCTACCTCTGTTATGGCATTGGCTTGTTTTACTTTAGCATCGGCGAAGAAAAGAAACTTTTCAAGCTCAGATATTTTAGAATCTACAACCCTAACATCATAGTTTACAGTCTTTTCTTTCTCTCTTTCACTGCTCATAATCCATCTCTCAGTAGTAGATACCTCATTCCTTAGCCTAGTAAGCTCACCTACGCGACTCCTCACTACCCTCTGTAGTGCTAACACCTCGTTAATAGTAATGACACACCTCCTGCTTTATTCTTCGTTTGTTTCTTCCGCCTCACCTAAGCCCTTAACACTCCAGTGAGCTGTCTCTATATTCTTTATAGGTACATCGCCATCATTGACTTTTGTTGTTGCAATCTCTCTGGCTTCATCTAAATCTTTAGCAAGTATCTCAAACGAATCATAATGTATTAACTCTGATAACTCTACTATATATTTCTTCATGTATTATTTATTCCTTATTCTTGACTGAACACAAACTCTGGCTCAAGAACTGGTACATAATCATGTGGTACCGGGAAGGGGAACGTAATTATTTCATACACTCCAGCTCCTGTTCTAACTATTGCCATACCTATTCCTTTAATAATACCCATTGTAATTCCTACCAATAGATTCTCTTCGATTGTTGTATCATATATGTTCCTTGGCAACTCTGCCCATCCAGTAAACATATTAATAAAACCTCTTGATAATTTCTTTGCTGGGTTTTGTGCATGTGCCATTGGTGCAAGTAACATGCTTATTACTACTAGTAATGTTATTAATTTCATTCTTTTCATGTTTATTTTTTCTCCCATCCGTCTGGCAGTATCCTGAATTGTTTAACATATTCCCTGACTACTCCCTGGTGACTATCGCATGCGAATATCATTTCTCCTTTATTCTTTCTTAATAGCAATACTCCCTTGTTATTAAACTTATCAAATTCTTTCTTGCAGATAAAACAACGTTGTTCATCTATTATTTTATCTTGAAGAAATACTTCTCCAGTTTGTACTGGAACTATAGGTATCTTATCTGTTTTCGTCGTCATCCCATTCCTTTTATTTTATTCCTGTTACCAATGTATAGGCACGTGTTCCTTCTTGCGCAGCGCCATAAAGACCTCTATGCACATCTGCTCCACCTACTAGGGTATTAAAAGCATCGAAAGCATAGTTCAAGTCTTCCATAACTATAGTATCTAGGTCAGCATTGTTAACTGCAAGTATACATCCTGCTTGTCTAGCTGTAGCATAGTCTAGACCTGCGGCAAGAATAGTTTTCTTAAAATTCTCTTGCAATGCAATGCTCATAGCTGAACCCTTAGTCTCTACCTTTGTAACACCTAGCACAGCATGGCCTGGCGCTGACAACACTGTTCTATAATCCTCCGGATCAAAAGAAGTGTATCCACTTTCTTGTGTCGATAGATAGTTGAATGTCTGAAACAGTCCAGTGATAGTATCATTAACAGTAGACCAGAATTTAGCTGGAGCTATTCCTCTATACATAGATTCTATTTTACTATTATCTATTATAAACATAGGGCCTACGAGACCTTGGTCTACCATTTCTTTTATCCTATCTTGTACAAGGATAAGGTTAGTAGATATTGCTTGACTCTTTTTCTCACCACTAGTTGGTAGCGCAGCTATAACTATAACATCAGTAAGGTAGTTAGCATTGCCAAGCATCTCTAGGTAACTTTGGCATATCTTTATAAGAACATTAAGACTACCTGCTCCTGTCCCGCCGCCAAAACCAACACATATAACTATCTTCTCCACAGTACCAAACGTACTCTTAATCTTATCAAGTATTCTCTGATAGGAGTCCTTGGATGCCTGGTGACCTTTATTCATATCTTTGCCAGATCCTTCGGCATCGCCTATTTTAAGTTTTTGATTCTCTGGTATGTCGAGCGGGTTAAGATCGGACTTAGCCGTATTGATAGCAACACACTTTGCATAACCTTGATCGTGAAAGCTCTTAGCTATTCTTCCACCTGCTTGTCCACACCCTATAACACCATACTCAATAGATCCTTGGTATGTATTCTCTAGTCCTAGTTCTGATTTTATTTCAGCATCAGGCACCTCGAACTCTTCTAGTGGTATGTTTGGTATATTTATTCCTATATATTCAGTTATCTCCCTCTCTTCTTCGAATTTTTTTAGGTCTTCTTGTCCTTGTTCATCAATCATTGTTTTTCTCCTCTAGTATTGTTCTCAATTCTATGAGTTCGCTAAGCATTTCGGTAAATTATCTATTGCTATTTAATCCACCAGATCTTACTGGCATGATGGAATTGCTCCTATAGCGTTTCGTTCCAGTGGTTCCAGTATATGGATTTGTGTTTCCATAATAAGAATAATTATCAGTTACAGTACTATTGGCGTTACTTCTATGATATCCGTTCACATAGGTACCATCTCTACGAGTATATCCATTTACCCATTCAGCACATACTGTACTTGTTAGTACTGTTAGTATTAAAACTGTTAATGCAATTACTTTTTTCATCTTTTTCTCCTTTAGTTTCCCCATCCATGTTGAATAATGTTTACTATCTCTCTTGAAAATGCTACAGTGTGATATGCTAAGAATCCAAATACAATTAAATAGAATAAAGAATTTTCGTTAAAATATTTACCCATTTTTATCCTGGTTAACTTAGTTTAAAAAGATTATACTTGATGCATAGCAAGATAAATTATATAACTTGTATATGCTATAATTGTTATTATGAATGTTTCTTTCATAAAATTTGGATCCTGTGACACATTACTCCTATTCATGTTTTAAGAATATTTCTATGATATTTAATATGTTCGGAAACATTTTTAAATAGTTTTAAGTTGCTTATATTGTTGTTGTTTACTATACTATCTTTATGGTGAACAATTTCTTCTTTTGTCAAATATCTACCTAAATGTTTTTCCATTTTTAATCTATGCTCTTTAACGTATCCTCTTTTGTCTTTGTTTGGGTGTTGTGGAGAATAAATATGAATATATCCATCATGATCTATATATATTCCACCCTTCCAATTTGGATTGTTTTTTCCAATAAATTTTCCAGTTTGTGTAGATGACATTTTATTTTTTGATTCTTTTGTATGTTTTCTACCAAACCATGGGCTATTTGTACCTTTGTTCCAGTTTAAATAACATTTAGATGAACAAAATTTTCTTGTCTTTGGATTTTCGTGGTGATAAAATATTATTTTACAATTAATGCAAGTTGCTTCTCTTTTTTATGAGCCATTTTTTTCTTCTAATATTGTCCTTAAATCCATCAGTTCTTTTATTAGATCGAGCCATTCTAAAAAACGCATGGCAACTATCTTTTCTCCTAATTCATTTTCTACAATGAACACCGGATCTTTATAGTGTGTGTCTGCTTCTCCGCAGTTCTTATACCATTCAGCATAAGGTATAGTAAACGCTTTACTTGTACGTTTTTGTTTGCATTCTATGTTGAACCAAGGATTTTTTATGTCACCTTTTTCAACTGGCGTAGCTCCCGATGCTATCGTAGGGCGCGCATATTTATATACTTCAGTCATTTTATCAGCTACATATAATTCTAACATGTTCCTGTGACTACTCATACGTTTTCCTCATTATCCCACTCCGGTGATTTTATTATATTATACTGAGTCATGTTTTTAAGTTCATCTATATCAAAATAGACTATTTTCTTGTGACACTTCTCGCACGACACTGTTCCCATGTTCATTATCTTCCTCATCCCATAGCCCTATGTTTTCTATTCTGTCCATAGTAAGAGAAGGTGCTACTGCTCCTTCAGCTATTGTTTTAAATCTATCACATATCATATAAACAAATGTGTCTGGCTCTCCTCTATTTGTGTGCATAGATGTAATCATCACATCTTCTGGTAGGCCTAATAAACTATGCATCTGTTCATGAGTTACCATTATTTTTGCTAGTTTTTTTGTGTCTGCTGATGTTATCATCCCTCATCTCCTCTTCGCATTTAGTACATATTCTTGAGAATCCATGGTAAAATTTTTTACCACATCTCCAACATGTTATATTGTACCATGGTTCGTCGAACTTGTCAAGAAGTTTTTTAAATGACTTCATCAGCTAATCCTATTTCGACAGCTTCGTGTGGTGTCATCCATTTATCGTGTTTCATTAATTCTTGTAGTGTTTCTCTTAAATATTCTGGATGTTTTTCTCTTATTTTTCCTAAATATATATCTTCCATGATATCATTATCTCTTTCAGCTTCTACTACAGTATAATAAGCATCTTTTGCATGCATTGGTTCCATTCCAAGTGTACCATAATGTATCATAAAGGAACAATTCTTTGAAATCCTTCTCCTTTTTGCGGCCTGAAGAATAACGGTACCCATAGAACGTACCCTTCCATAGCATTCCATAGTTACGTCACAGTTACTTCCTATTAGTTTATCAAAAATGGCCATGCCAGCATCCCTATCACCTCCATATGAAAACCATATAATCTTAACTGGATCATTACTTACAGATTCAAGTACATGTAATCCTTTAATTATGTTCTGGGCAGACCAATCATTTACCTCATAGCTTCTATCTTCATCAATAAGTTCTTCACTTGGTTGCCACGCGCCAAAATAAATTACCCTATTATTAATATCTATATTTCTATAGTACCAATTCATTATTGCTTCTTCATCTAATGATTTGGCCTTTATTTTTGATGGTTTTTTCTTTGTCATATCTCCTCCACATCCCATGTTTTTTGGTTGCCTTTAATTTTATTAGTAAAATCTGCAAGTAAAGAATCAAATGCTTGAGATAACATTTGTAAATCTTCTTCCATATCACTAAGATCCTTATCTACTTCCGTACGCATGTTTTTGACATCTCTGTTTAACATTTTAATTCTGTCACCTATCCTGCTTATAGAGTGAAGATATTCTCTTGTTATTATTGCTTGGCATTCATTAGAACCGTGATCTCTTTTATTTTCCATGATTCTCCCTTGTTGCTTGATCAGGGTTGTTTCACTCATATCTTTTGTCTTAAAACCATTTTTCATTTTTCGATTTTCTAAAAACGTTCAGCCCGTGGGAAATTTTTTGGTTATTTTTTGCCCCTATAAGGCTTTCGAATAGGAAATAAGACGGAACTTGCTACCTATCGAAATTAGATAAGGAAGCTCTTTTACCTTCCATGTCTAATTAACTAGGTAAGTACTTAACTTAGCTGTAAATTAGCCATCCCCTTCTGGGCTAACTTTCGGAAGGAGCCGAGATGCTTTCGCAACCTCGACCCCAGCCTACTCCTCGGGAAAGGTCTTTTTATACATTTTCGAATAGGTAATCTATTGTTAGTCTTAAGGCCTTCGAACAAAATGGCTACACTTTTTGTTCCGCCATAGTTACTTTCCTACCAGCAAAGTAACTAGACCCTTTGTTTAATTGGGAGAACCGATGTTCTGGTTCCCCCTCTTGGGTACGAATACAAAAAGACCCACACGAATATATACTATTCATATAGGTCTTTAAGTCAAATGCGAAAGAACAATTTATTTACTTTTGGTTACCTTTACAACATCACCAATTACCTCTATAACGCCATTACTAAATCGAAGTTGAGTTATTGCAGCTGTTTCATCTTCTTTGAGCGTAGGATAGTTGCCTGTCAAATCTAATACTTTTTTAAGAGTAACCAAGTCTACATATATTATTTCTTTATCATCTATATTTAATTTGTGTATTATCTCCCAATTACCTTCTTTATCCTTGCCGAAGCTTCCCTTATTGGGTATTTCTATATCAAGATTTTGCCTTATATCTATATCATATTTACCAATAGGTATAAGTGATGGATTATTATATTGTACGTTTTTTATTTTATCGCTCATTTTTTTCCATTCAGGTATGCAAGGTATTGGATGCCTTCTTCAAGGTTCTCAAAGCCCCTTAAATCTCTTTTATGTGGATTAAATAGTACAATTGGCACACTACAGCTACTATCGGTAAAACCTAACTGTTTAGAGTATCTATCTGCACCCTTGTAGGATCCACTTCTTAGGAATATTCTTTTTAGTTTACCATCTAGGCCCTCTTTAAGGCCCTCTTCCATGGCTGCTATGTGGTTGTGTGATATACAACCAACATCAAAGCCGCCTTCTTTCTCGAACATTTTTCTTACTGTATGACAAGGATTATCTCCAGAATTAAACCTATATTTATGTCGCATTTTTATTTTATAGGTTACTCCTGGCATCTGAAGATATAAGTCTCCACCAGAACCCAAGTATACTGCTTGTCCATGTTTAGCTAAATACTCAGTAAGATCAAAGTCATCTATCTTTAGTGACCACAGGTCATGACAACCTGCTACTAATGCTAATACTTTGTCCTTCAGTGATTCTATATAGTTTTTAGCTAAATCCTTTTGAGTAGCGGGAGGAAAAAGAGCTTCCAATTGTCCGCCAGCATGAGAACCTGATATATAGTTATCACAATAATCTCCATTTATTACTAGAAATACATTGTCTGCTTCCTCTATAAGTTTCTTATCTTTTCTAAGTTGAGCATAATTGGTTACCATATTTCCAAGATGAAGATCACCTTGAAACGCTATTCCAATCCATTTATCAGTCTCTATACTTATTGTAGCTTCTGATTGCTCTGTATTGACCTTTTTCAATTCACTTTGAAATCTTTCTATTGCATCCCAAATATTTTCATACTTAACATCTGGTATTTTTTGATCTAAGAAACTTACAGCTGCTGATTGTAGCTCTTCTCTTTTCTCTTTCTTTCTAGCGTCCGGAGAAACAACCTTATTCAATTCTTTTGTCTCTAAGGTTCTACTCATTTCATATTCAACAGAGCGAACTGTTCT
>Ga0075122_10001395_pt1 | contig 17148 bp, 25 predicted proteins | sample AntAceMetag02UKB_FD_69790 | JGI IMG/M metagenome (GOLD analysis project Ga0075122, IMG submission 69790) | Saline lake microbial communities from Ace Lake, Antarctica - Antarctic Ace Lake Metagenome 02UKB | ecosystem: Environmental > Aquatic > Non-marine Saline and Alkaline > Saline | place... | reverse complement strand
AATGATTGGTGAGATAAAGGCAGGTGTAGAAGATTTAAAAATATCTCATGCAGAAGCACAAAAGGAACTCAAAAAATTGAGAGCTGATTTAACAAATTTGAAGATAAGAACGAACGGAATAAAACCGGTTCTTTCTGGTGCTGGGTTGGGTGGTATTTTTGGAGCTGCGGCGGCTTATATAACGAAATTTTTCACATAAAAAATGAGCGCAAAAGCAAACGCAAGATTCACAGAGGCGACGGGTGGCCAGCTCAAATTTATTCAAACTTTTAAGCCGCGTGTCAACGATTTTGGAATGGATATTGATTTTGCAGCTTTAGAACTTGAAGACAACAGAAAAAAATGCAACCACTTAGAAATTTTAAACACGGGGTCAAAAGTCTGCATGATCGGATTTGATACACAAGCATCAACATTGGATTGCGAAGATTTGACAAGTTTTAATTTTGAAGTATTACCGAACGAATATAAAATCGTCGACGGTGAAGCGGATTCAGTTTCAATGAGAACGAATCCAGGAGAAAAAACAAATTTGAGGGTAATTGTCTGGTGAGTATTAAAACTGGAATTTTAGAATCTGTAAAATCAGATGTTGAATCGATAGGCGACACATTAACAGAAATCAACACGACTTTGACAAATAGCGCAGTAGATAGCAGCACAAAAGAAGCAACAAACGAAAATTTTCTATCTGTATTGAGTGGACTTGGTAAAATATTAAAAAAAGTTGAATTACATCTCAGTTTAGTAACTGATGAATCAATTGAAAACTCAGATATAATAGACTAATGGCTGAAATCATAAAAGACGGAACTGGAGGAGGATACACAGTCAGGGTTGGGACATCTAATAAATTAGATGTCTCGTCAAGGGTAAATGATCGAATTTATTATGCTTCCAGGGATGATGCAAAGGCATTTATTGCGCAATTTGCTATGACTCAGGCTGTAGGTGCGGCGGCAGAGGCTGTCGGATATATTAAGTACACCGGTGAAGGCAGAATGAATATCAAGCAAATTGCACTATCAACAGAAGAGCCAGATACGACCGCCTGGGGAATTTGGAAGTCTCCAACGACATCTGGCGGCGGTGCGGTTACTCCAGTAAATCTTAACTTTGGTTCCAATAATCCATCTGAAGTTGAAGCAAAAGACGACACGACTGCACTTACTTTAACTGGTGGCAGTTCATTGTTCACGGTGCGAATGGATGGCCCATTTACTAAAATTATTCCGTTTTATGATGCTGTAATCCTTGGAACTAACGATATCATAGGTATTAAGGGCAATGCCGATACAGCAGGAAGCAAATTAAGGGTGAATATCATGTACTCTGAATCAATCGATTAAAGGATAAAAGACATGGGCTTAACTATTGAAGGCGGAACCGGGAATGGGTATTCAGCCGGGGTTACAAGTGAAAACCGTTTGCTGACAGACTGTGTCACTAAAAGCATTGAACACCAGACGAATCACAAAGATGGAAAGTCGTTTTCTATTCCATTTTCTGCCACACCGACAGCTTCCGGCGATTGCTTTTTTTTAATGAAAAATGAGGACGACTTAGATATTGTTATTGAAGGTGTTAATTTGTATCTTCCAGCAGCCGAATATTTCGATATTAAAATAGGTGATACGGGAACTCCGATTGATGGGACTGATATTACACCGGTCAATTTAAATGCCGGTTCTGGAATTTTAGCCGACGGAACATTTCAACAAGGGAATAACATAACCGGGTTATCAGGAGGCTCAACAGCATACAGAATACATAAACTTGCTGGTACAGGAACAGAGAACCATAATTTTGAACAAGATATTATATTGCCAAAAAATACTGTTTTGACAATGTATGTCCAGACAGGAACAACCGCTTTAGATGGTTTTATTGATTTCTATTATCACGACGAAGGATAAACAGTGCTAAAAACTCTGATCACAGATCCTAAGAAAAAAACCGTTGCCTATGTGGATGCCACAGAAGGTGAGGATTATGGTTTGGTGGTAGCTACAAGGCCACTGAAGTCCTTCACCAATGCTCTCAGGTTCTTTTCAAATGATGAGTATGGAATTGACATGAACCAGGATGCAAGTGCCAGCGGAACAGCAGAAGAGGTTCATAACGGCATTGATGATATTTTATGGACAGGCAGCAACATTATGGGGACTAAGGTTAAATTTGATTCAGGTGATCAAAACCATACTCTTGGCGGTGGAAAATCAATTAAGTCAGTCAATATCCCGGTAGGTGATGTTTTTCAGTTTAATAAAGGATCAGATTTGGATTGTTCTGCTTATGTTGGGATCAGCTTATGGGTGTGGGTTGATAAGGATTGGAAAGCAGGTGATTCAGTTGGCTTGTATGGATGGGACACCGGGACGGGATTGCAGGTTGGCGATGTTGTTCTATTAGAAAACTATTTTAATTATTCTGTAGTCGATACTTGGCAGAAATTGGTTATACCTCTGACCGATATGGGCGATCTTGCATCATATACCACACTTGATGCACTAAGGGTTAGGCAAATATCAGCAGAAGGAAAGGCGCCAAAGTATTACATTGATGACATTCAGTTCGAGGAAACTGGCGCACCGGTTGAATTCAGCGTTGAGCCTGACAATGGAACATGGCTTCATGTCAATAGTTTTCAAGTTGTAACAGCTGATGCTTATACCGGTAAAATTGATGATACCGCGACAATGCCAAGTATTCCGTATAATAAATTTTTTGGCGTGACAAGTTTAGCCGGGATTAATTACAAGCGCACAATCGATGGCGAAACATTAAATTCTTACACAATCATGCGCCTGCTGGACATCATGATGTTTTCACAAGCCAAAATGACAGGGTATGGGTCAGACGGGACCAACAGTTGGATGAGTATGCTAATTACATTTACTGATCCGGTTATATTGAAGTCGGAAGATAAAGACGCAATGTCTTTTACTATATCTGATGATTGGAGTGGACTGCTTGAACTTAGGGTCTCAGCGGGATGTAAAATAGAGCAAAGGCCATGATAAAATCAGGATTTGTAGAAAAAAAAGTTTCAAAAAAATTAGTCTCAATTAAATATTCAACGATCATTATTTTATCAGCAATTTCTGGTTATTTAATCGGCCTAATATGACAATACAGGACATAATCGCAAGTGACATCACAGACGTTTTCGGAATTGAGGAAAACACGCCCTTATCAGTCCAGGCAGTTTATACTCCTGTCGGCGGTGCGGCTCAAACAGCCGTAACGGTCTTTTACTCAAACAGTCCTCTACATGGGGATTCATGGGAGCCTGGCTCGGTTGAACAAGAAAATATAGGAATCGTTGGAAAACCGGCTGACGTTTCGGGCTGGAAGGAAGGTGGAACCGTGACAATAAATTCTTTCGATTATGAAGTTGCCGAATACCCGTACCCGACAGATAGTTTCTGGACAATTGTTCCACTGAGAAAACCAAACACGAATCAAACCAAAATATAGGTTTAGATATGATTAAAAAAGGTTCAAAAAGAAGGGTATTTTCGGTTGAGGAAGAGAAACCGGAAGAGAAACCGGCTAAAAAATTAGACATGCTTGAAGAGGTTGAAATCATGCCTCTGAGCGATTTTAGAATTACACACAACGAATACGATATCATTATCAAAGAGGGTGTTTCGGTCCCAATCCCTCGTCTATTCCTTCAAAATATGGTGGCCGAAAAAGTTATTGATAAAATTCCAGGATAGGAGGAATTATGGGCATTACAGCAGGTACGGGTTTTCCGACTACTAGACAGGAATTTGGCTGTCATAGTATTTGTGCAAGAAACAGAACTACGAAAGTTGTTACCGGTATGATTGAAATTATCGGAGATATCAGCCTTGAATTTGCGGCTTCGTCAGTTGACAACAGGGGCGGATCTTCGCTTTATCCGAGGGCAACCGAGATAACCGAAATTGATTCAACGATCAGTTTCAACGTCAGACAATGGGACGACTGGATTTTTGAGAATTACATGGCCGCGACTGTCACGACAACGTCTTCAGCATCCACAAGTGGAACCCTTGTTGCACTATCAGCCGTTACCGGTTCAACCGTCACAGGTGCCAACGGGATCGCTTCGGTGGATATAACTAGCAGTGGGACGATTGCCAATTTAAAAACAGGGCCGTACATGGTCATTGCTGCATCTGCAACGACCGTCGACGTTTTCAGGCCGACAACCTTTCAAAATTCCAGGGGAACCGATTTATACCTGGACAATAATGCCGGTAAAATCACAACCACGCCATTGACAATCGCGTCAGGGACCGTTGTTGTTATTCCTGGAACGGGCTTACAGCTGACAGGTCAAGCGGCCTCGATAGCGATGACAATAGGCGACAGCGCTTCATTCTATGTCACGCCTCCGCACACCGGGATTTCAGCGGTTGATATTGGGGTGCCTGGAAACACTTTTCCAGAACATGAGCTGATTATATTCGGGAGGCAACGCGGTTCAGGCGAATCGGTTTGGGTCCAGTGCTATAAGGCTCAATGCGTTTCTGGTATGACATTTCCAATGTCACAAAGCGATTTTGCGGCTACTGATATCAGTGTTAAGTTGCTACTTGATACGACGGTGAACAAAGTGGCAACGATTAATTTCAGCGCACAAACATTGTGAAATTATCAGATTTAAGTCCCTTTCCTGTGTTTGTAGCGTGGGAAGGGAAACCGGTTGAATTAAAGCCGTTCAGTCTCCGGGCCGTTACCTGGGCCGAACGGTTTTTTTTTCGCGAAGGAATCGACGGTTTCGAGAGGATGAACAGTATTTTAAACAATTCCGAGGGGCAAGAGATATTTTTCAACAGTGTTATCGATATTGTTTATTATTTAGGTGAGGCCGATTTCGATAAAATCGGGGTTGGAACTCCGGTAATTCTCAAGATTAAAGTAGCAAAATCTGAAGATAAAATAGAAATTATCGAGACTTTCAAAACAAGACTTGAGGAAGTTCTGGTTAATTCGTTTCCAGATCCAAAGCAACAACGACCAGAATTTAAAGGCGGGAAACAGTTTGACGAAATCAACAAAGGACGTAAAACTTCCAAGCCTGAAAATTGGGATCAGATTTATATCGCATTTTACCGGGCGGGAGGCATGACAATCGATCAGTTTATGAAAATGACAATGCGACAAATAAGCCCATTAATGGATGAAATACAGCACAAACACGCTGAAGACTTGAACCTATTATCAGACCTTATCCATAAGAAAATTGCAATAAAAAAACCTCACAGGAAACAATCTGAAATGGATTTTACCGAAAAAGAGGTCAAAACATTCGAGAAAATGCACCAACAGCTTGTAGAGCAATCAAGGATTAACTAATGCCGATACCTGTTGAACAACTGATTATTAAGATTGCCGGGGATTCTAAGCAGTTCAAGAAGACCATGGGCGGCGTTATAAAAGATAATAAAAAAGCTGAGGGTTCATTTAAAAAGCTGGCTAAAATCGGAGCGGCGTCTTTTGCTGCTGTCGGTGCTGCTGCAGTTGTTATGGCTGCAAAAGCCACCGGCGCTTTTTTGTCTTTCGAAACCGGCGTCACGAACGTCGCAAAAACAACCAACCTGGCGGGAAAAGACCTTAAAGAGTTTGAGAAAAATATTGTCTCATTGTCTAAAGAGATGCCGGTCAGTTCTGAAAAATTATTAGAAATTGCAACCGCAGCCGGTCAATTAGGAATTAAAGGCGTCTCTGCGTTGACAAAGTTCACAAAAACGATTGCATTACTAGGCGCAACGACGAACGTTGATGGTGAAGAGGCCGCGTTGACATTGGCCAGGTTGCTGAATATTACAGGCGAATCAACAGAATCAGTCGATCAACTAGGGGCTGCACTTGTCCAGCTTGGAAACAACTTCGCAACATCAGAAGCCGAAATTCTGGAAGTTTCTAAAGACGTTGCAAAGGCAACGATTAATTTTAATCTGGCTGGCGAAGAGGTTTTAGGAATATCAACCGCGATGGCAAGCCTTGGAATCGCAGCCGAGGCCGGTGGAACTGTCGTTGGAAAAGCGTTCATGTCGATTGACAAGGCTATAAGATCACAGGCAGGCCCGGCATTCGATAAGCTGATTGAATTAACCGGCATGACCGGAGATCAACTGACAAAAACATTCCAGACGGACGCGTCGGCGGTTTTTCAATCCTTTATCAGTGGATTAGGTAGAGCAGGCGAAAGCGGCAAGGACATGACAGCGGAACTTGAGCAGATGGGCCTCAAAGGAATCCGCGTCAATAAAATATTACCAACCCTTGCAAATAGACACGATGTTTTAACTGATTCACTAAAACAAAGTTCTCAAGCGTATAGTGAAAATACCGCACTAAACGAAGAGGCGGCGCAGGCGTTTGCAACAAATGCCAGCAAATTGCAAATAGCCCAAAATAAAGTAAATGCAACACTTGTCGAAATCGGAGAAAAAATAGCCCCTGCTGTGATTGAGGCCATGGAAGTAATAGCAGATGCTTTCGAGGACGGAAAACCGGCCCTTGAAATATTAGGCGAGGGAATAATAATAGCTGCCAAGGCTTTTGTTGGTCTTATAAAATTGATCGGTAAAACAGCAAGAGCGATCAAGGAATTATCGGAGGGGAATTTAGATTTCTTTGAAAAAGAAGTTAAACAACAAGCCGAGTTGAAAAGTGTAGCCATAAAAAGGTTTAAATCAGAAAAAGATTTTCTGATAAGTCTCGGAAAAGAGCGCACAAAAGCCCAAAGAAAAAGACTGGCTGGAATAATAGCAACTGAAAAAAAGATTGCAGAAATTGAGAAACGCAAAGAAAAACTAGCTGCAGATCAAAAGGCTTTAGCACTTAAACAACAAGCGGCAGATAAGGCGTTACAAATAGAACTAGACGAATTTGAGGCCGAATTTGACGCGTTAGAAGATTCAAACGCAGCTAAAGAGGCAGAGCAAAAACGATCCAATGAAAAACAACTCCAGCAGGAATTTGACGAATTTGAGGCCGAATTTGACGCGTTAGAAGATTCAAACGCAGCTAAAGAGGCAGAGCAAAAACGATCCAATGAAAAAGCACTTGAACTTGAACTAGACGAATTTGACGCCGAATTTGATGCCTTAGAAGACAGCAACACCAAAAAAGCAGCGGCCAAGAAAAAAGCAGATAAGAAAAAAGAGGACGAAGACAGAAGGCATTTTGGAGAATTGGAAGATTTACACGCTAAACACAATGATGGAGTGTTGCTTTCCGAGTCAACTTTCGGAAATCAGATGGTTGCGCTTAAAGAATTTCAAGGTACAGCGGAATATGGGGCAGTAAAGACCGCAGCAGGGCAACTTTCGGTATTAATCAATTCAGAAAATGACCAATTAAAAGCAATCGGAAAGGCCGCAACCATCGTGCAGATAGGAATGTCAACGGCTGAGGGTGCTTTGAAAGCATATGCATCACTGGCGTGGATACCTTACGTCGGAATTCCGCTTGGAGTTTTCGCGGCGTCGGTGTTGACTGCTTACGGCGGCGAACAGATATCTGAAGTCGCTAGAATGGCCGAAGGCGGGATTGTCGGTGGAATCGGCGGTGTCGGAATCGGCGATAAAGTCCCGGCGTTCCTTGAACCCGGAGAGCTTGTTGTTCCCAGGGATATAACTGCTGATATCCTAAAAAGTGTAGGTGCGCGTGGAATGGCCGATGGCGGGAAAGCAGTCGGCGCAAAAGAAAGTAAAAAACAATCCGAAGATTTCGCAGACATTTTTTCCGTACCCGGGATATTTTTGTCTATACTCGGTTTAGACGGCGGAGACTCGGAAACTTCAGAGTCAGGGCCTTTTTCTGGCATGGTTTCTGGCATGATGGGGTCGTTAGAAGCAGCAGCAGACGAATTATTAAGGGTTATGCTTTCAGTAGTTCCAGGTGGAGACATCATTTATGAAGCCATCAAGCTAACACAAAAACCCATTGAAGAGCTTAAAAAAATCCTTGGCGATAGCGCGGTGATTGACATACTCGGTGAGCTTGATATCAGCGGCGGTGCTATAGACTCCGTAGTTGGAGCAGTTGGTGGAGTTGCCGGTACAGCTGAGGATTTCGTAAAAGGCATATTTAATTTCAAAAATGGCGGCGTTGCAGGGATGACAAGCCCCGGTGAAATGCGGTTATCCCAGGATGCATTAAAAGCGATTGCAAACGGCGTCAATACAGGTAATAATAACGCTATGCCAGTGCGACATATAAGCAGCAAATCAACATCTCAAACATCTCAACAAAGGGTAGGAGTTGATTTATTTCTTAACGAAAATTTAGCGGAATTTGTCACAGCAAAACAACGAGAGGGTCAAAACTTAAATACTTTGATACTACCATGACAACTATAAAATGTAAGGATTGCGGTTCAAAGCCATGTATATGTGAAGACGAAGGAAAATGGGCCGCTCATTGTATGGATTGCGATAATTCAACTGGAGAGAAAGGCTTTTACTCGCCAATTCATGAAACGGAAAAAGAAGCCACAGAAGCATGGAACAGGTTAAATAAATGACAATATCAGGCGGAATAAAATTTTTTAGCAGGTCATCAGCGCTTTTTACAGATGGAACAACCGCGACCGCTTCTACCGGATCCGGGGTCAACAATATTTTGACAAATAATCAGCGGGTTTACTGGCAGTCAAGCGGGTCCGATGATCTAACAACCGAGACTATCACAGTCACTTACAACACAACGGTAACAATCGACCGGATATTTTTGAACCGCCACAACTTCAAACAATTCACAATTAAATATGACTCATCTTCTGTATGGACTGATTTTACGAGCGCCGTTGGTATTGATGGGGCAACGGCTTCAGGGAACATATCAGAAACCGCCTTTTCAGAAGAAACGGCATACTATGAAGTTAGTTCAGTCTCTACAACAGGGATTCAGATTACAGCAACCAAAACCCAAACGACGGACGCGGAAAAAATCCTTTATAATCTTTTCACGTCGGCTGAATTGGGGACGCTGGAATATCCGCCGCAAATAACACCTTTACCGTTTACCAGAAACCCGAGGGCGTCCACGAATCTAGGAGGGCTTGCAAACATCCAGAAAGGATTCGAAACCGTTGCCTTAAGCTTTGAATTTTCGAGTCATCCATCCCAGTCAGACATGGACCTTTTGACCACGTTACATGATCGCGATAAATCCTTTTTAGTCTGGTTATGTGGAGGAAAGAGATCAACAACAGATTTCAGGTACCAGGTCAAAGGTTATCGATTAAGAGACATTTTTAACATGCAGACACCGGGGCCGATTAGTCCTTATTTTCCAGGCTCAATTTATGTTAATGCACCGTCAAACTCTATTGATTTGGTACAAAGCGTATGAGAAAATCTAAAGCGGAAAAATATAAAACAAAAAGAGAAAACAGAAGAGTTGCCAAGAAATATTCCAAGTATTTAAAGGACAAAGGCATTAATTTAGTTGCAGAATTGTCTGAATATGCAAAAAATAATCCTGATGAATATCCGGGCAATATTGATTTAGAGCAAATTATTGGTTGATATGACAGATAAAACATACAAAGTTTATTTGACGCCATTAATCCGGGAGCAGGTCTACGGCACTGAGGTTGAAATATCAGACTATGTCATAAATTCGACGCTCGGAGACATCAGACAAAACACCGACTCAAGCGATGGCACAATTGGAGAATACACTTTAGGAAGTTTTGACCTGACCTGTATAAATTATTGTGGTGAATTCAACGAAAACGATCCCCGCTCCTTTTTTCCGTACAAAAGTGACGGCTCAAAAATCCGGGTGACATATTACGACAGCTTAACGGCATCAACACTAAGTTTTAAGGGGCTTGTAAATGATGAGGGTACGGTCGCGGGTGAAGACGACAATATTAAAATAAAAGTAATTGAACTCGCTAACATCCTGAGAAAAGAACAAATAAGCGGGGGAACAGTTAACGCAGGGGATTTATTCAGCACTGCAATTAAATCGCTCCTGAATCAACCAGCAATCACGGCGGTTTTGACTTATGATGCTGCAGAGGTAAGCGTGGGGCTTGACCTGACAATTGATAGCGAGGCTTATTTCGCAAACATATCTACATGGGACGGAATCAAAGCGCTTTTGATAGTTTCGAACTCGATAATTTATATCGATAACGAGACAGTAAAAGTCAAGGCTAGAAACTACGATACCGGATTAATAAGTTATTTTTATGGGCCTGGAGATCAGCTCGACCAAGAAAATATTATTAGAATAACGAAATTTAATAACGGCGCACACAGGATTTTTAATTCGATCACTATCAACGAATACACGCACAGCGACACAACATCAATTAACTGGTTTGGGCTAAAAGAAAAGACATTTACATTTAGCTTTATGACGGTCGAATCGAAAGAAAGTCAGATCGCTGAGGAACTTGTTAATCAATTTAGATACCCACGAATTGAATTTGAAATGACTGTGCCAACTGCATTGGCGAATGATGTTGATTTTTTCGATACTATCGGAGTAAGTCATCCGGTTAGAACAAGGCCATATCAAACGAACAATGCCTCGTTGTGGGATGTTTCATTGTATGATACAGCGGGCGACTCTTATAATATTGATTTCGGCGGTTTTACAATTGACGGCAGACTAGCCTTTAAAATAATTGAAAGGCGTGAACATCCTTCAGAATTTTTGACAACTCTCAAAATGCGGGGCCGTGGAAAAACGTTTGATGACGGTATCCTGATTTATTGGGCTGCGATTTGGGATTTTTCTTTATACGACATTTCAACATGGTAAACTATGGGAACTGAAACACTACCAGACAGCACAACAGTTGCAAGCGGGTTGCTAATAAAATCAGCGGATTTTTTAACGACTAACGCAGCCATGCAGGGCGCTTTTGTTGGGCGTAACACTTCAGGGGTGCCGACGTCAGGGCAAAGTCTCGGGACTTCGCTTTACCCGTGGGGGAACTTATATGCTAACGCTTTGACAATTGGCGGAGCCACAATTGACGTTTCAGAAGTTAGCGTCCCATCAACAAGAATTGTATCAGGCAGAACAACAGCAAATTCTGGTCAACCGGCAATTCTTCAGGCAAACGGGGCGGCGGCTTCTGTCAAAATATTGGCTACCACAACAGACCTTGTTTTATCAATTAATTCAACCACAATAACTATTTCCGCTGATATCACAGAATCAAGCCTTTCCGTCGCGCCAAGCTCAAATAATACATGCGCAATTAATGACTCAAATTTCACAGACCAGGACGGCTCAAAGTATTTCGGCGAGATTGACGGGCGTATTCCATATATTACACTTGATGCGGTTGGTTCTGAAATAAGCTCTCTGGTCGGTCAATGGATATCACTCAAGACAGACACAAACGAAATAATGTTCGGTTGGCTGAAATCAGCGACAGAATTAACAAATGTATATCGTGGTTTTTATGTTGGCTCAACACTCGCGCCAATTGTCAGGGAAACACTAATTGATGATGAAGTCCTAACACTACTCAAAACGGGTTGGATATTTGTTGACGATGACGGCTCAACGGTTGACGTAACTTACACAAGCCCAGTTTATGCATACACAGCGCCATCAGGACAGGCGGCTGACGATTATTGGTACGATATCACAAACTCAACCTGGAAACGGTATTCAGGAGCGGCATGGGTAGCGGTTGACCGTATTCCTTTGGGGTTGTGTGTTCAAAATACTTCAAACTGTATCGCAACCAGGTCATTCGATTTTTACGGTGGTTTCAAAGAATTAAACACCCTAGACTGCGAAGTTTTCAGCGATACGGTTGTTAGATCAGGGCACCAATCAAATAAAGTCAACGTCTACGGAACTGATTTGACTTTTGAAAATACGGCAATTGATTGGGATAATACAGCAGATATGGCCAGCGGATCAGTTGCAAATGACACCGAATATTATTTGTATCTCTCGACTTTAGGTGATTCTAAAATCGACGCTGAAAGGCCATACGACAGGCCGGATTTACGAGGCAAGTATCATCCTTATGAAAATTGGCGGTTTATCGCAAAGACAAAAACGGACGGTGCGGCGGATTGGATTAGCGTTATCGCTTCGTCAATGTTTGACCGGACATCGGGGCAGTCTCAACTTAGTTCAGAACATCTTGTAATCGATTCATTATCAAGTGGTACTGTCCCGGTTGAATACGACAAACTTATCTTAATCAACCGCGAGGGGAAGACAAAAACACTTTTTGACGGGTCATACACAGTAAGTATGGCAACCGATATTCAGGGCGGAGAACTCGCCAGCCATTGGTATGATTGGTGGATTGATAGCCATGGAAAAATGAAACTTACTCCGCAACTAACGGGAACAGCGGACGGAACAACAGCCGATTATCTGGTTGATTCAGCAAATACTTTTGTTGATTATAGCGTTTTTAAAGGGGCGACGGTACGCAACACAGCAGACAACACAGAAACAACGGTTTCAACAAGTCCAACTGCAAGTGGTGCCAATCTTGCGCTTGATGCTGATATCTTCGCGAGCGGCGAAACATACGAAATACATTTAACTGATCCGGTTGGGCTTGATAGTTTTGCGGGGAAAATTGGGAAGCTATATAATGATTCAGGGAGTGATTTTACAAAATCATGGAAATACGGGCAAGCAAGGATCACTTCTGCTGTATGGAATACCGTAAATGGTTCAGGTTCAGGCAGTACCCATATTCAAAGATTCACAACTGAAACGGTTGCGTCCGATAATATTGTTGTCATAGTTTTAAACAGCGACACAACCAGTATGACCGTGACTGCGAATATGCATTGCAGGGTAGTTATATCCTATACCCCACACGCCGAAGCCGCGGTGGGGTTTGGTATTTCAATGAACTCAACAGAGCTAACAACAAATTACAACACCATAACAACCGCACATAAAAGAGGGACGGCTGAGACAAACGGGGCAAACGCGTCCGCCACGGTAACATGGGGTGGGCAAATGAAACCAGGAGACATAGCAAGACCACATTACACCGGAGCATCTGATGGCTCAGGAGATACTCAAGGGCAATTCTCTGTCATAGCAGTAGAAATCATATAGGACGGAAAATGGAAAACACTGAAAAAATAAAAATAATTAAATATCACAATAACCTTTTAGGGTTTGATTGCCCGTGTGTACTGCGGGCAACTGGAAAATTTGAGATTCACGATCCGTCCAGAATGCCGAGAGATGACGAAGAACTTGAACAGTGGCGGGTTGAGATGGTGACAGATAAACTTCTAAAAGAACAAAAACAAACCATAATCAACCTGGTAAAATACGCCGAATACCATTTTATCACAGGCTCAAGATGGCCGGATGATGGAAAATGGGCTGCATGGGTTGGCAAATTGTGGGCTATTTATGACAGCGCCGAGGTTAAGGAATTGCCGGTGAAACCTTATTGATACATGGCATTGTTTCTGCTAGGCGTCGAATAGTACCGGCTACACTTCACCGTCGAAACTAACCTTTCCCGCGCTTCCTTATCCACGCGACCATCTAAGCAGAAACAATTTACCATGCAGCGCTCTAATCCCTCAAAAAGAAGTCAGCATCACAAACAGAGTTTTCATTGATATTTATATCAAATTTAACTCTGCTGATTGTTCCGCCGTTTTTCAAGTATTCAGCGACGGCACTTTGAACATGTTCTCTATTCGGGTTAAATTTTACTCGGTTTCTGGTGTTTCTTCTTTTCTTTGCCGGTTGATTCATCTTTTCCCCCTGTTTTGATTTTAAAGCTGCGCTCGCCCTTTCTTGAGATTCCGATCGCTACCAGATGTTTCATAAATCCCCAATAAATTCAATTTTAAACTTGCTCATTAATTCAACGGCTGACATTTCATACTCTGCCCCGGCAGGCGCCTCAACGTCCGCAGATACGATAGCATTCCCGCCATATTTTGATAATAGATAAGCCATGCCGGTTTTTATCTCTGGTTTCTGTTTGTCCTTACAACCCCGGCAATACAGATCCGCATGGACGAAATCATGGGTTGGGCAGGTTTTACAGTTCATTACAATATTCTTTATCCAATTGACAAGCAATCTGGTTTGATAGCGTGGTTATTATCAACTGAGTGTCGGCATTTATTTTTAATTGAAGTGATAGCCCAATTAATCCCTGGGACAGTAGAAAAATAAGTATAAACGCCCAGTATTTCCAATCTATTTTCATTTTTAGTAAAAGTACCAAGTTAAATAAGTCATTGCTATAGAAAATGCAATGTAAAATAAAATATTTATTGTCCAATATTTCCAGTCTATTCTCATGTTATTTCCTGGATAACAAAAACAGTTTTTTCTTCATCTGGTTTTTTTATTTTAGTTTGCTGAAATCTGACCTCTTTAACCTCTTTGGCCGTATCGTCTTTAAGTATGCCAGCTTTAACGATTGCATCGATCCACCATTTTCCTGAAATTCCGTCTGGATCACAGAGCCTATGGCGGTATGAATGGATAAGGATGCTAACAGGTGACTCAAACGCTTTAACTTCATTCGGTCGCGTAATCCCATTGCTAAAATTCTGTTCCAGGTTGGGAGGGGGTGGTTGAATGTTATCTCTAACTTTCGCATGGCTTCCTTTCATCATTTGGTTGAATTCTGGCTCTGACATTCTCATATCAATATTTTAAAGATGTTTTCACGCATTTCTCACAACTTTGAAACGGTTCGCAATCACAGACCTTCACCGGCTTGTCTCGCTTAGACTCTAATTTCTTGATAAAAACATTAACCGCTATTTTCACGGCTCGGAATCTTTCCTCTGCCTGTGCTGCGTTCATTATTCCCCCAATAGTTGTTTGGAATGTTTAAATATTTTTGATACAGTTCTGGGCATAAAGCGCCCAAAATGAACCGGCACAATATCGACAAACTTTTGCAGAGCCTGTTCTAATTCCTCAATCCTTTCACGGTAAATTATTTCTTTAAGCAATATGACTTCTGCATCTGTTAAAAATTCGTTAATCCTCTTTGCTGTGCCTATTGGCATCGTTTCGAAGTCACTCATCCCCATCTCCATCAATCTGTTAAGTGCTCTATGTGTGTTTGTGGTTATAGATTAGACCTTTCAGAAGAGTGCTGAAAATGTTTTGATTGTCGCATCTTTTCACGTTCACGATTCAGCCGAGATACTTGGTCTGCCTCTTGTTTTTCCAATCCACCGAGACATTTTTCGCAAAATGCGTAAAACTTTTCGTATGAGTGCCTGATACTGAACAATTTCTTATCACACAAATAACATTTTATCTCTCTATTGTCTGTCTGTGTTTTCATCCCATCCACCCCTGTGTTATAGATGTGTTTCTGGTTATTCAGAGAGTGCTATCCACTTGTCAGGCATATCTGACCCGTGTATATCTTCATCTTTATCAGTTTCAAAAACACTAAATATCCACCCATCCACAATTCCACCAGCGTCAGCATGAGCAAAACCTACTTCTAGATTTTTAGGGTGTTTCTTTAATTCTTTTATTAATTCACCGACTTTCATCCAATCCCCTGTGTTATAGATGTTAACCCTTAAACCCGCAATCAATGCATAACTCATATTCAGGTTGCTGCACTGCTTCACCTGGAATATATCCGTAGATTGTTTCTGTATTTTCATGCTCACAATTTTCTTGCTTAACTCTTCTTTTAACATTGTTAGGCGATTCAGGATGAGAACAATATTCGTTCTCGTGAATTTTTGCCCCGTTCTTTGATAATAGACGCTTTCGACAATGTTCACATTGGTAAATTGTTTGGTTTTTTAGTGTTATCATCTCACCCCTTTTTCAATCCAACCCGATTTATAAAATGATCCGCACTTTCTGTCTGCAGACATGTCCAGACATAGCCTTGACTCTTACCGGTAAGTTCAGCTATCTGACGTTTATTCATGCGCTGATCTCCTACATCATAACGCCTACCACATGAATTTTTACCCTGTTCTCTGGCTTTTTTGAGGTCTTTATCTGATAGGTTCATAGTGATTTTATCATGGTTAAAAATTCAGATATGCCCCCTTTCGCTCCGCATCCGTAGCACTTGAATTTTTCTGTTATCTCTGAAACAGTGAAAGACGGTGTTTTTTCTTCATGGAAGGGACATAAAAAAATAACGTTAGCTTTATTTCTATCAACTATCTCAGTATAATTTGAGACTATACTAACAAGGTTACAAACATTCATTATTATTTCGCAGTCACAGAGCCCGCCCTTGCTTTTAAAAAATTCGATTGATTTTTGTGTGTCTATTTCTGGATCTATTTGTTTGAACCTTTCCAAGACTGTAAAAGTATTACTATAATTATGTCTGCAATATATTATTTCATGAGATAATTCAACAATGAACTCTTCGAATTTTGGGTGGTCATAAGTCATAATTTCCATTACATATACCCCACAGTTATTGGTTTTGAATCTTTTGCAAATTTATCACAATATTCAGTAGTTTGGTAACTATCACCCTTTTCCGGTTTAATCCAGACAGAACGATGGTAGGTATGTTTCACCCGGCCAGGTCTAAACATGTTGTGATATCTGCAAGCGTAGGTGAACTTTTCAAAATCCTGATGACCGTATGCCATAACACTGGTTATATTACCTGCTAAATTGCACATTTCCATTGTGTTGATCTCAGGAACTTTGTGTTTCTTTGGTCTTATCTGCGGCTGGAACTCTGCTAGGGTTGCGCTTGAGCCATTCTGAGAACGTGATTTTTTCCCCTCCATTGTCTCTCTCCTGATTGTATTCAATTACTTTTTGCTGTTCGATTTGCTGTGATCGTAATTCTCTATAAGCATCCAAACAAATAGTCCTAAACTGTCCAGAGCTTAACAAAAACCCTTTATTATCCTTTAACGCCTCAACCAATCCCAAAGCAATTTGATCATCTGTCAAGTCAGCCAGACACATATGCCACGCTTCAAGTTTTTTAACCTTCTTATCTTCAGCTATTGTAAAAGTGTTTTCACTAATCAAGAAGTCTAGTGTCTTGACTATCGACGGTCTTAAATCCATTGTTTTGCTCCGGTTTTAAAAATATCTCTTCAAGGCTACGTTCCTTTTTTTGCCTTGGTTTTTTATACCATTCAGCCTTAAAACCTCTCCAACCTCTACTGACTGATTCAA
>Ga0075122_10001394_pt1 | contig 17151 bp, 19 predicted proteins | sample AntAceMetag02UKB_FD_69790 | JGI IMG/M metagenome (GOLD analysis project Ga0075122, IMG submission 69790) | Saline lake microbial communities from Ace Lake, Antarctica - Antarctic Ace Lake Metagenome 02UKB | ecosystem: Environmental > Aquatic > Non-marine Saline and Alkaline > Saline | place... | reverse complement strand
CCAATGTGCCAGTGGAGAAGTTTGATTGTGAGATTGAGGCTGGTCTTGGAAAGAAAGTTACCAAGACATGGGGAACAAGGCCATGCTGAAGGAGAGAAAATGAAAGACGGAAAAGTTGTTCTTCTGCTCATTGATGATGCTTACCCAGACTATCAATTTCAGATGGGATACATTCATGCTCGACCTGATGTTGAAATTCTCTCAACTACTGAACTTGAAGAAGGAGAGAGACTCTTCGATGAGCGATCAGGAGACATTGACATCATCGTGATTGATCATGCCGTTATTGGCGGTACAACTCCGGAATTGATTCGCAAAATGAAAGCTTCTGGATTTAGAGGCCTAATCATTGGAGTCTCTTATACAAACATCAAAGACATGAAGGCAGCTGGCTGTGATTACTGTTGTGATCGCAACAGACTGTTCAAAGACGAGATGCTTGAGATCTCTGGACATCTCGATGAGGAGATCGAGAAGGTCAAGGGTCGGTAGAGAAATAACTTTACATAGAGGAGGGTCAGCCGGCCCTCCTTTTTTCATTGACTAAAAGTGCATATCAACATAAAATAACACTATGCCGGGGTGGCGGAATTGGTAGACGCGCACGACTCAAAATCGTGTGAGGTTTCCTCATGTGGGTTCGATTCCCACCTCCGGCACAAAAAAACACCCCCTAGGGGGTGTTTTGTATTGACTTTCTGTCAATAAGTACTAAACTTCTAATAGTTCGTTAAGGAGGGAACTATGTACGAGTATACGCTTTTGGATGGGTGGAAACGAAATAACAACAGTAGCTCTTTTGGCTCTGCTAGCAGGATGATATCGCAATGTTCTCCAAGCATTCAAGGTAGCCTCCATGGTGTTTTTGAGCAGGCTACGGCTCAGTCCGTTGCCAGTGGCCAAAAACACCCCAGAGATTGGTCAGAACCAACGTTTCCCATAGTCCCGTAACAGTTTGCGGGACTTTTTTTTACAAAGACTAGTTGGTCCCAAGCAGAACAATCACTTTACAAGATTGTTTTTTTTTATTTTAAGAAACGTCTATGGATGCTGCGCGATCTTATTTGCGGACTAAATCTTCTAAGGCTCATAAATTCGTCAAGAATCTTTTGGCACTCTTGACACGAGAGTGCCAATCTAATACAATAGACAAAAGGAGGGATTTTTTCTTTCCATCATGACTTTAACCAATAGACAAAAAGAAATATTAGCCGCTGTTGTAAGAGAGTATTCGCACTCTGGCAAACCAGTTTCTTCAAAGGAGCTGATGAGAAATTATAGTTTCGATTATTCACCCGCAACTATTAGGGCTGAGATGAATAACTTGGAAAACGAGGGACTTTTAGAGAAGCCCCATACTTCTGCTGGTCGAGTTCCGACTGAGCAGGGCTATCGTTTCTATGTAAACGAGGTTATGAAAAAGCAAGATCTTGAAGATGATGAGAAAAAGAAGATTAAGGTCAGGGTAGACAATATAGAAAAGAAGGATGATTTTTCAAAGGAACTGGCCGAAGTTCTATCTGATTTTTCAGAATCAATGGCCCTGGTTGGCAGGATGCACGAAAGACACTTGTTTTTCTCGGGTCTTGAAAGCTTATTCGGTAGGCTTGATCATGATATGTATTCTCATGTCGCACACTTTTTAGAAGAAGCTGAAAGAGATTTTGATGCCTTTTTTGAGGGCAGTCAAGAGAATGCAAGCGTATTCATAGGTCAAGATCATCCATTTTTGCATGGTGCAAAATGTGGCCTTGTCCTGACTCGCTATAAAAGAGGTGGAGACGAAGGTGTCGTTGCTCTTTTAGGACCAGACAGAATGGACTACGAAAGGAATATCTCTCTTCTAGACTATATAAACGAATTACTTAACTAACATGACAACAAAAAAAAAGGACAAAACACATCAGTCCAAGCCTGCCTTGTCGGCAGACAGGGCTGACCAACCAAAGGTTGGAAAAGAGAAGATTGACCACAAAAAGAAATCAGAAGAACATTTAGCTGGATGGAAAAGGGTCAAGGCAGACTTTGAAAACTATAGAAAAGACGAAACAAAGAGAATCGAAAATCTAGGACAATTTATGAAAGCTGGTTTTAATCTAGAATTTTTACCAATTCTAGATAATCTTGACGAAGCGATTAAACACATTCCCAAAAAAGATTTAGAAGTGGATTGGGTGAAAGGAGTTGTTGCGATCCAGAAGCAAGTAGCAAAAACACTAGAAGACAATGAAGTAAAAGAGATAGAGGCTTTGGGAAAAGATTTTGATCCGTATTTCCATGAAGCAATTGGAGAAGTGGTGGGCAAGAAAGAAAACAAAGATAAAGTTATTCAGGTTTTCCAGAAGGGTTATATGATCGGTGACAAGCTATTGCGTCCGGCAAGAGTTTGTGTAGGTACGTAACTTTTACAAAAAAAAGCCCCGCACCTTGTGCGAGACTAGTGAATGCAATTAGGCAATATTCTGTTCTCTCTTGGAAAACTCTGCAATGACCAAGTCAATCGCCTGACCAACTGTAAGAACCTTTTCAGCGGTTTCGTCAGGTATCTCGATATTGAACTCATCTTCAATCTCCATAATGAGTTCAACTGTATCGAGCGAGTTAGCACCGAGATCTTCAATGAAACTAGATTCCTCCGTCACTCCTTCTGGATCAACCATGAGTTGATCGCAGACAATTACTACTAATCTAGCAAAAATCTCTTCTCTTGTTAGAACATCTCCAGTACCTAGTGCCATAACGGCCTCCTTAAAACGAACTATTTAAATATTATACTATAATAAGTATTAAGTCAATTGATTAATAAAAAACTATGTCAAAAATACTAGGAATCGATTTAGGAACAACTAACTCAGCCATGTCATATATTGAAGGTGGTGAGCCAAAGATTCTAGAAAACAAAGAAGGAAATCGCACAACTCCATCAATAGTTGCGCTAACAAAGAAAAACGATCGACTTGCCGGACTTTTGGCCAAAAGACAAGCGGTCACTAACCCAAAAAACACTATTTACTCAGTTAAGCGTCTTATCGGGCGTAAGTTTTCTGATCCTCAAGTTCAAAAAGATATTAAATTACTTCCTTTTGAGCTTCGTGAATCAAAAAATGGTGGCGTTGAAGTTAAAATGGATGACAAGTGGTATCGCCCCGCTGAAATCTCAGCTATGATTCTTCAAAAACTTAAGGTAGATGCCGAAGATAGGTTGGGTGAGAAAATCGAAGAAGCAGTCATCACCGTGCCTGCATATTTTGATGACTCTCAAAGGAAAGCAACTAAAGATGCTGGTGAAATCGCAGGATTTAAAGTAAAAAGAATTATTAATGAACCAACTGCGGCTGCTCTTGCTTATGGCTTAAATAAAAAGAAAGATGAGCAGATCGTTGTTTATGACTTTGGCGGCGGAACATTCGATGTTTCAGTGCTTGAAGTTTCTGCAGACACTGTTGAAGTGAAAGCAACGGGTGGCGACACTCACTTGGGTGGTGATGATTTTGATCAGACTATTATTGATTGGATTATCGACGAATATAAGAAAGACCAAGGCATTGATCTTTCAAAAGATTCTTTAGCACTACAGAGATTGAAAGAAGCTGCTGAAAAATCAAAGCATGAATTGTCTTCAACTGTTGAAGCTAATATTAATATTCCATTTATCACTACAGACGAATCAGGGCCAAAGCATTTAGAGATGAAACTTTCTCGTGCTAAGTTCGAAGAGCTAACAAAGGAATACGTTGATAGGTCAATTGAAAAAACTAAAGAGGTTGTTAAGGACGCCGGTTTTAAGGTTTCAGATATTGATGAAATTGTTTTAGTTGGTGGTCAGATTAGAATGCCAGCTATCCAAGAAGCCGTAAAAGAATTATTTGGCAAAGAACCTCACAAGGGAATTAATCCTGACGAAGTTGTTGCCATGGGTGCCGCTGTTCAGGCGGGTATCTTCCAAGGAGACGTCAAGGACGTCTTGCTTTTGGACGTTACGCCTTTGTCACTTGGTCTTGAGACCCTAGGAGGTGTGTTCACAAAGACGATTGAGAAAAATACAACTATTCCTGCTTCAAAGTCTCAAGTTTTTTCAACTGCAGCCGACAATCAGCCTTCTGTAGAAATTAATGTTTTACAAGGTGAAAGGCCAATGGCTGCTGACAATAAAACTCTTGGCAGATTTATACTTGATGGCATTCCGCCTGCACCAAGAGGCATTCCTCAAGTTGAAGTTTCTTTTGACATTGACGCTAATGGTATTTTGAAAGTTTCTGCAAAGGATAAAGCAACTAACAAAGAACAATCAATTCGTATTGAAGCTTCATCGGGTATTACTGACGAAGAGATTGAAAAGATGAAACAAGACGCCGAGGTTCACAAAGAAGAAGATCAGCAAAAACAAGAAATGATTGAGGTTAGGAATATGGCTGAAACACTAATCTATACAAGCGAGAAAACACTTAAAGATGCGGGAGACAAAGTGAAAGATGAGGACAAGAAAGAAGTTGAAGAGAAAGTTAAGGCGCTAAAAGACATTAAAGAAAAAGATGATAAGGATGCCATAAAAAGAGCAACAGAAGACTTGTCTAAAGTGATCCAAAAAGTTGGAGCAGAACTATACAAAGAAGCTCCTTCGACAGGCTCAGGACAAGATCCCGCTGCCGAAGGAGCTCAAGCCGCACCTGAAGCTGAGCAGAAAGATGATACTTCGACAGGCTCAGCACAAGCAAAAGCAGGCGATAAAGAACCTATTAAGGGTGAATACGAAGAGAAAGATAAGGATAAAGATAAAAAGAAAGATTAATTATAAGAACCTCCGGCAAGCCGAAGAACCTTGGGTTCGGAAATTGCAAGCAATTCCCTCTCATTTAAGAACCTCCGGCAAGCCGAAGAACCTTGGGTTTCGCTAAGGCGAAACAATTAACAAAAGCCATGAAAGAATACTACGAACTATTAGGTGTGTCGCGAGACGCTTCAAAGGATGAAATAAAGAAGGCATTTCGTAGACTCGCCCACAAACATCACCCTGATAAAGGTGGCGACGAAAAGAAGTTTAAAGAGATCAATCAAGCCTATCAAGTTTTGTCAGATGAAAAAAAGAGGGCTCAGTACGATCAATTTGGACAAACTTTTGATGGCGCTGGCGGTCAGGGTGGTTTTGATTTCTCAAATTTTTCTCAGGGCTTTTCTGGTTCCCAAGGAAGCGGAGGTAATTTTAACTTTGAAGACATAGGTGTTGGAGATATTTTTTCTCAGTTTTTTGGTGGCAAAAGAGGCGGTTTTGGTGGTCCTACACATGTTGCGGGCCAGGACATGGAGTTTAGGCTGGATATTGATCTTGAAGAGGTGCTTCATGGCTCAAAACGAGAGGTTAGTATCTCAAAACACATTGTTTGTGAGCGCTGTAGTGGCTTGGGAGCCGAACCTGGCACAAAAATAGAAACTTGTGATGATTGTAGGGGAGCAGGCACAATAGAAACAGTTCAAAGAACTATTTTGGGCAATATTAAGCAGTCACGAGCTTGTCTAAAGTGTCGTGGTAAGGGTAAGGTCCCAGAAGAAAAATGCACTAAATGTCATGGAGATGGCCGAATCAAAGGAAAAGAAGATCTTATTGTGAAAATTCCAGCTGGCATCGAAGATGGACAGGTGATAAAATTGGGAGGCAAGGGTGGCGCTGGCAAAGAAGGAAATAGGGCCGGCGATCTTTATGTTGTTGTTGGTGTAAAACCACATAAGCAATTTAAACGTTTCGGTGCGAACCTAGTCACTGAGATAAAAATCAACTTTACCCAAGCAGTCTTGGGTGATAAGATAGAGGTCTTGACCCTTGAAAAGCCAGTTATGCTCAAAGTGCCTGCAGGGATTGAATCAGGTCAGGTTATCGCAGTCCAGAGTAAGGGACTTCCTCATTTTGGAACTACACACAGGGGAGATATACTTGTTAAGGTAAAAATAAGAACACCCAAGAAGGTGTCGAAGAAGGTTAAGGGAATACTTGAGAGCATAGAGGGCGAGATTTAATTTCTATACAATCAATATGAATCTTGCAGATTTGCTTAAAGCAACTCCGTTTGTTTCGTGGGACTTTTTAATGATATTGGCCGTTTTGATAGCCTTTCTCTTTTTGGGACTGATTTGGAAGAAAAAGAGGATTTTAGTAATAGTATTGAGCCTTTATTTAGCGCGATTATTTTTAGCGCTTTTTTCTTTACCTAAATCCATAAAAGGAATTGACGCTGGCATGTTTACGGGCGAACTTTTGGTGTTTTGGGGAATATTTATTCTTCTTTTTGTCGTTTTTGCGGGTGGAGGCATATCGTTAAGGGCAGTTTCAGCATCACGCCTTAAGAGAAAGAAGAAAGCGAGGCATAAGGCAATTAAAGGAGCAACCTATGGCTTCTTTGCTGCGGGACTATTTTTGGTCTTTACCCTAAATCTTATGTCCGCAGCTTTCACGGGTGACTTGTCTTTGCTTGTTAGTTTCCTCTTTACATCTGAGGTAGCATTCATTGCTTGGACGCTTTTACCCATTCTTGCTATGTTAGTAATTAAGTGATTCAAACACCATGACAAACTCTTTAGTCATATACCGTAAATACAGACCACAAGTTTTCTCAGAAGTTGTTGGCCAGGATCACCTGGTCAAAACTTTAACATACGCAATTTCAAAGAATAAACCAGCTCACGCTTATCTTCTTTCAGGCACAAGAGGCGTTGGCAAAACAACTGTGGCAAGGCTTATCGCTAAGGCGCTCAATTGCACAGACATTCAAAAGAAATATGAGCCATGCAACAAATGTGCAAGTTGTGTATCAATTAGCCGAAACTCTTCCGTTGACCTCTTAGAACTTGATGCAGCCTCTCACAGAGGCATAGACGAAGCCAAAAGCCTAATAGAGTCAGTTAAGTATCCTCCGGTTAGTGCGAAGTACAAGGTTTTTATTATTGATGAGGTTCATATGTTAACTAGAGAAGCTTTTAATTCACTTTTAAAGACACTTGAAGAGCCTCCGGAATATGCAGTTTTTATATTAGCAACCACAGAACCTCAAAAAATCCCTCAAACTATCATTTCACGTTGTCAGTATTTTGAACTTAAGCGCTTAACAGCAGAAAAGATTGCAGAAAAGGTGAAAAGGATTTTAGTTTCAGAAAAAATAAAGATGGATGGTCGCAGTATTAGGTTTATAGCTCGTGGTGGCAGGGGATCACTCAGAGACACAGAAAGCTTACTTGAACAAATCATTTCTCAGTCAAAAAAAGAAATTGTCTGGTCAGACCTTGAAGAAATATTGGGAATTGTCAGCCCCGAGGCTACAAGAGATTATTTAACTACTATATTTAAGAAGGATACAAAAAAAGCTCTCAATTTCATTAGAGAGATTTTCGAGAGAGGCAAGGATATGAGTCAGTTCAATTTGCAGGTCGTTGACTATATCAGGCTGATTGTTCTAGGAAGAATTGACAAAACTCTCTTAGATGTGCATAATCTTGAGGAAAGTGAAAAGAAAGATATTGTTGACCTAGGCAAGCTTGTTCAAGAAAAGAAAGCACTTGCTCTTATCGATATTTTCTCAAAAGCGAATAGAGAATTGGGTCAGTATCCGTCAACTGAAATGTCGACTGAGATTGCAACAATTGGTGCAGTTGAAACTTTAAAATGAATATATTCACAATAACCTTAGTAGCCGTGTTTATAATCTTTCTTTTTAAGTTTGCGGCCTTTATTCTTTTAACAAAGGCCTTTAAAAAGAAAGTAGATCTTCCAAGCATTCTAAAAACATTTTTTATGTTTGAGATTTTGTTTTTTGGCTTGGCATTTTTATATCCGGAATCAGGCTATACCCTAATTAATCCTGTATGGAAATTTTTGATATATTTTGTACCATTCATTCTGATTACTTACGGATTGTTTTATGCTGTGACTAGAGTAACTAAATTTATTGACTGGAAAAAAGGAATAGCGTTTTTTGTGATTATGTATTTACTGGTTACGCCATTAATAGTCATTTTTGATCTTGGGGGCAGGATTGTTCACCCTGTTGTTGATTGGGTGCGCCCTAATTTTTTAGAAGACAATTTTCTTGAACAATTGCAGTTTTCTCAAGACAGGCCAATAGCAATGCGAGTAGTTGCTGAAATTAGAGAAAGTTTTGGGGGGATTAGCAGTGCCAAGATATATAATGCATTTGATTTATAAAATCCCAAAGATAAGTTATTAACTATTGCCGGGTCGTCTAATGGTAGGACGGATGCCTCTGAAGCATTTAATCTTGGTTCGAGTCCAAGCCCGGCAGCCATCTTGAGCTAGCCCGAGACCCGTTGTACTATCAACGTTTCTGGAGTTAAGATTAAAACCACCCCGATAGGTTTCGAACTAAATACTGGTTTTCAGCAGTTTTACTAAAAAAATGGATTCTCATCAAATATGGGAAAAATATTATAGAAAGACGCCTTTAGAAAAAATACCCTGGCAAAAGACACAGGCTGATTATTTTACTAAATTAATAGATAGCGATAGAATTAAAATAGGTACTGCTTTAGACCTGGGTTGTGGTACCGGAATGAAGTCAATTTATCTGGCTCAAAAAGGATTTAAAGTAATTGGCATTGATATTTCTAAAACAGCTATTAAAATTGCTAAGGAGAATGCCTTGAAGGCAGGTGTTGAAATAGATTTTTTAGTAGCCGATGCAACAGATTTAAGTTTTTTAAGAGATAAAATATTTGATTTTATTTTAGACTGGGCTAATCTTCATGGGATTCCTCAAAACAAGAGAAAAGAATATGTCCGTGAGGTGACAAAACATATTAAACAAGGCGGATTATTGCTTCTAAGGTGTTTTGCTAGAAAAGATAAAGACAGAAATTCTGTTCAGCGAGAGATGGGAAGAATTTATTCTTTTTCAAGAGAAGATATCAAGAAATTGTATGGAGAATATTTTAAGATTTTAGAAATGAACAGAAGTAAACCTTTTATCACGAAGGTCAGAGAACCACCTGCTAGATATTTGGACGAATATTTATTAGAGAGATTATAACTAACCAGCCTCGCTAGAGAGATCGAGTTCCGTTAGAATTCTAGTACTTCAGACACCTTAAGCTAGCCCGAGACGGGTCAAAATATAATCATAAAAAATATAAAATATATTAAAGAAATAAATAGGAGGATGATAAAATTTTTACGTAAAAATTGGTTTTCATTTACAGTATTGACAGCAATAGTCATCTCTATTGTTTTAAAAAGAATTAATATTAATATTGTTTTATCTGAGGGAATGGTTGGGTTAATCGGCGGGTTAATTGGTGTCTATTCGGGTTTTTTACTTTCAATTATACACAATAATCGCAAAGAAAAAGCAGTTAGATACAAACAATTTAAAGCTTTAATAAATGAACTTATATATAATAATGGCTTATTAGAAGACTCAACAGATTATGAAGAATTTAGCGAATTGAAGACAGTCTTTTTTGAACAAGCATATACTTTGGCTCTTTTCGTGGGTCTACCTAGCGACTTACAGGAAGAAATTTATTCGGCGTATAAAGAAATTAATCTACTCAAACAGAAAGTTCCGGATTCTCGTTATGATTTTGACAGGGGAGAGCTTCGTTCTAAAATTCGATGTATTATAAAAAAAGTCAATCTTTATTTAAAAAAGTAAAAAAATAAAGTGCTCGAGACCCGTCGAAGCATTATAATTAAGATATACTTGGAAAACCTTACAAGGCTTGACCGTTTTACGGTTCTTGCTCGAGATCGCCAGCCAACTTGAGCTAGCCCGAGACGGGTCGAAAAAGATCATTTTCGTGAAAAAAATAAAATAATGTCTGCAGAAAAAAAAGAATGTAAATTTTGTGAATTACTAAAGAATAATTGTTTTAAAGAAGAAAATAGATTTATAACGGAAAATAAGTCTTGTATTGCGGTACTTGACCATAAGCCCCAACGCAAAGGCCACGTTTTAGTAATTTTAAAAAACCACAAAAAAGATTTATCAGACAAAAATCTATCAAATAAAGAATTAAAGAATTTCATTGGCATGATTCATAAAACGTGTAAACGCTTAAAGGAAAGGATGAGGGATGAAAATCAGGAATCACCAGATAAAATATATGTTTCTTCGCTCTGTGACGGTACAAAGCATTTGCATGCTCATCTTGTACCAAGATATCCTTATACCAGAGAAGATAAAGAATTTTATAAAAAATTGTATCCTGGAAAAAAAATAAAACCTGGTTTTTGGTATTTGGCTAAAGGAGAGCAAGACAAGAATAAACACACAAAGATTTTAAATAAAAAAGAGTTTAAGAAGCTATCTGATAAACTTAAGGATTGATTTCGATGCGCTCGAGATCGCTAGCCACCTTGAGCTAGCCCGAGGAGGGTAAGCTAAAAGCAAAAAGTAAGATCAGGAGTTTTATAAGGCAACAAAATAATTAATCATAAATTTATGAATAAGAAAAATTTAACAATTGGAATAGTTATAATAATAGCTATAGTAGGATTTATATTTATATTCAAAACATCATCAGAACCAGTAGTGTTGTTAAAAGACGGTGAGGTTACTGAAGAGGGTTTAAATAATATCGTTGATGCTAATAATGAATTTGCTTTTGATCTTTATTCAGAATATCAATCAGAAGATGGAAATATATTTTTCTCTCCACTTAGCATCTCATTGGTATTAGCTATGACATATGAAGGAGCAACAGGAGAAACAAAAGAGCAGATACAATCAGTGTTTCATTTTCCAGAAGATAATCTATTGATGAGATCTGCCTATGCTAATTTGAACAATGAAATAAATAAAGAAAATAATGAACATAAAGTTAGTATCGCTAATGCATTATGGGCAGAGCAAGATTTTACATTCTTAGATGAATATTATAATTTAATTAAACAATACTATGGTGGAGAGATGATGAATCTTGATTTTAAAAATAAGACTGGATTATCTCGTATTACAATCAATAATTGGGTTGAAGAAAAAACTAATGATAAAATTAAAAATTTGATTCCTCCTGGATCAGTAAACGAATCTACAAGATTAGTGCTTACTAATGCAATATATTTTAAGGGAGATTGGATAAAACAATTCAATGAAGACGAAACACAAAAAAGAGATTTCACACTTTCATCAGGAGATAAGATTAAAGTTGAGACTATGAAAAGAACAGGTGATAAGTCAAAATTTAAATATTCTGAGAATAAAGATTTACAAGTATTGGAAATGCCTTATTTGGGAAAAGAGTTATCTATGTTAATTCTTCTACCTAAAGATAGTGATATACAATCTTTAGAAAAATCTATTTCTGTTAAACAGTTTTCCAAATGGAACAAAGACTTAAAAGAAGAAAGAGTCAATATATATATTCCTAAATTTAAATTTGAAACTAAATATTTTATGGCTGATGATTTGAAAGATATGGGAATGCCGATTGCATTCTCTGATGACGCTGATTTTTCAGGTATGACAGGTAACAAAGATTTAAAAATTAGTCAAGTAATTCATCAGGCTTTTGTGGAAGTAAATGAAGAAGGAACAGAAGCTGCCGCTGCAACAGGGGGTATAATGGTTACTAATAGCATTGGTTCATCATCAAAACCTCGAATACCAATATTTAGAGCAGATCATCCATTTGTATTTATGATCAAGCAAAACAATACAGGGAGTATCTTGTTTATGGGAAGAGTCAGCAATCCAGAAGAATCATCGATTTAACAATAGACTGATTCTGCTCGAGACCCGTCGAAGCATTATAATTAAGATATACTTAGAAAACCTTACAGGGCTTGACCGTTTTACGGTTCTTAATCGAGACCGCCAGCCATCTTGAGCTAGCACGAGACGCGTCATAGTATGTGTAAAGTTTATATTTCCATATATTGATTTTTGTTAGAATAGATTAATATGAAAAGGATCAAGAATATTCTAGCCATTGGGGCACATCCAGACGATGTTGAATTTGGGTGTGGAGGCACACTCCTACTATTGAAGGAATTAGGACATAAGATTAATATTGTTGATTTAACTAGAGGAGAGAAGGTAAGTCGTGGAGCAGATAAAAGGATAGAAGAAGCCCAGAGAGGAAGTGAGGTTTTAGGCAGGTATTTTTTTATAAATTGCCTATAAAGATTATTGTAAATTCATTGAAAGATAAATTTAAATTATATAAATTAGTTGGTTTCTTAAAGAATACTTCAACAAGAGGATGGAAATATTATTTAAAAATTCATAATTAAGGAAATTTAATTATGAAAGACCCAAAAATATATTATGTGCACTGGACTTTGCCGCCATATCGAGCAATGACTATACCTCCATTTGGGATATTTGTTAAGAAGAAATATCAGAATAACAGGAGAATTTTGAACCATGATTTTGTGCATTGGAAACAATACCAAGAAATGGGTTTACTGAAGTTTTATTTTCAATATTTTAAGGAATTCACATTTTTTGGATACGATAAAATGCCCATGGAGATAGAAGCTAGATACGAGGAAGATAATTACGCTAAGGAACACTATTCGAAGATTTATCATAAATAAAAGTTGTAACATCGCCTTATCTCTTCAAGCGATTTAAGCTCTTTTGGAATAGAAGGTTTTTGGGTTTCGAATTAATATAATTTAGGTTATATGATAAGGTTTTAATGAGAAGAATTACACGATGAACACAGAAACTAACTGGCTTGATAAATTATCAGCATCAATAATAAACAATAAACATAATGGCCTAATTACGTTAGTTGCATAGTTCGCAAATTGATACTGCAGAGAATATTAAAAATATATTTGAAAAACGACTGTTGAACGGTTCTAGCCCGAGAACGCTAGAAGATTGAACTATCCTTTGATAGGCGCAAAAAAGAACTCAAGCTTAAGGGTTGGAAAAAAAAGACGAAGAAGAAGTGAGTAAATTTTGTTAGAAGATAGAGATTCTTCCCCTGCGGCTCAGAATGACAATGAGGAAATGACGCAATGAGATGCCTTAAAACAAGGGTTTGCGGGAGAATCTCGAAAAAATGACGCAATGAGCTTGAAAAAATGACGCAATGATGTTATTCTTGTATTATGAACAAAAGACAACAAAAAATAATAGAATTTGCAAAGGAAAACAGGTCTTTTAAAAATAAAGATTTGGTTATTTTTTTTAATGATGAATATTCCAGAGAAACGATAACTAGGGACCTATCCTTTTTATGCAAACAAAATATTTTAGACAAAAGTGGTGCTGGCGCTTTTGTGGCTTATTCTTTATCTGAAGCTTATGAAATTTTGAAGGAAGTCGATGTGGAAGAATATTTTCAAATTCCATATACAGAAAGAGAAATAAAAGAAAGTTTTAATTTAAAAATCTTTAAGGCCTTAGAAGGTGATATTTTCACCAAAGAAGAAAAAAAGAAACTAGACAGTCTGCATAGTGAATTTATAAAAAACTTTACAAAACATAATAGTCAAACTCTTATTAATAAAGAATTTGAGAGAATTATGATTGAATTTTCTTGGAAGTCTTCTGAAATAGAGGGAAACACTTATTCTCTTTTAAGCACGGAGGCTTTACTAAAAGAAAACATAAAAGAAGAAGGAAAAACAAAAGAGGAAACACAAATGATTTTGAATCATAAAGACGCCTTTAATGAAGCTATCCAAAATAAGCAAAGATTTTTAAAGTTAGATTATTCTGACATTGAATACATTCACGGAGTTTTAACTAAAGACCTTGGTATTCCCAAAAATATTAGAGATGGAGTTGTAGGAGTCATTGGCACAAAATATAAACCATTAGGAAACAGTTTTCAGCTCGAAGAGGCCTTGCAAGAGATGGTTGATTTGGTAAATAAAAAAGAATATTTTTTTGAAAAGGTATTTTTGTCTTTGATTCTAATTTCGTATATTCAGGCGTTTGAAGATGGAAACAAGCGAACGGCGAGGATGATTTCTAATGCTATACTTTTAGCAAACAATTCTATACCGCTTTCCTATAGAATTCTTGATACAAAAGAATACAAAAAGGCCACTTTGTTATTTTATGAGATAAATAATGTTTCTTATTTTAAAAAAATATTTATTGAACAGTTTGAAGACGCAGTGAATAATTATTTTAATTAAATAATGCAGACAAGGGCCTAGTTACGTCAGAACCCTACCTACCGGCAGGCAGGCTTGGATAACAATATTATGCAGATAACAAAAACTGACTATCTTGAATATACATATTGCAAAAAGAATCTTTGGCTGAAAAAACATAAACCAGAGTTATTTGAGGGAGTTGAATTGTCTGATTTTGAAAAGAAGATTATTGAAGAAGGTAATATTGCAGACGCGGAAGCAAGAAATTTGTTCGCTGATGGAGTTTTGGTTGAATCGGTTGGAGAAAGAGCGGTCGAAGACACAAAGAAATTGATTGCACAAAAAACAGAAACTATTTTTCAGGCGACTTTTAGCGAAGACGTCTTTTTTATTAGAGCAGATATTCTTAGATACAATAAAATACTAAATGGCTGGGAGCTTTATGAGGTAAAGGCATCCAATGACGTAAAGCGCAAAGAACCTCATCACTATGTAAATGACTTAGCTTTTCAGATGTTGGTAATAGGAAAAAGTGGAATTAATATTGTTAAAACTTTCATAATTCACTTAAACAAAGAATATCGAAGACTGGGAAGCATTGATCATCAAGAATTGTTTATTGTTGCGGACATTACAGATGAAGTGAGCGAATCGCTGGTGAAGGTCGGAGAACAGATGGATGACATCAGAAAGTATTTGAGTATGGACGAACAAAAGGGCTGTGAGTGTCTGTATCGTGGACACAATGCCCAATGCACAACATTTAGATACTCCAATCCACAGGTTCCCGAGTATTCTGTTCATAACATTTCTCGAATAGGTGGAAGTAAGAAGATTTTTTATGATTGGATCGATCGCGGCATTTACTCTCTGGATGATATAGATAACTCTCAAGTGCTAACAGGAGCTAAACTAGCTCAATATGAAGCATATATGAGAAAGGCGCCTTTTATTGATGCGCCAAAAATTAGAAAGGAATTGAAGAGCCTTGAATTTCCTCTACAATTCTTCGACTATGAAGGGTATAGTAGTGCCGTTCCAAGATTTAATAACTTTGGAGCCTACGAGCAAATTCCATTTCAGTATTCACTTCATATCTTAGACGAACAAGGAAAATTAACTCATAAAGAATTTTTAATAACAAAACCAACAAAAGACTTAACCCTTCCGCTCATAGAGCAGATGAAACAAGATATTGATCCAAAAGGAACCGTCATCTCATGGTACAAATCATATGAGGCGCAACGGAATCAAAAACTTGTCGAGCTCTATCCTGAACACGCGGATTTTCTAAATGAAATAAATGAGAAGATGTTTGATCTTATGAGCATTTTCTCAAAGAATTATTATGTCGATGCAGCGTTTAAGGGAAGCGCAAGTATTAAGAAAGTTTTGCCTGTTATCGTACCAGAGCTTTCGTATTCAGATATGAATATTTCAAAGGGAGATCAAGCAATTGAACGATGGGAGAGAATGATTTCAGAACATACCCCTGAGGAGGAAAAGAAAAAAATTGCCAAAGATCTTCTTGATTACTGCGAGCTAGATACTATGGCGATGGTTAGAATTTATGAGAAATTAAAAAAGTTAATATAGGCTTTTAATAAGGTAACGCACGGCTATAATTTTAGCCTTAATACAGAATTTTCAATTTAAAAAGGGATAGCTACTTTGCTATCCCTTTGTCTTTGAAGATTACCGTCTTGGAAATCTTTGTTTTCTCTCGCCTCCAAGGCCAAATCCTCTTCTTCTACCACGAGGAAGACCTCCACGACCAAGACCATAGAGAGGTCTTTCGTCTTGAGAAGTCTTTTCTGGATCTGTATCTGGAGCGCAGCGGCCAAGTTGCCCGCCGGTCATTGCTCCTTCACTGAGAGGGCCTGTTCTGTCTTCTTTGGGCATGATTACCTCCTCTTACTGCCCCTTTTGTGATTATCTAATGAAACTAATGTAATTATAAGCTTATACCCAAAAAGATCAAGACATCTATTGACAAGAGATAGTTTTGGGTGTATACTCATAATAGATAGTAATTAGCAGGTCGAACTATCATTAATATATAATACCCCTAAAGAAAGGCGGTGAAAATAATATGCCAAAATTAGATGGAACAGGCCCAACGGGTCAAGGACCAAGAACTGGTCGTGGAATGGGAAATTGTGGTGGTGGAATGAGAAGAGGATTTGGATTCGGATGCAGAAGGTTCATTTCTCCTAAAAATGAGATGGCTTCCCTAGATGAGCAAGAGAAAATGCTAAAAGAAGAGCTAGAAATCATCCAAGAAGAAAAAAAAGCCATTGCTGATCAGGAAAAATAAAAGAAAGCTATTAAGCTTTCTTTTGGTACAACTCAAAAGAGGTTGTCAGGCAGGCTTTTTTGTAGAAGAAGGCACTGGACAGACTCTTCTTTTTAAGAAGAGTCTGGTGGCCTTCTTTTGTATGGCAAGCTTATCATAATATATGTATTTTTTCAAGGAATTATGTTTTAATAAACTAAGAAGATAATTTTAAAAATATGCCAAGACCAAAACTTTGTCGCAGAGTACGATTTGACCCGAACATAACATATTTTAAGCCACAGGGCATTCCAATGAGAGACCTTGATATTGTTGAAATTACAGTAGAAGAAATGGAGTCATATAGATTACGCCATGTTAGGGGGCTTGATCAGGAAAAGTCTGCAGAGGAAATGAAAACCTCTAAGGGGACCTATCAAAGAATATTATATTCTGCTAATAAAAAAATAGCCGATGCATTAATTAACGGTAAGGCTATAAAAATAGTTAAGTTATAAGAACCTTATCTTTAACAAGAACCTTGAGTTCGGACATTACATCTAATGCCCTCTCATTTAAGAACCTTATCTTTGACAAGAACCTTGAGTTTGGACATTATATCTAATGTCTTCTCATTTAAGAACCTCGTCTTTGACGAGAACCTTGGTTAAAATCTATGAAGAAGTATCTTTTAGTCTGTGCGGCATTAGGTATGTTGTTTTTTAGTGGTGGGAATCTTTTGGCGCAAACTAATTTAAGCGCGGACTCTTCTACTAGAGAGTTGCTAAGGGCGAGAGTTCTCGATGTCTTG
>Ga0075122_10001393_pt1 | contig 17158 bp, 8 predicted proteins | sample AntAceMetag02UKB_FD_69790 | JGI IMG/M metagenome (GOLD analysis project Ga0075122, IMG submission 69790) | Saline lake microbial communities from Ace Lake, Antarctica - Antarctic Ace Lake Metagenome 02UKB | ecosystem: Environmental > Aquatic > Non-marine Saline and Alkaline > Saline | place... | reverse complement strand
TTGTCTGGATGACCTTCTGTAACCGACTCTGAAGTTACGAGTCGTATATTTTTTTCGTTCATAAAATTTTTAACCAAATCTAAATTATTGTCATTTCACGCTTTGCTGTTTTACTCGTCTCCTTGAAAACGAGAGAGGGACATCTCTGTCTCCCACGAATTCTTACTATAAAAATTCAAAACAGCAAAAAATAAAATCAATAATTCAAAATTAGTTTTAATTAATAATATATTTAAATTAATAAATTTATAAGACATTCTTCAATCGTCAATCGACATTTTCTACGTTCCTATGTCCCAAGATTGCAAATATTTTTTTTGTTCAGCCGTAAGTTTATCAATTTTAATTCCCATTGATTCTAATTTTAACTTAGCCACCCTCTGTTCAATATTAGCTGGAACATTATAAACTTGTCTATTCATTTCTTTATAATTCTTAATTACATATTCTCCGGCCAAAGCCTGGGTAGAAAAACTCATATCCATAACTGAAGCTGGATGACCTTCGGCCGCGGCTAAATTAATCAAACGGCCTTCGGCTAAAACATATATCCGCTTAGAGCCAACTACATATTCATCAACATAATTGCGCACATTCTTGTTTACTTTTTTAGCCATCTTTTTTAAGGCTGGCAGGTCAATCTCTACATCAAAATGCCCGGAATTGCAAACTATAGCGCCGTCCAGCATTAATTTAAAATGCTCTTTTCTTAAAATATGAATATCTCCGGTCAAAGTACAAAATAAATCGCCAATCCGGGCCGCCTCTGTCATAGGCATAACTCTAAAACCGTCCATAGCCGCTTCTAAGGCTTTAATTTTATCCACCTCAGTAACAATTACATTAGAGCCCATTCCCCGCGCCCGCATAGCCAGTCCCCGGCCGCACCAGCCATACCCGGCCACTACAATATTTTTCCCGGCTAATAAAATATCAGTTGCCCTAATAATCCCGTCTAAGGTTGACTGGCCAGTGCCATAACGGTTATCAAACATATTCTTAGTTTGCGCATCGTTAACCGCCACTACTGGTATTAACAGCTTATCCTTATCAGCTAAAGCCCGTAACCGAATTACGCCGGTAGTGGTTTCCTCTAAACTGCCTAAAATATTAGACGCCCAATTTTTATATTTTGAATGCAATAAAGAAATTAAATCAGCCCCATCGTCCATAGTAAGTACTGGCTTATGATCTAGGGCCTCCTTAAGATGTTTATAATATACATCCCGACTTTCGCCTTTACGAGCTAAAACCTTAATACCATAATCTTTAACTAAAGAAGCGGCCACGTCATCTTGAGTAGATAAAGGGTTGGACGCGCATAATAAAATATCAGCCCCGCCGGCTTTCAACGTCCGCATTAAGTTAGCGGTTTCGGCTGTAACATGCAGGCAAGCTGACATCTTCTTTCCGGCCAACGGTTTATTTTTTTCAAAATCCTGCCTAACTTGTTCTAAAACAGGCATATCTTGACTCGCCCATTCTATTCTTTTTTTACCTTCCTTAGCTAACTTTAAGTCCTTTACATCGTGCTTCATAACTTATAATTTTTAAATTTTTAATTTTGTAATTTTTAAATAATTTCTAATTTCTTAATATTTAAAAATTATAGAACTAAAAATTTTTCCCAAAATTTTCCCTATATCTCTTCCCCAGCTCCGCCCAACTAAACTTATGCGTTTGTGTACCATATTTTTCAACTGTATAAACTGCTACTAAGGAAGCTAATCGGCCTGTCTTCTCTAAGGACCAATCATTAACTAATCCTTTTATTAATCCGGCCCGGTAAGCGTCGCCAGCGCCAGTTGGATCAGAGGTATTTTTTGGTTTGGCTGCCGGAATTTTAATCTTTTTATTTTTATGATAAATGTCTGAACCCTTAGCGCCTTTCGTAATTACTAAAATCTCAGTCATTTTTTGCAATTTATCTATCCGTAGCTTCAACTTATCTATAATTAACTGGATCTCATAATCATTGCCTATTAAAACCTTAGAGCCGGCTATTGCCTGCTCTAATTCCTGCTTACTAAAACTAATAATCTGCTGCCCGGGGTCAAAAATATAAGGTATACTTAATTTTTTATATATTTTTGTATACTCTACCATCCTGTCTTTAGCTTCAGGTGAGACAATTGCTATTTTAGCATCTTTTATTTTTTTGGCAACCTGGCAATATTCTTTATCCAATGGGCCGGGATAAAAACCGGTAATCTGATTATCGTCCTGGTCCGTCATAATATAAGCACTGGCAGTCAATTCATCGCGATATCTTTTTATCTTAGCTATATTAATTCTATATTTTTTTAGCCAAGTTTCATACTTTAAAAAATCCTCACCTACAACCCCCAGCACCACCGGCTGTTCCTGCAATAGGGCTAAATTATAAGCAATATTTCCCCCGGTTCCGCCAAAACTCTCTTTTAATTTATTTATCGTAAAACTGACGTTTAATATATGAATTTTATCCGGCAATATATGCTCCTTAAATTTTCCTGGGAAATTCATGATTCTGTCGTAAACGATTGATCCGGATACTAAAATTTTTTTATTATTTTTCATACTAAATACTTATTCCTTATTCCTACTTCCTACTTCCATTTTTTCTAATTCTTCCTCAATCGCTTTCTTTTCCAAAGACCCTTCTTCATATTGGCTAAGCATATTTTTTAATTCAGTTATTGCCTCATCCTCTAATTCTTTTGGCACACCAATATCTTTCTTTTTATTAATCTTTCCGCTAACCGGTTCTAAATTTCCCTGCCTAAAAATATAAAGTTTCCCTTTAACTATAATGGGTATTTCCTCTTCAAAACCCTGCGGAGTCAAAGAAGAAAGTTTTAAGCTCTCATAGAAACTAAATAACGTTTTTAACTTATTGACGTCAAAATCACCCAAATCTTTATAACTTTTTAAACTAGTAATGTATTGTATCCTTTTTAAATTATCAGCCAGCCCTGAACCTAACTCTGAATTATAATTCTTTAGCCAGTCCTCAATAATTCTTAATTTTGCCTTGCTAGTAATTATTTCTCTATTTTTAAGTAATCCTTCCTTTATCTTATTTTTAAGTTTATCTCTATCTTCTAACGACAAAATGCTAATTAATTTTGTCTTTAATTTATCTAATAAGTCATAATTAGGTATTCTAAATTGCCAAGTAAAATTATTTTTTACCAACTCAACAATATCAACGTCATCTAGTAAAGACAAACTTATAAATTTTAATTTTATCACAATTTTTTTATAAAATTCTTTTATCTCTTTCTCGTTTGCTATTTCTTTTGCCTGCTTTATTAAAACTTTCTCTAATAATTTCAGTAAATCAGATGCCTTCTTAACGTCATTTGTTTCAACAATAACACTAACAACATTCTGGAAAGACTCCATAAAATCTCTGTTTAGCAAATTAGCATTCAATTTTACTCCCCCATCGGTAGAGTTATTATTTTCACTCATAATTTATTATATATTGTAGTTAATTTATAAAATTCCTGCCTGCCGCCTGCCTGCCGGTAGGCAGGGCAGGCGGCAGGTATAAACAATCTATTATCTTTTATTAATACTTTCTGCTTTTTATTTTCCTTTCTAAGTTCCTGAATCGTAAATATCTCTTAAAGCACTGTTAGTTTCTTTATGGCGAGCTTCAAAATTAGTAGATTTGCCAGCCTTAATTATTATGGCATCAGCCAACTCATCAGAAATTATATTTTTTTCAACAAGTTTCTTAACTTCTGGCGCTAAATATTGAGCGGCACTTTCTGTCATATTTTCTCCTAATCTATCTATCATTCTCTTATTATCAAAAGACTCGAGTTGCATAAGACCAATATCGGTTAAACGAAATTCATTTTCTCCGTCTATAACTATATGTTCTCCGTAAGCTAGTCTATTATTATTAGCCATATTTCCCCGTGGACCGATTTTACCTAACTCTGTGCTGGCGATTCTCACATGTTCTTCATCTGTAGCATCTCGCCAATTACCGTTTTCCATTACATAAGCAGCTGAAGCTTCCCAATGATTAGTTCTCTTGTTCATTTCCGCTACCTGTGCTCCTAAAGTCATTGCTTCCTGCTCATCAAAACCAGCATAATTAGCCGAACCTTTTGTGCTAAGCTGACGCATTAACTCTTGCAGACCTTTATACCCAGAACCGGCTTCAGGGACTAGCGCCTCAAAAGCTTCATTATCATTATAGTCGGCTGTTAGCTTTTTCGTAATGGCCTTTACCCTGTCTTTTTCCTTAGTCGCAATTGCTTCTTGAAGCATTCTGACTAATTCTTGCGCATCATCAACATCCTTAATTTTAGCGCCCTCTTTCGACACTGCCGCATTCTCAGCAGCCCGAGCTTCAAAAGCATACATTGGAATATTTTCATCAATTTTTGGTTGAAATTCTTCTTTCTTCTTCTCCCATTCTTTCTTTTTAATTGCTATTTCCTCATCTAGACCCTGAGCTTGGTCATCGTCAATCATGTGCCCCATATCTTCAACTTTCTGATAATTTTGATCATACTCTTTATTTAATCCATCTATATCGTTTTTGATATCTTTTACTTTTCTGTCATCCCTTGGATCATTGGTATTATGCGCGATATCTTCAGCTTTTTGCAACTCTTCTTTTTTATCTAAAAGTTTAAGTTCTATATCTTTCATCCGTGCTGTTATAGGATTAATTTTCTCCTTAGCTTCACTTGTAGTTAGAACTTTACTTCTATCTTCTATTAAATTATTCATTGGTTCTTTAGCTTCATTAATTTTCTCTTGATATTTTTCTCTATCTTTTGCCATAGCTTCCCCACCCTTTAACCTTTGCCTTGCTCCTTTTTCAGTAGTAATCTGGTCCCAGGCGTGTCCAGGAGCTCCGGTCATAGCCATTAGGCCACGAAATCTTCCCCCTTCTGCCATAACCCGACCTGCTTTCTGCACGCCACGAGCGTATTTTTCGTCTTTTCTATCTGCTCTTCTTTTCTGTAATTCCCTCCATACTCTTGGCAAATTTAAATCAACAGTTTTCTTTTCATGTAATGTATCAACACCCCAACTCGTCAAAGCTCCAATTCCCATTTGAGCCCCTTTTAAGGGAGCCATTGCTACTTTCTTCGCATTTTCTAAACCTTTCCCCGCTATACTTCCGGCCGCTCCGCCCATCTGCTGGGCTACCATAAGCCCGCCCATTAAAAGACCAACCGTAATTATAAAAGTTTGAAAACTTCCCTCGCAAAATAACTGGTTTATGCCGGAGCATAATTCCTCTCCTCCTACTGCTCCTAATTTATTTGATGATTCACTGGCGGTAGCCAAAGCTAACCAAATAAAGAAAGCTAAAACCGGACCAACTACTAATTGCTTAGTAAAATCTTCCCAAATCTTCCCGGTATATTTCTGTATCGGTGGAAAGGCAAAACCCAAAAAAATTAAAGGAGAAAAAATTGTATATATCCAAAACATTACTATTCTCATCACTAAAATTGCTAACATTACTAAAACCACAATATTAGTTATAATTAAAGCGATAACCCCGGTTATTATTGCTACAACCACTGGCCAAGAACTTACATTTTCCGCTCCTCCCCACATTGCCATAACCTTATCTGTTTGAAACATAGCTATAAAATTACCATCCCCATGTTCTGAAAAACTACTAACAAAAGTAAGCATTATAACTTGAGAAAAATCTATCATTAATCCAAAGATTGTTCTAGAAAAATTAATTAAAACCGCCATTATTAATAATTTCGGCAGCATCTTCTTTACATTATAACTTTCAATTTTTAAAATCGTGGCAAAAGCAATCATCAAGAAGATTAAAACAAAAATCATGTTACATAAATCTCTAACAATCACCCATCCCTTAACAACCGCTGGCACATCAATAATATTATTAACTTGAGCAATATTTACAAGTATCGTTATAAGTAATGTTAATATACCCCCAAAAACCATAATAAAAACATAAGCAATCCAACTAAGCACTGTTGCTATCGCTAAACCCACGCCCTGTGTTATTTCTTCGCCTACTTCAACTCCGGCTAAAGCAAAATTCCCAATAAAAAATAAAAAAATGCAGCAAAACAAAATTACTACTAAAAAAACTCTCTTATCTCTAATTTTATCTAAAAATTTTTTCATTTATTTAAAATAATGCAATTAAAGCTTTAATTCCATCCCAGCCTAAATCTATAAACATCTTTGCTTTATCCCACCAACTAGCTGTCTCAAAGTTCACAATCATAACCAATAAAGTTAATACTGCGCCAATAATAACGAAAGCTATCACATCTAAAATCAATAATATGGCTATTTCAATTGTCCCAAAAGTTTTATTAGGGGTTTCTCCAACAATGGCTTTGGCCTGTTCAGGCACCCATTCCTCGCCTAATTTGCAAAAGAATTTATCACCCACTACCCAGCGAAGAAAAACATGCCCATTTATATATAATAATGCTGGTAAAAAAGCTATAACTGAAAACATTGACCTCCAAGCCGATTTTAATAACCGCTTTGTTCCCTTATTAACTGGAGCAGCAACCTTTTCTTCTAATTTCTCTTTAGCTCTCTTCTTTAGATTAGCCGCCTGTCTAGCTTTAGCTAATTTCTGTCTTATGCTTGGTGGCTCTTGCTCTTCCTTGTCCGCCGAAGCCTTGGCGGAGGCGGATGCCTTTTCATTCTTCTGTTTATCCTCATCTTTTTCCTCATTACCAGTTCGACCTCTGCCCGACGCTCGCGCTAACCTTGAGTCAAACCCACTACTATCCTGCCCTACTTGCCCTGATCCCGCTAAGCGGGACGAAGTGGCCTGTCCTGAGCCTGCCGAAGGAGCCTGCCTGTTCATACTTGGCTCAACGCCCTGCTCGCCAATTTGCTCTTGTCTATTCAAACTTCGTTGAGAAAAATTTGCTTGTCCTGATCCCGCTAAGCGGGACGAAGGGTCCTTTTTCCTATCTTGCTTTTTTCTATCAGTTTCACTGCTATTTATTCCTATCCCGCCCGGAGCTAAACTAACTAACTTTTCTATACTATCCTTCGGCTTAGATCGCTGGTGAATCTGCCTTAATTTTTTAGCTACCTCGGTTTCTTGATCTCTATTTAAAATCTGGCTATCTAAATCATTATCAATTGTTCCTAATTCTGATGCTGACATATTTCACTCATATTTAATTTTACATGTTTTATAACTCTACTTTGTAATCGTCACAATACCACTTGCGGTTGCCTGGTCAATTTTACCCCAATTATCTTTTATTCTAATAGTAATATCAAGATCGCAATCGGAAGGAGCAGTACATTTTTCTTCCTCCACTGCATTCCAATAACTATATAAATGATAAACTTCATGCGGATTATCAGTGTTAGGCCGATGATTCATTTCCGCTCCAGTAACAGTCGTCTTAGATCCATCGCCCCAATCAACTTCATATTCAACCAACGGTAATTGTTCTTTATCGACTTTAGTGTTAAAAGTTAAATTTACAAAACCATTTTTATTAATAATAACGTTTTCGGCTCCATTAACTTTTATATCTTCTAATATTTCTGGTTTAATATAACAAATCTCTTCAGAATCCCTTATTCCATCATTATTCCCTACTTCATAACAACTATCAGTCGGCGGATTCCAATCATTAAAAAGGGTATTCATAATATACCGGCCAGACCCTTCACAAACCCCCATAGAGCAAAATCCCACTTCTGAAGGCTCACATGTGTTTCCCTCTACATCTTCTGCTCCTCCTACACATTCATATGTATATGAAATGGTTGCTCCTTCTACACATAGAGGATCAGGACCACCAGGACCAGCGCTACAACATCTATTATCACTACTATCTCTCCAAACTTCTATGCAAATATCCCCGGCATCACAGCCAGTAAGTCCGCAATTCATTGTACCAGAATTAGGTCCGCCAATGCATTTAGTTAGCTCGCAGGTATCAAAGCTAGGGGGTCCAGAAACTTCACATGTACTTGGCTCAGTTGGATCACAGTCGTGCTCATCACCTGGACAATCTTCATGGTTGCGGTCTGGATCACAGCTATTACCGTCATTTAGTCCTCCTTCACATTTCCACTGACCACAGAACTGATTCTCTGGGCAATTAGAATCTCCTATGCAATGTACAGGACTACCATCGCATATTCCCAAACAATTAGTATCAGAATCTGTACAATCCACATCTTTATCACAAATATCGCCACTATGCTCGCCAGTACCACATCTTTTAACTATGCAATCGTTATCGTTTTCGCAGACATCTCCATCCTTCTCGCCGTCTTTACATTTTTTTATTGGTATTGGACATTCAGTCTCGTCAATACATTCTAAACCCGCCCTAGTTGACTCATTGCCACACACTGTACTACAACTTCCCCCACTACCACAACAATTATCGCCCGAATCTGGATCTCCGGCTGTAGTAGTTGAATTGCATTTATATTTAAATGTTGAAGCACAACCAATAGGCTCCTGACCGTCTGGTATATCACAATTAGCTCCGTCTGAACATGTACCACCTTGGCAAGAAGTAGGCAAAGCGCAACATAAAGCCCCCTCTGCTACTCCGTCGCATCTATATGCATCTCCGGCATAAAGACAATCTTCCGGCCCACAAGACGCGTCTGGATCACAGGTGTCAAGAGAATTCCCTGAATTCACATCACACTGGTAAATACTATCCCCCGGGATTGCAGTGCAAATACTACCAGGACAATTTTGATGCGTGAAGCACTCTGCTCCATCATCTTCGCCGTTTATACTCTCTTGGCATTTTCCATAGCTTAATATATACCCGCCGTAACTTTGGGCAAAAAGTTTCTTTAGATCACCTTCATAATCATTTTTTGTAAGATCATTATCATTATGTAATTGTCCCATTCTGGCTATATCTTCATTTCGGCTATAAAAAAGTGGCTGAATTCCTTCGATTTCACTAGTATCCCATTCATAAGGATTAGCCGCTGGTTCAGGATAAGTTATTGTCCCAAATGGCGGAGAATCACTATTATATCTTCCTGTACCAATGCCATTGTTAATAGAAATAAAGAAATTATCATCTCCTCCGCTCATCCTGGATTGATAAACTTTATTATCTCCAGCCGCCGAAACTGTCTGAATAAATTCTCCGCAAATAGTTGGTACTTCAAGAGTTGTCCGGCAAATAATATGACTTTGCCGCGGAGCTTCAGCTAACCATACCCAAAACACCTCAGGATCGCTAGTTGTATATTTTAACTCTGGTTCTTTCCAATTATATTCTTTGCCATCATCTTCCACGGTTGGGTAATCATAATTATATTTAAGAATCCCTGGTAAACTACCGTCCTTAACATCAAACCATTCATCATCCTCCTGACCTGAATATATACATTTCCAATCATTATTAGACCCAGTTGTTATTCTAACATCTCCAACCTTTATATCCGTTGAAAACCACCAGGCTTGAGTTGCAACTTTCGATGTTTGTCTATCCCAAGCGTGCACTAAAACAACATACTCACCCGGATCCATTTGAGCAACTTTCGATTCATCCCCACCACTGTCATAAATTGCGGGTTGTCCATCTCCTGGTAAAAGAGTCCCTTCGCCGCCATACCACTCTTCATTTTTCGCAAATCTAAGTTCAAGGAAATCATCAACCTTTGTAGAAATTTCTGCTCTAGTCTTCCCTTGCGTCTCAGTACAATAATATAAAGGATATTTATCTTTATACCCAGCTCCTTCTTCTATCCCCTCGCCCTTAACTTTGTCAATCGGATACCAGAGCAAGCAAGAATCTGATAAACCAGGATAGCGATCATATTCTAAACAATAACCAATTAAACCCTTTTGCCTAATGCCGGAATTATCAATATAATTACAGGCCAAAGAATCCTGCTGAGGATAAAGCTGACAGGATTGAATTACGTAGGGATTTTCACCCATATCTAAAGCCGGTTTTATTTTAATATCATCAAAATAAGCATACCCGCCTTCACTGCTGGAACTAAAAATTAATTTCCCCCTGTCTGAGATAGGAGACTTTATAACCTTATAACCGTTAAAACCAGGCGAGACCGTAGCTAAAATGGTGTCATTAATGGTGTCATTAAATTTAATTGTAACGTTGTCGCTTGATAATTTATTAGTATTAATATAAACGCTAACAATATCGTCTATATCTAAATCTATGTTTTCGCTAGCTAAAGACGCTTTTGGTCCTAACTTTAAAATATTATTGCCTTCAGGCGGATAATTGCCCTGGCCTAATTCAGCTGTAATTTCAGCCGCATCAGCTAAAACCTTAAATCGATTAGCATTCCAAACGCTATCGCTAGTATTGCTCCAGCCAACCGGATAACCATTACCTCCGGCCATTTCAAACCCACCATTAGCTAATTCTACGACTCCGCCCACCTGATCAATAACACTTAGGTCATGGTTGGCCCGAGAATAACCGACTAAATTATTACTATTATCCTCATTATTAACCACAAAATTATCGCAATTACCACTATCATCTAAGCTATCGCATAAACTAACATCAAAACACACCGATTCATCATCCGCGTTCTTGATATAACTGCGACAAGCCAACCATTCACTACAAACTCGATCTGGACGTACCTTGGCTAGCTTATTAGCATTATTCTGGCCCGCCACTGGTATAATTCCATTACCGTCATCAATCGTCAAATTAGCGTCATAAATTAAATCAGCTAACCCGCCTGCGCCGTTTGGCAAACGTTCATTCAATAAAACGCATCCCTGCTCAAAATCAACCAAACCATTACAGCTAGCCGTATCTACTTCCTGTTTTAAACGATAATCTACAATCGCTTTCCTTAGCTCGCCACTACTAACCATACAATCTTCTAAACTAGAAGAAAAATTAAAGAAAATTGCCGGACCATTAACCACACTAACCGCATCGCTAAAATAATTATCATTATTAAGTTTATTAAGAGTGGCACCACAAGAGATCCTTGAACCAACCCCGCTTAAGATATAAAGCGTATTAGGAATTAACTCAACTTGAGTGCCATCAACTAAATTATTAGCTGATTTGCTAATTGGGTCAATATATTCTGAGCAGCCTGACTGGCTACTTGAGCAAATCCCGGCCCAGTTATTAATAGGTTGAGCTACTCGATTGCCGGCTCCGCCATAACCGATCGTTTTGGGCGGAATACTATCATCAATATCACAAATTTCATCAATTTCGTTTAAAACACAGGTTTGACCAGTTGAGCAATTAGTATCACTTAAGCAAACATTACCCGCTCCAGTACATCGCTTTACGTATTTTTTATACCATCCCCAGCTATTGCTATTTTTTTCCTGCCGCCACTCGCAGACCATATCGCCCGGATCCTTAAAAAACTTTGAAGCTGTCGCTCCATTAATTGCATAAGTCCATTCTTCACAACCGGCTTCGCTAGCTTCGCATAAAATTTCATCATATCTATTAGGATCGTTTCTTAGATAAACATTACTATAAAGAGTATCACCATCATAAGTATAGGGTAATCCAAGCAGTTCACATCCTTTATCGCGAGAATTGCATAATTTATCCTTATCATAAACTGCATAAATAAATTCATCATCATCCGGAACAGATGAATTCTTAGTATCTATCATTAATTCACAACCCGCGGCTGAATCTTGACATAGTTGGCTAAAGCTATGTAAATAATAAGCTTTATCTTCATTATCGCGATACTCATCGCAACCTAAATTATAAAAAGGCCCGACAAAATCGCCGTCTATGTCTTCATAACATTTATCCGGCGTCTGCCAAGAATCTTTTATTAAATAGTAGCGATCAATAATAGCAGTTAATCGGATATCATCAATATAAAAAGTATTCTCAGTGTCAGCGACAATCACTAACTTTTCACTAGTACTAATAGAATGATCTAAAGAAGATAAATTAGCTTCATAAATCTGCCAATTACCGGCTTCAACATCAACTAAATTAAAGCTTATATTTTCACCCACTTCACCATTGGAAAAATAAATATCTAAGGAAGTATTCCCGTCGGCTTTAGCTAAGAAGCTTAAAGAATAAGACATGCCTTGAACTGCTTGACTAATAGGAGTCATAGCCGGCTGCGCCATAGCCGTCGACACAGCCAATGAACCGCCTCCCACTCTAATAGATTCACTACTAGGACTAACATCCCCTAACCAACCTTCTGTATTTCCACTTTCAAAATCATAATTAGCAATAATCTGTATGTTATTACCTTGGTTACCGCTATATTTTCTACAGCCTGAACTGTTGGCCGAACACTTGCGGCTTTCACTTGGTATAGCTAAATAAACGCAGGCATTATTTTGCCAATCGCCATTATGCGCCGTACAATTGCCCGCTGTATCATCAGACGCGTTACGGCGATAAGGATGGCAATCTTCACTACAAGCTATAGTCTGTTCATAAAGATGGTAAGAAATCTCTCCCTCCCGATTATAAAACTCTCGACAATCCGAATTATAAGCCGGATCTGCTGGATCTAAATTATAAATTTCTTTATTACATTCACTATAATCATATGTTATTACGGCTGGATCACTAACATATCTAGCTTCAGGGTTAGGCAATGTTCCGTCATCTCCGTCATTATCTTTTTGCAGATTGAAAACCCGCAATTGATAACCGCTTTCATCAGACCCTTCCCATGTATAAAATTCTCCACAATTGGCTCCGGCCGCTCCCGGTTTTATACATTGGCGCAAATAATTATAATATTCCCGCTGTTCTCCGCCCTGGGTTAAATTATCTAAATTAGTAAATTCATCACAGCCAGAAGCCGCGGCTCCGCAGCTATCAGCCGTGCTAGGGATAAAGTATTGGTCTTTGGTTTCTTCAAAAGCGGTTTCTGCCTGAACATAAGTATTATAACCAACACACTCACTAGAGCAATAATCTTCCGGCTCAACTTTAGCTGGCACGCTGAACCCGCGGGTGCTGGAAGTATAGAACTTACAGCCGGCTTCTTCCTCACCGCATTGCTTAGCGTAATTAACGCAAATCTGCTCATCCGGATTAGCGCCACAGATATCCTCTAAATAGCTTGGCAATATTTTTTCATAAATTGTCTTCTGATCGACTTTTTCATCTGAAACCGAAACCCCCTCGGCCTCTATCTCAGCTAAACTTATGCCTGGTTTAGGTATAATTCTAACAAGTTCTGTACATCCTTCATCACTGGCATTACAGGTAGTTGCCTCTTTATTAAAATATGACTTATTACTCTCCTCACTCCCCCAGGTAACTGAATTGTTATTATAACTGATTGGCTGGGCATATTCTTTACAACCGGAATTTTCAGTTGAACAATATTCTAAAGTATTAGTTAAATAAGATTGCGACGAACCATTACTTGCCGACTTAAAGGTTTGACAGGTATTATATTTCGGCTCGCATTCTTGAGCATCAAAATTCCAAATTCGCCTTTCGGCCGTGCAATAGCCGTATAAATTACAAGAACCATCGCTTTGCTCTTTAATACAGCTTTGCTCATCAGCGCAATAATTATCATTCCTAAACACTGACCTCTGTTTTATTTCGTTTTCGGTTTCGATTATTTCTTCATTAATAATTTCCGGCCCGTAACCTTCTTTCGCGCAATAATTCTGCGGGGCCTTTAAAACCCAATTAGGATCAACATATCCTTTACACCAAGCTTCTTCAACTGGATTAACACAGGCTCCATCTTCTACGGGTCCATCTTCAAATCCTTTGTATGAATCACAAGGATCAAAGCAAGCTACCATATTACCTAAAGTAGCGTCTTTTATCCAATCCTGATCTGTTTTAATTTTTTGCGCTAACTCTTCCCAACTAACCGGAATAATTCTGTATTTTCTTAAAATTAACATTGACCGATAAGGGTAGCCCTGATTATAATCCGGCTCAATCGGCGTATTACCGGTTGCTCTAAAGCCAAAAGCTTTGTTAGGGTCTAGCAAGCCCTGTTGCATAGCCTCTCCTACTGTTTTCTTCTCTCTAATAGCATTAGCGAAATTCTGATCAATAACGCATTCGTTCGTAGCCGCATAGCCGCCCAATTTAGTACAGCTTGATAAAGAAGCAATAATGTCATAATCACCGCGCGTATCAAATTTAGGTTCAACTATTTCCCGTAAATATTCTCTAGCTCCGGATATCCCACCTCCTCCAAAAATTCCTTCAAAATCATAGGGTGATGAAGATTTACTAATGCTTTGCCCTAAATTCTGTAATTTTTTATTAAAAGTCGCAACTGCTAATTGATTTAAAAATACTTTAGAAGCGTCGATTAAAGCGCTACCAGTAAAATTACCAACCACTGAATAAAGTTTATTGCGGGTTGCGTCTAAAGCCTTTTGAGCATCGCCAGGAACTCCTGTCTGGCTTCCGGATGCGTCAGTCGGATCCCTAAATAATCCCTGAAACGCAGTTAATAAATTTTCTTCATCAATTTTTGCTTGTTGGCGTTCAATTAATTCAGTCTGTAATGATAAGGCTATCCCTAAATCATTACCCCTGGGATCAAATGATTTTTGGAATATCTTTAAAAATCCTGGTTCGCTCATTGCCTTTAATCTATCATATTCATTGTTCCAGTTATTTTTCATTTCTGTCCAAGTACAATCCGGCTCTCTTGGCCTTGTTTGGTCTATTAAACCTAAACCAATATTCATTCTTACATCCAATTTTGGCTCACATAGATTAAAATCTTTAAAACCATTATTCTGACCTAAAGATTCTATCATCGTGCCGGCCACATTATCGGCCGCATTGCCTAAAAATTCTTGCCAATTTTCTTTAATATATAAAGGTTTCTGTCCACGTGCTCCAGTGGCTAGCCTGGTAGCAGCATCATAAGCTAATTTATTTAAAGCCTGTCGTGTCGCTTCCTGTAAAGCGATTGAACCGGCTTTATCCCAAGCAAATTTTAAAGCACTCCAAATTTTTCCCGGAATATCCGCCACTGGTATCATAGCCTGAGCTGGCCTAGGCGCTAATAAAGAAAGAGATAAAAATAATAAAATAATAACAATACCTCTAAACCCACTATTTTTTATTTTGTTTTGCCTAGATCTAAACATATTTTTAAAATGATAAATGACAAAATCTAATGTCAAATGATTTTATAAACCTTTTACTGATTAAGCACTTCTTCATAACTAGCCATTAAATCTTCGTCGCTAATCTGATTTAAATCTTCCGGATCCATGCCAGCGTCTAACAATAATTGCCTTAAGCTATTAGCGTCGCCTAAGCCGGATAACGCATCCTGCAAAGCTTCTTCTTGGTCTGGTTCAACTGTAAAATCGCTAGTATTAAAATTAAATTCATCTAATATATCATCTGTTGTATCGCTTGTATTAATTTGTTCGGAATTAAATTCCCCGCAATCCTGCCCGACCGGGCAATTTGGATCTTTATCATTATCTAATTCTTCCTTATCATTAAAACCGTCGCTATCGCTATCCTCTAAATAAGGCGAAGTCTTATAAATATTTAACTCATCCCAATCAGACAAGCCGTCATTATCAGTATCTTTTAAACGCAATTCTGCGTCTTCGCCTGCGCATTGCGATCCTTGGCAGGTAGCGCTATCATCATTTTCTTCTTCAGTAATTAAATTTTCATAATCAAATGGGTTGGAAATATTATTTTTTAACTGAATACCCCAAAAAACAATAATAAAAATTCCAAAAATACTCAAAAAAACCACAGCAATTTTTTGGTTTCTGCCTAAACTATTGCCGTTTGGTCCTAATTCTAAAGAATCTTTATTTAACTCTTCCAACGGCTCTAAATTTTCATCTTCTGCCATTTCTTACATTTAAAATTTATACCCTTATTATAACATAAACTAATAAAATTCTCCAAACCCTTTTCCCCGCCCGCAACGCCTGAGTCCCGCCCAAGCGGGACGATGGCAGGCGGGCACATATCCCAAAAGCCCTAACCCCGAAGACTCGGGACTAAGAATCCCAAACATCCAATAATCTCTTCCAATCTTCAACCGACAGCTCCTGTGCTCTCGCCTTTAAATTAAACCCAGCTTTATTTAGCCTTTTTCCAGCTTCTAATTGCAATATATGGTAGCCATTAGCTAAATTATTTTTTAGCATCTTGCGTCGGGAACTAAAGCCAATCTTCACCAGCCGAAAAAACTTCTTCTCATTTACCCCGTAAAATAATTTTGCTTTTGGCAAAATTCCCGCTTGGCGGGATTTCATGGGATGAACTTTTGATTTATCATTTCTAATTTTTAACTTAACAATCGCGCTATCCACTTCCGGCTTTGGCCAAAAATTATTAGCTAATACATATTGTAAAATTTCCGGCTTTGCGTAAAATTGAACCGACACAGCCAATAAGCTCATCTTGCCGGGTTTCGCTATAATTCTTTCCGCCACTTCTTTTTGCAACATCAGCACCATAATATCTGGTTTATTTTCGGTTGACAAAAACTTTCTTAAAAACACTGAAGTAATATTATACGGCAAATTAGCAACAACTTTATAATTTGATGTTTGAAAATTAAAAATTGGAACTTTATTAGAAATTGATAATTGTCCGCCCTGCTTCATTTGTCGAGACCGGAGATAATTGAAAATTTCAAGAATGTTTTCATTTACCACTTCTACATTTTCTATCCCCTGCTCTTTTAATCTTTTTACCAAAACACCAACTAACTTATCATCTAACTCAACCGCCACTACTTTTTTTACCTGTTTAGTCAGCTTCTCGGTTAAAAATCCCAAACCTGGCCCCACTTCTAGAACCACATCATCTTTTTTAAGTTGGGCTACTTTTATAATTTCATCGTAGATTCCTTCCTTAATTAAAAAATTCTGCCCCTTAGACCGAGCAGGTTTAATGTTGTGAATATTACAAAGATGTTTGGTTCTCTCTAATAAATTCATGGTAATAGTTTTAAATCAATTCATTAAATTTATTAGTTTATTAATTTATTGATTTAATAAATCTAGGACTTGCGCATTTGGCAATATTAATCTGTTTAATCTTTGTAATCAGTGGCTTATAATTTAAATATTGAGCCGCGAATTAAGTAAATTCCGCAACAAATAAATTCTAAAACATTTTAACAATCTATTTAATCACAATATTTACCAATCTCCCCTTCACAAAAATAATTTTAACAATTTCTTTTCCTT
>Ga0075122_10001391_pt1 | contig 17191 bp, 18 predicted proteins | sample AntAceMetag02UKB_FD_69790 | JGI IMG/M metagenome (GOLD analysis project Ga0075122, IMG submission 69790) | Saline lake microbial communities from Ace Lake, Antarctica - Antarctic Ace Lake Metagenome 02UKB | ecosystem: Environmental > Aquatic > Non-marine Saline and Alkaline > Saline | place... | reverse complement strand
TCCCTGACCAGCTTTCTGGCCAACGAGATACTGAGACCAATCAGCAAGGATGATATCACCAACATCGCCAAGAGTAGAAGCATGTTTGCTCCAGATAAGCGGTTTACCCATAAGGGTATCGTAAGGGGCGCCAGAGATGCCGCCAGCAGGCAGCCATACAGGAGCGCCACCAGTACCAACCGCCAAAGACATAGCTGCCAACTGAGGCAGACACATCGGATTAGCAATCCATACTGCGTTAGACAGGTCAAAGATGCGTGAATACATCTTGATAATATTCTCAAAAAGAATAGTATCAGCAGCTTGACCAGTCTCTTTAGCTTGCGTTACGAGGCAAGGAGCATTAAGGATACCCAGAGGGGAACCAGCGCCAGAGCCACGGATAAAAGATTTATTCAGGTTAAAGTTAAGGCCGTCACGAAAACCATTCCGCAGAATGTTTTCCATAGACATCGGAGAATCTTCCAGAATTTCATCAGAGGCGTAAGCAAGCCCAGCCATCTTTTTCAATTCAAGGGAAATCCGACCAAACTTAGGCCTGGTCTCAGTCTTGGTAGCCAATTCGTCCAGCCACTTCCACTGAATCCCACCGTATACGAGTCCACCGGACTCATCAAAGCCGTTGACGTAAGGGATTTTAACCATGGTAGATGCCATAGGCACCTGGGTGCAACGAGGCATGATTTCGTTCTTTTGTTCCAGAGCCATCATCAGCTCATTACGGAACTCAGGTGGAATAAGGTACCCACCGTATTGATCTTCACCTTCCACGAGGGAAGTAGACGAAGCAGCTTTCTCAAGCCACATCTTAAGCTCTGGGGTCGTATTACGACCAGCAGACTTGTCTGCTTTAGCTACGTGAGAAGCAAAATTACTCAGAGTTACAAAACCACCGGTTTGATCTTTGTCGATTGGCTCATCGCCAACACTAAACTTCGGACGCAGACTTTCAATATCACCAGCAATCTCTTTGATTTTTTCATCAACACCCAGCTGGATGTCTTCCATAGACTTCCCTTGCTCTTCAACAAGGGGGGTTATAGCATCGACTACAATTCCCTTCACCAAATCGGTGAGTGCTTCTTTTGTCATTCCTGGCATTTCATTCTCCTTTTTGGAATGTTTAGATCAGCATCTCCAACGGGTTTTCGCTGTATCGCCTAGCTGCTCTTTAAACAGCCTCAAGCTAGCTTTTCCGTCTGATGTAGCATCTACTGTTAAAATACTTTTCCTTTTGCCTTATCAAGGCTATTTTTAACAATGGTGTCCACATCTACCTTTTTGCTGTTTCTCAGTCCAGCCATAAAAGATTTGAATGATTCACCGATTACTTCCCTTATCATATCCTCATCCACATCGATGAGGGCAACTTCTTTTTCTACAACTTCTTCGTCTGAAATATCAAGCACGATCTCTTCATCTTCTATCTCAAGATCAGCTTCTTCTTTAGAGTCGACTGCCTCTACAAGCTCATTAAGCTTGCTAACAGCCTTACCCATTGCTTCTACAGCATCGTCTATGATCGTTCGGTTTTTCTTTGAAATAACTTTACCTGCTTTCTCTTCAACCAGAACCCTTTCATATGATTTCCATATCCCATCTTTACTGGGTACTTCAACGACTTCAAACTCTTTCCCACGCAGCTCATTTATAAGCTCTCGCTGTTCTTTTATTTTATTTAAGCTTATTTCCAAGGCTTTGTCTATAGAAAGTTCTTCATCATCTTCCATCAGAGTCTTAGCGAACGCTACAAGCTCAAACATATGGGCGCCAGAAAAGCCTTTTGTATCATCGACAAAAACCTCAATCGATTTCTCCTGAACGTCCGTTGCCCAAGCCTTTATCATGATCGCTCTTGTTTCGGCATCTGGAAGATCAAGATTAAGAATGTCATGGAATCTGCCTGGACGATCTATTAAAGCTTCAGGAAGTTTTTCTGGGAAATTAGATGTTAGCATTGTTACAACGCCGTTGCTTTTCTCAATTCCATCCATTTCTATCTTGAGCAGATCAACTGTCCTATCGGTGAACCAGCCATCGATATCTTCCATGAACAAGACTGAAGGAGCAAGCTTTCTAGCCAAATCAAATCCGTACTGTATACCGCCGGCTGCTCCAGTATATCCAAAGTCTCTTGCGGTAACCCAGATGAACGTTGAATCGGCATTATTCATCATAGCTCTACCACTCATAGTCTTGCCGGTGCCTGGAGGGCCAACCATAATTATACCACGGTTAGCAAGGTCTTTGCCTTTCTTGTTTATTAGTTCTACAGTCCTCTTAAGGGAAGCTTTTGTCTCAGACTTCAAGAATATGTCCTTAAAATCATCGCCACCCTTCTGTATGAACTTCCCGCTTAAGGCGAATGCCTCGCCTTTCAGAAAATTATTATTATCAGCCCAATCGTGAGTATCGGAGAATATCTTATGAATCCTGTTTCTATCTTCAACCTTACAGTAAGCGATGATATCTAACCCGCCCCAACTTGGATCTCTTTTAATTATAGCCTTCACTCCATCTTTCTCGTAAAAGTTAGACCCTCTGATAAGGAAGTCATCAGATTTCTTAGATGTGAGCTGGACAACAGAATAGACCGGAGGGCTTTCTGAGCCATCCCAGTTAAAGTTACGAGTAGTGACTTTCTTATACTCAGAAAGAGAATCTTTCAAACCTGTAAGATATGTCCCGATCATAGCGGCTGGAGCAAAATCAGAACAGATATAAATCTCTTTGACTTCACATTCCAGCCATTCCTTCATCATAGCGTATTCTTCAGTTGAAGGAGGAACATCGGCATTCTCAACGTCGAACTCTTTTGAAAGGGACTTGTTCCATCTTTCAGTTATCTTAGCTGGTGCCTTGAATGAGTAAGGCAGAGAGGTATAAGCAATTTCCTTCTCAACTTCAGGAGGAGTACTATCGTCCGGTTTCACCTCTTTACCGTATCTCTTTTCAAGATCAGACTCAGCTTTCCCTTCTGCTTCAGAAGAATCAGCCTCTTCACTTGACGACCAAGCCGTTATCTTTTCACCATCAGCCGTCACAACCTCAACGACTGCTTTTTCCTTCGGCTCTATGATCTCAATAACCGCTTTTTCTTCAGGCTCTATAATTTCCATAACAAAAGCATCCTTAGAGAGAGTCTTTGCTTGATCCATAGTCAGGATGCTCTTACTTACGGCTAGCTGTAGTGCTTCGGGGTTGGATGGGACTGGAACGTCCGAATACTCAAGCATAAGCCAAGTCGGATAAATTCTGTTTGCTCCGTCAACATCCTCTTTAGTCAAGCCCATCGACTTCAGATCAGCTGTTTCAAAATCATCTTTCTCTATCGCTGAAAGCGGGATGAACCCGATACTCTTAGCCATAGGGAAGCCATCTTTCCTGTATTGGAAGATATCTTCTGCCTTCTGGTGCTTAGCATACTGAGTCTTCGATATGAGGCCCTTCTCGTCAGCTTTTATCCAAAGGGACTTCCCTACAGGCAAGCTTTTATAGTCGTGTCCGAATAGAACAACGGGATTTTTCCTATAATGATCAAGGATTGCCCCGCTAGGAACGACTATCTCACCGTCACGGTCTATCGCTTTTGTCGTAATGTAATCTACAGATGACCGTTCACCTTCTTTAAACTTTGTGTCTTCCGGTGTGATCCCCTTCCTGATGAGCTGAGCGTCCTCTTTTTTTACTCCGTGTTTCTTCAACGCCTTTGTAGCCCACTCAGGCAGCCCAATGTCTTTTGCTGATACCCTTTGTGTTATCAGATCCATCTCTGCCTCCCGTGGTTTATCATCTTGCCCCTAATTTATTGATAGTCTCTTTAACCAACAACTCTGTGAAAACACTTATATTCTCTTTTATAAATGAATCAGTTATCATATCGTTATCCGGTGTATCTTCTGGATTACCTCCAGACCCACCATCTGAAGACCTTGACGGGGGTTCTTCACCAAGAGGAACCATATTCATATTAAGGATTGGCTTATCGCCCCATTCGACTGAAGGCTGGTTATTTTCTTCACGCTCCATATTTATAGAGCTATAACCTGTCTTAAGATTCGTCTCTCTTTCTTTCAGCTGCTGCTCCCTATCAGTTGGGACTGGATCATCAAAAGCAACGAATAGGTTGTCGCTAAATTTAGGCATCAGCTTCTCATTCAGCTTTTCTTCCATCCGAGTGAGTCTAGGCTTAATCGTATCCTTCATATGAGTAAAAGAAGCAACCTCAGCGTTCGCTCTTGTCGCATCCTTATCATAAAGGCCCATAGACTGGCCATAAGCGTTTATGATTTCTTCCTTGACGGCTTTCCTGCCCTGCATAAAACTCAAATCTTTTGGGGCTAGTCCGTAAGGCTTATAATGTACACCTTTTTCGAGAAGTGGTGACTTCCCTACGTTCTCAAGCCCCCTAAATGTCTGGCTTATTTCTTCTTTCAGTCTATCAAATTCATATTGGCTTAATTCATTCTCAGTCTCAAACGCCCCTTCAATTCGGCCCATATTTCCAAATACAAAATTCTCATATTTGTTGATATTCTGGCTAATATTAAAGGAGTCTGTTACGGCAGATAATGGCCCTCTGCCGTAATACAGACTTGTTGGGGATGGAAACTTGAAGTGGATAATAGAGGATTCGGGGAATATGACCTCGTCCATGCCTCTTGTAAAAGCATATCCGCTGATGAACTTATCTTTCGACGGTATAATTCTCATATTCTGCGGAGGCAAAGGCCAGATTTCCTGCGGAACACCAAGATTATTTTCTATAATATACCAGTATGCATTCCCGCAAAGCTCTTGATAAAGATTCGTGAGCTCAAAAAGCGAGAACTGGTTCATGAAGTTATTCACGCTTCTTAACATAGAAAGGAGTGGGTGGTCAAGAACTTCAACAATCTCTGTCGCTTTCCTTACTTGAGGAAGGCTGTTAAGAGACGCATTGCTTCTTATGTAATTCTCAACTTTACACTTTACTGCTTTAGTCGGGTGACTTTTTATCGGAGTGTTATTTGGCTTCCCTACATACAGCTTAAGAGGGATAGATGTAGCAGATATAGCATTTTTATTAGCTGCTACATACACCCAGCCACGATAAGCTTTAAGAAACGCCTCATAGTTGTCTTCTGGCTGTAATTTTGACCCGTAAGCCCATGGCCAAAGGAATTTAGACGTAATTTTACTGGCTGAAGATGCTTTCTTCTTTGTAATGTTATAACCAAATATCTTCATAGTAATCTTGCCTTTGGCCTTCCTGTCCCTTGAGAAAAAGTTAGACACAGAGCATCGGCATCGTCAGGGCTACGCCCCAACTCTTTCCTCATCTGGTCTTTACCCATAATTTTTATCTTACCGTTCATTATTTGATACTCTGGGACGGATAGCTCTTCAATAAGTCTTTCATTAGGAGGCAGCATTGCGCCTTTATCTATTCTCAACCATTCTCTAACCGCCCACCAAAGCTGATCTCTCAAGACGCCAAACTCTCCCATCTCTGTCTTCTCTGTAGGTTTTGACGCAACCATTATTCTTTGAGCATTACAGAAGTGGGTGTTCATCTGGATTGTAACTTCGTCTTCTTTTAAGCAATAAGGGCAATTAGGTGCTTCTTTCGGGTTTAACTCTGGATCAAGTACCATCCCTTTACATTCTGGACACATAAACCTACAAGTAAGATTCATATTAGGGGCTATTCCTGCCCCTACGCCTGTAGCGTCTACATTTATTACTCGGCAGTCTTTCTCGTGATAAAAAAGAGAAGCCTTTTTAGACGACTGCTGTATATCCATTCCGTGCCAGCGCTTCAGGATATCTACCCAACCGCCATATCGAAAGCAGAGGGTATTATAATCTTCACCCAGATCAGCAGCGTCCATCCCTGCTATCGGCTTAACACCTATCGGTGGCAACTGGCCAAATTCGGCTACATAAGCATCCCATCTCGCCCTAGCATCGTCTATCCATTCTACGCTTATAAGTTGATACATAGACTGGAGAGGATACGACCCTAAGACCATATATGCAAATTGAGGCTCCATTATCCGTCGCCAACCACCTTCAAGCGGGGGAAATACGTCTCCACGGTCATTCTTAGCCGTTTTACCTATAAGGAACTCTGGGACTTCATAACACGTTCCATCGGGATCTTCATCTTCAGTAAGCGGAACAGTCCATTCATGTATCCGCTTTATAGTTTGGCCCCGTGTTACAGCCCCTTGTATAATATCTTTCCCAGAAGTGACATTCGGGTGATCAAAAGCTCTCATATAGACGGTAGCGCACTGTCCATCTCTGATCTTCCGGTAAACCGCCCCCAACCGCCTTTTAGGGTTAAACATTACAAGTAAGCGTGCGAAACCACCAGACATGCAAGATTCAATAGCCCTGTATACTTCATCTGGAATAGCGTCACCTTCATCGAGGACGAAAAGAAGATTCGGAGCATGCATACCTGAAAATTTCGCTTCTCTCTCGTCTACTGAACCACTCATGGGGATTGTAACGCCTTGGATATAACTTTTTGGATCAAAACCGTCTTCTAGGTACAGGGAGTTAATTTTATCTGTCTCGAAAACCTCAGGGTTCTGGACTATCTGCATCCTAATTTCGCCCCATAATTTAGCCTTCAAGTTTCTATCGGCAGGAGGTGCTGTAGCAAGAACTACCTGAGCACCTACCCTACATTTCTTAAACCATATAGCAGCACAAGCAGCGCCGTGAGTTTTCCCAACTGCATTTGCAGAGATTGCGACCGTTACCGGATTTTCGAACATCGTCCATAGCATTCTCTTGACGTCTTCGGTAAGCTGCTGTTTAAGTATCTCTTCGCAAAACTCTACTGGCTTGTCGGCGTAATCATAATAGTTGACATCGGATAAAAAGCATTCGACATCTTCCATCGAATACCCTTCAAGGATATTATCAGCTATAACGCTGAGATCTATTTCAGGTTGGGCTAGCATTTATCCCGTCATCTCAATCACGTTTCTCCGTCCAACAAGTCTTTTTCTTTCTGCTACTTTGCTCGAAAGCATTTTCTTAAGCTGAGAGGCTATCTCTGGAGGCAAACCCTTAAATATGTTAGCAAGGTTTATCTCAACAGCAAGCCTATCAAGTTCATTAAGGCCAAGGAGGTTCACTTCCTGGTCCATAGCACGCAGAATAATAGCAAACTTACCTGCTTTCCAAGCTGCCGCCTTTACTTCTCCAAGCTCAGCAAAGACTCTTGCTCTATGATCAGAGATATCGACAAGCATCTCATCTTTCCATCTTTGCTCAAGCTCTCTAAGGTCTTTGTTTATGGTATTTGCTGAGTAAGGATCTTTCGTGCGGGGGTTAGTTATGCCTTGTTCTGCGAGAAATAAGACGATATCTGCCGAACTCATTCCACGAAGTTTAGCAGATGAAACTACCTTCTGTCTTAAAACTCTCGTATGTTCCGCTGAACGTCTTATTGCCAAGGTATAATCTCCATGTAAATAACTGAAAAATCGTGCTATTAACGACTCTCCTATACTATACAAAGCAACCAGAGTAAATAGAAATGTTAGAAAATCTTAGATAATTTCGCCAATCCATCTTTTGAAAAAAAGTCAGCTATACAATCTCGTGCTATAGCGGACATAGATAGACCGGACGTTACAGAGTATGCCTTAAGCTGATTATAAAGCTCTTCTGGTATGGTTGCGACAAATTGCTTTGATTCACCGCACTCAAAGACTCTTAGCACTCCACCTGGATCTTGAGCAGAACCACTGCTCTTAGCTTTTCGAAACGATTGGCCGTACAGTTTCTCGAAAATTTGCGATGCTCTCATCTTTGATATCTTATACTTTCTTGCTATAACCGCTAATGTTATATCGCCAGTAAAAGTTGAGTCAAAATCCTGTAAGATATCCTTGCCGTGCCTTTCTTCAAGTTTTTCCCTATACTTGTTGTTATTTAATGCTCTGCGCCCCATGTTTCCTCCATTCATGTATTCATTTATTAATGTATATACTGAATTATCGGTGAAGTAAATAAAAACTTTACTTTCAGGTTATAATAAGGTATCGGTTAATATCCGAAAGAAACTATAATCATTCATTGTGCCTGGAGGGTTGATCCCTTGTCGGGTTGTTCCTGTTTACGGCTTGATTTGGATCAACCCTCCAGAAACGAACAGGAGTGGATGGTGCGAAAACGAAGAAGAAGATTTTCAGAGCAAGAATTAGTCGAAAGAGAAATAATTATCCTTGAAAGAAAAGTCCAACCAAGGTTTAACTGTTACAGGAAATTAATAAGAAAAAAGATACACGAACATAAAGGCGATAAATATTACTCTTTATTCAAACGGACTATTGATTACCTTGAAGACCTTAAAGGAGACAACCTTAATAACATAAGCGACATGATAGAAGACTATTTTATGTGCGTATTTATGTACTATAGTCAATATAGCAGAATCCCCTATCTTACCCAACTGTCCCCATCCCCAGCAAATCAACTAAGATTCGAAGAATGGATCTACAAACAAGAGCGTGAAGATAATGAAGAATATTTTTACTCCTGCGCTCCTCCTGAGCTTGAGATAATAGAAGTTGATATTATTCCTGATAATTTTGAGCTAAACTTCATAGAGGTATAAATGGATCTAACGCTAGACACTGACGATCAGGATAGAATTATAAACTTGTGTATCCTTGACAGTACATTCCTTGGACAAATCATAAGACAAAAAGTCGAGCCACGTCATTTCGGATCAGATGTAAGGCAAAAGGTTTTCAAGACGATATGTGAGTTCTATAAGGCATACGGGAAAGCCCCCAGAGAAGATATCATATCTGAAATAGAAAGCAAGATGAGGCGCAAGAAGATACATGAAGATGATAGAGAAGTTTACGAACAGTACCTGTTAGATGTCTGTTCAATACCTGAGTTTTCAAGCAAAAGGATAACCGATAGGCTTGAATTCTTTGTAAAGACAAGAATCGTCAACACCCTCTGTAACGACCTGCTAAGGCTCCAAGACCGCTTTGAAATAGACCCCGACAGACCCCTTAATCTTATAAGAGAGGCGATGGCAGACGCTAACAGGTCTATAGGCAGGCAAAGCGCATTAAGCATATTAGACGATTCGGAAGATGGGTTATATAACAGCGATTTTGTAACTAAATTCGGGATAGACCCGATAGACAGGCAGTTAGGGGGAGGACTTAAAAGAGGGAATTATGTGATCATCCAAGGGTTTACAGGTATGGGTAAATCATGGATAGTGAATCACCTAGCGAAATGGGCGGTAAGATTTGGGCATAGCCCGTTGGTAATCCCTACTGAAATGTCGAATAGGACTGCGAGACTTAGATTTAGGATGTCGTTTACAGGGAAGAACGCCCAAGAGATAAGCGAAAATCCAGGAGAAGTGAGAGACCAGATAGCAAGGTCTATGAATAAAGGGGCTGATATATTTTTAATCCCAGAAGAAGAAAAATCCATGAGAGTAGATGAGCTTCCGTCTCTAATAGAAGATGTAGAGACGAAAAATGGGAAAGAAATAAAGCTCATACTCTTTGATTCTGCGGATGAGCTTTTACCGCCTGAAAAAAGATACAAGAATGAAATAGAATCGAATACAGCTATCCATACTTACCTAAAGAACTATGCTAGAGAAGAAGACAAATGCGTCATATCTACTGCTCAATGCCAGAGAATAGGCGAGACAAAAGTGTGGCTTGGGGCTGCTAATGTAGGTGAGAACATAAACAAGATAAGAAAGGCAACCGTAGCAATAAGCATAAATGGGGTGCCGGAAGAAAAAAAGCGGTGGCATTACAGATTATGGCTTTTCAAAAACACGGATGGGGATGAAGGGGCTAAAGTTTGGGCGAGGAGGGATTTTAAAAGAGGACAACTGCTAACAAGATATGGCCCTTGGCCTGGGATGAAACGGTACAAGGAGATGTATGAAAGAGAGCCTATTCTTGATAACGTAGGGGAGAATGACGAAGAATAATGAAATGTGAATGCGGGTGTGGTAGGCGTACAGCAGGCAAAAGGTTTCGGCGTGGTCACTACAAGAGAGGAGTGGGTGGTCACACGAAATTAAAACCTGTGCTATGTGGGTGCGGGTGTGGCTGTTCCGCTGCAAGAGGGAAGAAATTTATAAGCGGCCACAACTCTAGAGGAGAAAGCCACCCGATGTATGGAAAGAAACATAGTCAAAAATCGAAAGATCTGATGGCTGTGTCAACAAGTGGTGAAAAGAACCCTAATTGGAATAAAAGACCATCCACTAAAACAATAGAAAAAATAAGACAAAGCCAGCTCGGAAAGATTATCTCTGATGAGACAAGGGAGAATCTATCTTACTCTCACATTGGATTGCAATGTAAAGAGGGCCATTGGAATTGGAAGGGAGGAGTGACTTCTGATCCGTATTGCCCGATATTTTACAATAAAGAATTCAGAGATTATATTTTTGAAAGAGATAGTTGGGCTTGCCAAAATCCATCGCGTTGGGGTAAAAGCAGAAAGCTTGTGATACACCACATAGATGGAGATAAAATGAATTGCGATCCAATAAATGTTGTAGTTGTTTGTAATTCATGCAATGTCAGAGCTGAAGGCAAGAAAAGAAGCGGATGGACAAGAAAAGAATGGCAAGATCACTATGAGCGGATCATAAAGGGGAAATATGATCAATTGGAATGATATAAAATCATTTAACAGAAAAGAGCTGGATGAGATTACACCGAATGGGTTTGAATTTAAAACCAAGCCTTGGGTTCATCAATTGGCAGCATTTCTTTCTGTGATATCAAATGGCGGCTTCTTGTGTGCTCTCGATCTTGGCACTGGAAAAACAAAGGTATCTATTGATACCTTCAGGTTCTTCGCTTTCAGAGACAAAAGAAAGGACTACAAAATCCTATATCTCTGCCTAAGCACCGCTGTAGGGAAGATGAGGGATGAGGTTGAGAAGCACTCAGACTTTAAAGTTGTTCGGCTTGACTGTACTAAAGCTGAGAAATGGAAACGGATTGAAGATCCTTCGTATAATTTCTACATAGCGGGATATGAAGGATTCAGGTCTATGGTTACTGAAAGGGAACTTAAAAAGACCGTAAATGTCTTTGATCGAAAGACAGGGAAGTATGTAAACAAGAAAAGCAGAAAAGAAGTCATAAGCATAAAAGCGATAAAGAAATTCAAAAAGCTTGGCTTTGACGGCATAATAATAGATGAGTCTCATGTCCTGAAGAATAGCAAAAGTCTCATATTTAGGGTAATAAAAAAGATAATACCAAGCATAAAATATAAGGTGCTCCTTACTGGCACTCCAATAGGAAATTCACTAATCGACATATGGGCTCAGTACTTTATAGTTGATAACGGAGAAACTTACGGGAAAAGCTTCAGCATATTTAGGGACTCTTATTTCAAGGATACTGGATTTTTCGGCCCAATTTGGACTCCTACCGACCTTGGTAGGGAATTTATAAAGGGCAATCTATATAACTACGCTATAAGGTATAGCGAAGAAGAAGTGGAGGATTTGCCTCCAAAAGTTTTCCGTACATTACAATATAGCTTAAGCCCTAAGCAAAGAACCGAATACGATAAGCTTACAGAGGGCCTGTATAGTTGTCTAACAGAGGAAGTAGCAAGCAAAGGCAAAGCATATAGGGAAATATGTAGTGGATTTGTGGGTGGTACGGATTATTTATTCAACCCTAATCCTAAACTCAACCTTTTATGGGATACGATATCGAATGTAATCGACGACCATAAGGTTGTTGTATTTTTTGAAAGAACACCTAGCCGTAAGATGGTTGAAAAACTTTTAAAGAAAAAGAAAGTCAAATTCAAGACGCTAGGTGGAGAGACGAAGGATAAATATGAAGCATATAATACATTTCAGACTGATCCGAAATATAGAGTATTTTTAGCCCAGATAAAGTCTGGAGGGTCGAGCATAGACCTATTTGCTGCTACTTATTGTATCCATTACGAGCACGGAGGCTCCTTGATAAACTATAAGCAGTCCATAAAAAGAATTCACCGTGGGGGACAAACAAAAAGGTGCTTCTTTTACACACTTGTAGGGATAGGGACGGTTGAAAGAAGCATATTCAGAGACCTATCGAATAACAACGATGCCTTCACAAATGTGGTTGACGGTAAAAGCGCAAAGGCGTACCTAAAGGGAGAATAAATGAGCGACAGAGTAATAAGACCAGATCAGCCGATGAAAGTATGTCCTTTCTGCGGAGAGGAAGAAGGCATCTTTGCTATAAAAGAAGTCTACAGCGGAGATTTGGAAAGCCTTATAGGTAGAGCCTATTGGTATGTCGAGTGCTATTACGGATGTGGCGCTAAAACCGAACAGTATTGGGACGAAGATATAGAGAAAGAAGGGCTTCAAGAATACTATGCGAGCGGCAAAGAAAGAGCAATCTTTATGTGGAATATGAGAAAGGGGGATTAAATGCCATCATATAGAATGATGGAGCACACGAGACATAGGTTTTTAACTATGTCAGAGCAAAAGCTTTGGGCTCGCATGGGAAAGATAACAAACCATGAGAAGCTTGAAGCGTTCGCAATCGTAGCTGAAGACGCTAACATGCCCGACCTTGCTGTAGCTGCTTCCGCAAGACTTGCTAGACTTTCTGGAAGAAAGGTGACAGCGCTGAAAGTGAAACCAAAGACAAAAAGGGGCGACACTGGAAGAGCATTAAGAAGATTGGATATGTAAGATGATTGATATCAAACTACTACTTGATGAGCTTGGCGTCGATTACAAAGAAGGTGGCAAGAATGTTGGTGCTAGCGACATAAATGTCGACTGTCCCTATTGCGGATGGGAGAAGCATCTTAGCATTAACGTCGCTACGGGAAAAGTCTGGTGCTGGGTATGCGAGTTTTCCGATGAAAAAAGAAGGCCATACCTTATCCCCGTTCTATGGAAACTCACCGAACTAAGTTGGGGCGAGATAGTAGATGCCGCAAAAGAGCACGGTTGGGAATTCAACTTTGTCGATGAAGCTCCTAAAGAAGATGACCGGCGAACTACCTGCTACCTACCTGAAGGAACCCTTACTTTCCTTGAAGATTCCAAAGCCAGAGATATAGCCTTTAAGTACCTTGAAGATAGAGGATTCGATGAATACACTATCGTTGAATACAAGTTAAGATTTGCTAAAACCGGATACTATAAGAATAGAATCATAATTCCGATATATAAAGACGATAAGCTTGTAACATTTACAAGTCGGAAATTCAGAGGGGAAAGCGGGAGTAGATACAGGCATGCTCCTGTATGGGCATCTGTGGAAAGGATAAAGCATTTACTGTATAATTTCGATACTGCAAAGCAGTATAGAAAAATATACCTACTTGAAGGCCCCAGTGACGTGTGGAGAATGGGGCCAGATTCGGTTGCCGTCTTTAGATCAAATCTATCAAGAATCCAAAGAAATTTACTCCTTGAAGGCGGTTTCTCAGATATAACTATTATATACGACCCAAACGCTACCGGAAGGGCATATAAGGCTGCTAGTGATCTTTCAATAAGAGTGCCGAATATCAAAGTTGTGAGATTGGGTGGTGATATGGACGTAGCAGACTTGGATAGGGAAGATGTACTTGATATTGAATCCGAAACGCCTAAATATAGGGGGTAATATGGCTGGAAGTGAATGCGATGTATGTGGGAGCAAAGAGTTATTCGCAGGAGTGGCAAGCAGTGGCCTTGGGGCTGTGTCTTTCGCCTTTTGTAAAGTATGTTTAAGTATGCACGCTGAACCTGAGTTCATGATAAAAGCATTAATAGATTCTGTTAATGGAGATATGAGTAATCTCAATTGCTCGCTAATAACTTACGATGATGAGCTTGATAGCTATTTCGACTATAGGACGGACAAGGTAATACCGATGACGTTTAACGATGGAACAAGAATTATGAAAAAGGCTGACGCCATGAAAAAGATCAAAGAGGATAGCACGGAAGAATACACTACTGGGACAAACCAGAAAATTCGTGTCCATAAAGCCGACAAGTGTAAAGGTGAATTCTGCTGTATCCATAACCCTTCCGATCATGTCATGAAAGATTTTCCTACCCATTGGAGAGATGATAGGGGCCTTATGGAAAGAATTTGTCCTCACGGAGTAGGACATCCTGATCCAGACGACCTTGCCTATAAAGATAAGATGGGTGGAGATAAATTATCTGAAGCGGTACACGGCTGTGACGGGTGCTGCCTAACAGGAGAAGAAAAAATAGCATGGAACTTAATGACTAAAGAGGAGGAGTGATTATGATATATGGTATAATTGGAATAATAGCAGGCGTTGTCGGAGTTTTAATTTCCATCTTAATGTTCTTCAGAAATAACTGGGTGTATAAGAAAAGAATAGAACTTGTTCATGAAGATGTAATGGAATTTCTAAAAATGCCATCATATGATAGCATGTTCTGGCGATTCTGGATCTGGGATATTGAAGAATTCAAAAAGGAGAAGAATTAATGGGTTTCATTGAGATTGTCGGGATGGCTTATTCTGTTCTTTTTATAGTTATAATTATAGCGTGGCTGAACAGGATACCAACGCTAAGTACAGACACACCGCCACCAAAGCCTTATATAGGCAAGAAGGGATAGAAGAATGAAATTCTATAACAAAAGCAGTTGGGATATGAGCGAGATAAAAGACGGCTCTGTCCACCTTGTAGTGACGTCTCCTCCCTATCCTATGATAGAGAAATGGGACACTATGTTTGAGAACCTTTGCTTTAGAACTCAGCACAATAGCTTGACTCTTACCTGGGTCGAATGTGCGAGAGTGCTGTGTAATGGCGGGATAATGTGCATAAACATAGGCGATGCTACAAGAACTATAAAGGGCAAAGGGTTCGCATGCTATCCTAACTTTGCTGCTATTACGATGAAGATGTACAATTTAGGGTTTACACCGCTTATCCCTATTTTCTGGAAAAAAATAAGCAACCGCCCTAATGCCTTTTTAGGGTCTGGTATGCTTCCTCCAAACGGATACGTTTCTCAAGATCACGAGTACATAGCCATTTTCAGGAAAGGGCCTCTTAGGAAATTCAAGCCTAAAGACAAAACCAGGTATGATTCGCAATTCTCGAAAAGCGAACGGGATATCTGGTTCAATCAGACTTGGACGGTAGGCGGTGCTAAAAATGCTAAAGAAACGAGTGAATTCCCGCTACAGATACCAAATAGACTCATACAGATGTTCTCAATAAAAGGCGACACTGTTCTCGATCCTTTCTGCGGCACTGGAAGGTGTATGAAGACAGCCGACTTCCTCCATAGGAAGGGGATAGGATATGATATTGTAGACCAACCGGACTTAAGAAAGGAGACTTGATGAACCTGAATGATCCAGTAGACGATCTTGATTTTGTTTACGATGCTCTAGAGGAACTTGCTAAGACATCAGGCAAGCTCAAGAAAAGGGAAATGCTAGGAGAATACGTCAAAACTGTTCCTTGGTTATCTGAAACAATCACTTATGCTCTTCACCCGTTTAAGCACTATCATGTAACAAAAATTAAATACAAGCAAAGAAGGCAAGATGTAGATGAAAGGTGTACCGATGTCAAAATGATATTCGGTTACTTAGACGCATTGGCTGAACAAAGCGGTACGTCAAATGATCAGAAAGATATGCTCTCTTTCTTATCCTCTGTATCTGAAAAGACATCTATCGTCGTAGGCCGCATAATCAAGAAAGACCTCCGATGCGGAGTCCAAGTAAAAACCGCTGTTGAGTTCATCCCTGATATTCCTATCTATGAGGTTATGAAACCTTACGGGGATAACCCCTTCCCAGGCAGGCGGTTTAAAGAACTTGTCGAAGCATCCGGTGGAGAATTATGGTGGGGATTAAAAGCAGACGGATACCGGATATCATACGCTACCGTCTTTGGAGATGGAACCGTTGAGTACTTATCGACTAACGGAAAGCCGTATGGGAATTTCGATGTATTTGACGATGAGTTAATCCTCTTAGCAGAATACATAAACGATCAGCATGGAATACCGTACCCTATGAAGTTTGATGGGGAATGTGTCTCTAAAGACGGAGACTTCCAGACGATGCAAAAGCAAGCGAGACGCTTGAGCGATGTAGACAGAGAAGCCTTTAGATTCCTTGTCTGGGGAGTCGTGTGCGACGAACCTTACGATAAATGCTATAACATGTTAGATATTTTACTTACAACGTCAGGCGAAATATACGATTTTCTTAAATTAGTAGGTACGACTACGGATAAAGTTTTTCGCCTGGAGCACAAGCCTCTGCAGTCCTTAGAACCCGATTATATAAGAGACTTAACGAAGGGAATTATTGCCGGAGGGAATGAAGGAATATTAATCAAGCTTCCAAAGCATTTACACGAGTTTAATAGATCGAAATCTTGGTTCAGGATTAAAGCCTTATACTTGACGGGCGAAGGAATAGAAGTTGACCTTCCAGTAATCGGCTTTGAATATGGAAGGAAAGGAACCCGCCTTGAACATATGCTTGGAAAGTTCATTTGCGACTATAACGGAGTTATAGTTAAAGTCGCAGGAAAGATGTCTGATAAGCAGAGAGAAGCTTGGGTAGATAATCTTCCGTCTATGATAGAAGTTCACGCTGATTGCGAGACAAACGATGGGAGCTTGAGGCTCCCAATATTTCAACGGGTACGACTTGATAAATAAGGAGACGTAATGTTTAAAAAAATCACGATTGAATGTTGTAACGAATGTCCATTCTGTATTCTGCAAATAAATGGAGGCGAAGAATGCCATCACGTTGATGCCATTGAAGTCGATTTACATGACTGCGAAACCCTGATCAATGAAAATTGTCCGCTGGACGACCTTTGGAGCACATTACCGCCCAAGTCTATGTTCGTTTTAACAGCAGACAGAGAGATCATAATATTCAACGGAATGGGTAAGCGAACAGGAATTGTAAAATTTAGCGACGAGTCATTCTCATTCGAAGGCAGCGTTGAGCAATCAGCGGATAAATTCTTTTCATTCTTAAAGCGCATCTTCATCCCTTTCTTCAAAGAAGAAAGCTAATGGCGAAGAAAGAGCATCAGGGGCTAAAATCGACAGCTGTAAGATCAGAGGCTACTTGTCCAAGGTGCGGGAAAGTACACTTTATCTGTATATTTTATACGGGTA
>Ga0075122_10001390_pt1 | contig 17192 bp, 16 predicted proteins | sample AntAceMetag02UKB_FD_69790 | JGI IMG/M metagenome (GOLD analysis project Ga0075122, IMG submission 69790) | Saline lake microbial communities from Ace Lake, Antarctica - Antarctic Ace Lake Metagenome 02UKB | ecosystem: Environmental > Aquatic > Non-marine Saline and Alkaline > Saline | place... | reverse complement strand
AAAAAAATAGCAGATTATTTAGGAGTTAAAGGCGCAGTTGCTGTTCAAAGTGGAACGGCGGCAATTCATATGGCGTTGTATGAATTAGGAATAGGCCCAGGAGATGAAGTGATAGTACCAGCCTTAACTTTTGTGGCCACTATTAATCCTATTCTTTATGTGGGTGCAATTCCCGTGATAGTTGATGTTGATGTTGATACTTGGAATATAGATTCTGCAAAGGTAAAAGAAGCTATTACAGATAAAACTAAAGCTATTGTTCCGGTTCATTTATATGGTAATCCATGCAATATGACAGAAATAATGGGTATTGCTAAAGAATATAATCTTTATGTTGTTGAAGACGCGACCGAAAGTTTAGGGGCTAAATTTAATGGTAAACATACAGGAACCATTGGTGATTTTGGTTGTTTTAGTTTTAATGGAAATAAAGTAATAACAACTGGTGGCGGTGGAATGATTGTTAGCAATAATACCGAGAGGATTGAACATATAAGGTATTTAGTTAATCAGTCAAAAGACAAGAATAGGCCGGGTTTTCATTCTGAAATGGGATTTAATTACAGAATGACTAATATTGAAGCTGCTTTGGGTTTAGCTCAATTAGAGAAAATAGATAGGTTTTTAGTTAAAAAGAAAGCTTTTAGAAAAATATATCAAGAAGTTTTAGGTGATTTACCTTGCGTTAGATTTCAAGAAAAATATGATAATGCTATAGGAAGTTGGTGGTTTACTTGTATTAAGCTTGCGAAAGAAATCGAGATCATCGACCTGTTGCAAGAATTAAAAAATAAGAATGTTCCAAGTAGAAGAATATTCATGCCGGCCCATGGTATGCCTTATCTAAGTAAATATTCGACAATTTGTTCTAACGCAAGCGAGATTTATAATCAGGGGATTTGTCTGCCCGCCTCGACGTTAAATGATGACCAAGATATAAAAAAAACAGCTTTAACCATTAGAGAGGTATTGTGTGGCTAAAAAAAATTTAATTTTAGTTGGCGGCGGCGGGCATTGTAAATCTTGTATAGACGTTATTGAGGCTGAAGAGAGATTCAAAATCGCGGGGATTGTTGACATAGAGGATAAATTGCGTCAAAATGTTTTAGATTATGAGGTAATAGCCTGTGATAAAGCTTTGCCGAAATTAGTTAAGTGTTATAAATATTTTTTAATTACAATTGGGCATATAAAAAGTCCTTGCGCAAGGGTAAATAAGTTTGAATATTTAAAACAATTAGGAGCGGAGTTCCCCGTGGTTATTTCACCTCTGGCTTATGTTTCAAAGCGTGCTTATATTGGGGAAGGGACAATTATAATGCATAAGGCAAATGTAAATGCCCATGTAAGGATAGGTATAAATTGTATAGTGAATACAGCCGCTTTAATTGAGCACGATGTGAAAGTGGGAGGGCATTGCCATATTTCTACAGGGAGTATCGTTAATGGTGGATGTAATATAGGAGAAAAAGTATTTATAGGAAGTAATAGCACAATAGTAAATAATATCAATATAGTAGAAGAAACAATAATTGGAGCAGGAGCTGTTGTAACAAAGTCAATTAAAGAAGAAGGAATTTATATAGGCAACCACGCAAGAAAATTGAATAAAAATGAATAAAGAAAGAGTATTTATAATTGCGGAAGCTGGTGTTAATCATAACGGAAGCATTCTTATTGCAAAGGAGATGGTAGATGTTGCTTTTGATGCTGGAGCTGATGCTATAAAGTTTCAAACATTTAAAGCGGAAAGAGTTGTTAGTAAATATGCTCCTAAAGCAGAATATCAGGAAGAAGCCACAGATAAAGATGAATCCCAATTTGAAATGATTAAAAAATTAGAGTTGAGTGAAAAAATGCATAAAATATTAATAGATTACTGTGGAGAGAAAGGGATTAAATTTATTTCAGCACCTTTTGATTTAGAAAGTATTGATTTGTTATATAATCTCGGACTTGAGATATTTAAGATTCCTTCAGGAGAGATAACAAATTTGCCATATTTAAGAAAGATAGGAGGATTAAAGAAGAAGGTTATATTGTCGACAGGTATGTCTGGCTTGAAGGAAATAGAAGCAGCGCTCAATATTTTAATGAATGCAGGAATGCGAAGGGAAGATATTACGGTTTTGCACTGCAATACAGCTTACCCTACGCCTATTGAAGATGTGAATTTACTAGCGATGTCTGCCATAAAAGAAGCTTTCGGCGTGAATGTTGGATATTCCGACCATACCACGGGGGTAGAGGTTCCAATTGCTGCGGTAGCGTTGGGGGCAGTAGTGATTGAAAAGCATTTTACTCTTGATAAAAGTACGCGAGGCCCGGACCATAAGGCTTCTGTGGACACGGGAGAGTTAAAAGCTATGGTTAATGCTATACGTAAGATAGAGAGAGCATTAGGTAACGGAATAAAGGAACCCTCCGCTTCAGAATTGAAAAATAAGCTTGTGGTAAGAAAAAGTATTGTTGCGGCGCGGGATATAAGAAAAGAAGAGATTTTTACGGAGCAAAATGTAACGACAAAGCGTCCGGCAACCGGGATAAGCCCTATGGAATGGGATAATGTAATTGGTATGGCCGCGAAAAGACATTTTAGTGTTGATGAATTGGTAGAATTATGAAAAGAAAGGTGTGCGTTGTTACAGGTTCAAGAGCAGAGTATGGCCTTTTAAGGCTTTTGATTAGAGAAGTAGAAAAGGATTTAGATTTACAATTATTGGTTACAGGTATGCACTTATCTAAAGAGTTCGGATTTACTTATAGAGAAGTAGAAAAGGATGGATTTAGGATTAATAAAAAAATAAATATTTTATCAAGATCGGATAAAGCTGTCGATGTAGCAAAATCCACTGGTAAGGCGATAGAAAATTTTGCTAAAGCTTATAAGGAGTTAAAGCCGGAAATCGTTGTTGTTCTAGGGGATAGATTTGAGATTTTTGGTGCCGCTGCGGCAGCTCATATTAGCAGAATCCCTATCGCCCATATCCATGGCGGAGAGCTTACTGAGGGAGCGTTCGATGACGCTTTTCGGCATTCCATAACTAAGATGAGTCAGCTGCATTTTGTATCTACGGAAGAATATCGAAGAAGAGTTATCCAATTAGGAGAAGACCCGAAAAGAGTATTTAATGTGGGAGCAATAGGATTAGATAATATAAAAAAACTGAAGTTATTTCCGAAAAAGGAATTAGAAAATAATTTAAATTTTAGATTCAATAAACATAATTTTTTAGTTACCTTTCATCCTGTTACTTTGGAAAATAATACTTCAAAAAAACAGTTCCAGAATTTGCTAAATGCTTTTAAAGAGTTAAAAGATACAAACATCATTTTTACAAAAACAAATGCAGATACAGGTGGCAGAATAATTAATGTCATGATTGATTCTTATACTAAGAGGAATAAGGGGCGTGCAATAAGTTTTGCATCTTTGGGGCGGTTAAGGTATCTATCAACAATGCAGTATGTAGATGCGGTGGTGGGTAATTCATCAAGTGGCATTATAGAAGCTCCGAGTTTTAAGATTGGAACAATCAATATAGGAGATCGTCAAAAGGGGAGAATCAAGGCTGATAGTGTTATTGACTGTAAGCCGGACAAAGAATCAATTCTAATGGCTCTTAAAATTCTTTATTCTAAGAAATTTCAGAAAAAACTTAAAGATGTCAAAAATCCTTATGAAAAAGAAGGCGATGCATCTAAAAAAATTAAAGAAGTTATCAAAAAAAGTGATCTTTCAGGTATTCTAAAAAAAGAGTTTTATGACTTAGAGGTGGAAAAACGTGATTGAGCGCGAAAAATATATAATAAGTAATAATGCAACAATCAGAGATGCTTTAGTTAAGATTAATGATTTATCTGATGGGCAAGCCTTAGTGTTATTTGTTTTGAATAGTAAGCATCAGATTAGTGGCTCACTTACAGATGGAGATATTCGTAGGGGATTTTTAAAAGGCTCTACGCTTAATGATTCAGTACGAACGGTAATGAATAAACATTATCATTTTCTTAAAAGTGATTCGACTATTTATGAAATAAAAAGATTAAAAGTAGAAGACCTAAAGATCGTTCCATTGCTTGATGATAAAAAAAAGATAATAAAATTTATAAACTTTAAAAATATCAAATCTATTCTGCCTGTAGATGTTGTTATTATGGCTGGAGGCAAAGGGATTCGATTGAAACCCTATACTAACGATATTCCTAAACCCATGTTGGAATTAGATAAAAAACCGATCATTGCCCACAACATAGATAGATTAATAACCTATGGTATAAAAAACTTTTACATTTCCGTTAATTATATGAAGGAAAGAATTATAAAATATTTGGGTGAAGCTTATAAGGATAAGGATATTTCTATTAAATACATTGAAGAGGACCAGCCCTTGGGGACAATTGGATCTGTTGGCCTGGTAAAAAACTATGAAAATGCGGATATATTAGTGATTAACGGCGATCTTTTAACGAATATAGATTTTGAGGATTTTTATGTTACTTATAAGGAACATGAAGATGATATGTCTATAGCCACCTTTAATATTAGAGTAGATGTCCCGTATGCAGTCTTGAAAACTACGGAAAAAAGGATCAACTCTTTCGTCGAGAAGCCTACATATATTTATTATTCCAATGCGGGCATTTATTTATTGAAAAGAGAATACGTCAAACTTATCCCGGAGTGCCAGAAGTATGACGCGATAGATTTAATAAAACAGCTGATCGAAAACGGTAAAAAAGCGACGCATTTTCCTATTCGTGGTTATTGGCTGGACATCGGTAGCCCTGAAAATTACCGCAAGGCGCAGGATGATATCAGGTATATTCGTTTCTAATCAGGAAGGGTGATAGAAGAAAATGAAAATGAAAAAGAAAGAGAAAATAATTTTAATTGGTGGTGGTGGGTATTCTAAAGCCTGCATTGATGTTATTGAACAGGAAAAGAAGTTCGAAATAGTTGGTATTATTGATGAAAGAAGAATAGGAGAGAAGGTTTTGGGCTATCCAATCGTTGGGTCTGATCAAGATTTGGAGCGATTGGCGAAAAAGAAGTATAAATTTTTAATTAGCCTCGGTCAGATAGGGAATGTCCAAAAACGTATTGATTTGTTTAATAAGTTGAAAACGTGCCGTGCGAGGCTAGCGACAGTCTTTTCTCCTTTGGCATATGTTTCAAGGCATGCGGAAGTTATGGAGGGAACGATTGTCATGGATGGTGCGATAGTTAACGCGGGTGCTTGTGTTGGCAAGAATTGCATCATTAATACCAAGGCGTTAATAGAGCATGATGCTCAGGTGGGATGCCATTGCCACGTTTCAACGGGAGCGATTATTAATGGTGGGGTTGTCATAGGCGAAGGATCTTTTATTGGCAGTGGAGCTGTTTCCAAGCAGTCTGCTGTTATTGGAAAGAATAGTTTTATAAAAGCAAACAGCATCATTAAATAGTCTGGAGAAGGGCGAAGATGAAATTTTGCAGTCGTTGTTTGATGATTGAAACTAGACCGCGTATATCTTTTGACGCGGAAGGGCTGTGCAATGCCTGTCAATGGGCGTTGGCGAAGAAAAGTGATGTGGATTGGGGGGCTCGCTGGAAGGAGTTAGATGCTCTCGTAAAGAAATATAAGACAAGGAATCATGATAAATTTGACAGTATTCTTCCCACCAGCGGTGGTAAAGACAGTTCTTATGTTGCTTATCAGGTGAAGGAAAGCTTGGGGATGAATCCTCTCATGGTTACACTGCATCCTCCGCTTGCTTATGAGATTGGAACAAGAAATTTAGAAGAGTCGATCAAGAAAGGGTTTGATCATATTAGGATAAGCCCTAATTATGAAGTGGACAGAGTTTTAGCTAGGAAATATTTTATTGAACAAGGCCAGCCGTTGATGGCCTGGATGATGTCGGTTCAGACGGCGATCTTTAGGGCGGCAGTCATCTTTGATATCCCTTTTGTCATGTTTGGAGAGGAGGGGGAAACGGAATACGGTGGTTCTAAACGATTACAAAATAAAGCGACTTATGATATTGATGACAGCATCAAGTTGTATTTAAGCGGCAATACCCCCAACATGTCGCTAAAGAACTTGGGTTTAAGGATAAAGAAATATTTTGGTGGACATATCCTTCGGAGGAGCAGTTTAGGGGCCTGGATCCGGCTATTGCCCATTGGTCATATTTTGAGAATTGGGATCCGTATAGAAATTATGTGGTGGCAAAAGAGAAAATGGGGCTTTCTGAGGCACCTAACAGGTCTATCGGGACATATAATAATTTTGCACAGACAGATACAAAGCTCTACGATCTACATGTTTATTTAATGTTTCTGAAATTTGGCTTTGGAAGATGCACACAGGATGTATGTATTGATATTAGACGAGGGGCTATAACTAGAAAGCAGGGGATCAATCTTATAAAAGCTTTTGATGGTGAGTATCCTGAGGCACTAATAGGTGATTATTTGGAATATTTTAGGATGACGAGAGAAGAATTTGATGCTGTGATTGATAAATCGGCGAATAAGGATCTTTTGAGAAAAGTTGATGGACGTTGGAAGCTGAATTTTGAAATTTGCTAGATTTTTTATAGGATTAACATAATGATCTCAATCATTGATTACAAAATGGGGAATATTCATTCTATTCGGAATACTTTATCTTTTTTAGGAGCAGAATACAAAGTTGTAAGCTCTGATCAAGAAATATTGGACAGTCAAAGTATTATTTTACCGGGAGTCGGATCCTTTAAACAGGCGATGCAGAATATTGGGGAAATGGGTTTGTATGATGCTATTCGGGAAGTTGCTTTAGTTAAGAAGATTCCTTTGCTGGGCATATGCCTAGGGATGCAGCTGTTGGCTGATACTGGTGAGGAAGATGGTTTTTCAGAAGGCCTGGGTTTGGTTCCTGGGAAAGTGTGTAAACTCAATATTACCGATAGCACATTAAAAATTCCGCATATTGGGTTTAACAGTGTTTATCACAAAAAAAGTCTTTTATTCAAAGGTCTGGCAAATCCAACAGATTTTTATTTTGTGCATAGTTATCACTTTATGGTGAGTAAAGAAGAACACATGTCGTCGTATGCTGTTCATGGCGAGAAGTTTGTGGCCAGTGTTCAGAATGACAATATTTTTGGAACACAGTTTCATCCGGAGAAGAGCCAAAGTAATGGCTTAAAGTTATTGAGAAGTTTTATTGATTGGAATCGGTCCCATGCTTAAAGACAGGCTTATATTTTCTTTGCTGATGCAAAGAGGTGAATACATGCTTGGTCGTAATTTTAGATTGCAAAGAGTCGGGAATTTGCAATGGATACAGGATAATTATGAGGTTGATTCTATTTTGTATTCCATTGATGAGCTGATCGTTTTGAATGTAGACCGTGCAGAGAAAGATATAAAGCTTTTTGCCTGGCATTTGGCTGAGCTTACCAAGCATTGTTTTATGCCCGTAGCTGCCGGTGGAGGCATATGTTCTGTTCAAGATGCATACACTATTTTAAATGCGGGTGCGGATAAGCTTATCGTAAATACCATTTTAGTTAAAGATAAGGCTTTGGTCAGGGCTTTGGTCAGGACTTTTGGTTCTCAATGTATTGTGGGATCGATAGATTTTAAGAAAGAAGAAGGTTTTAGAAAGGCTTTTATTAAGAATGGTGCGGAAGATAGTGGTCTGAATTTGGATCAAGCCATTGATAATGCAATTGCACTTGGTGTGGGGGAAATATATTTAAATTCTATCGACAGAGAAGGTACGGGACAGGGTTTAGAATTGGATATTGTTCAAGCGGCTTCTAAAAGATCTAGCGTGCCGATCATAGCAGCGGGAGGGATAGCGCATATGGATCAATTTCAAGAAGGAATAAAGAAAGGTGAGGTTAAGGCGGTAGCCGCTTCAGATCTTTTTTATTTTATGGGAGATTCATTAAGTAAGGCTAGAGAGGCCATGATATTAAATGGTTGTAATATGGCGAAATGGGGCCACATGTCTGAGTTTCTCCAGCATGTTGTTGAGAAAAGTTGTTAATAAGAAATGTAGATTGAAGTCATCGTTATATTGATGAGATAAGTACGATCGGGCTAAGAATGTATAAGCAAAATAAAATTTTAGTAATAATTACAGCCAGGGGCGGAAGCAAAGGCTTGTTTAAAAAAAACATCATGCCTTTGAACGGCAAGCCCCTTATGGGATGGACGATCGAACAGGCAAAGAATTGCGGATATGTTGATGAAATATTTATTTCTACGGATTGTCCTGACATCGCAAAAGTTTCAGAACAGTTCGGCGTTAGAGTTCCTACTTTAAGGCCTTCTGAATTGGCTACAGATACTGCGTCATCCATGGATGTAGTCGAGCATGTTCTAAATTTTTTGGAAAGTGCGGGGAAAGCCTTTGATTATATTGTTTTGCTTGAGCCTACATCTCCCCTTAGAAAGAAAGACGATCTGGCAAAAGCCATCAAGCAATTGATCGATGATGGGCATGCCGACGGCATCATCAGTGTGGGGGAAGTCCATATGGAACACCCCATGATCGTCAAAAGAATAACAGCAGATAACAGGATCTGCCCTTATATCCAGGATGTTCAGAAGATCAGTCAACGCCAGCAGGTGGATAAGGCTTATTTCCCTTACGGGGTTATTTATATGGTTAAAACCAGCGTCTTTAAAGCGAAGAAGGTATTTTATACGGATAATGTCATGCCGTATCTGATTGAGAGATGGCAGAATTATGAAATTGATGATATTTGGGATTTTATTTGTGTTGAGGCGATATTAGCTAAGCAAAGAGGCGAATTATGAATAAGTTTTTGATCATCGGGCTTGGTTCCATGGGCAAGCGGCGCATCCGTTGTCTGAAAGCATTGGGGTATGGCGATGATATCATCGGCTATGATCTCAGTACTGACAGGAGAGAAGAAGCAGAGAAGAAATACGGGATCCTGACAATTTCCGGGATCGAGCAGATAAATTTTGATGAGACCAAGGCCGTTATTGTTTCTTTGCCGCCGGATAAGCATGCTTTAGGGGCTAAATTGGCTATGGATCATAATAAACCACTGTTCATTGAGGCAAGCGTAGTTCTGGAAGATGTTTTGACTATCCAGTCTTATAACAAGAGGAATGTGTTTGTGGCGCCCTCTTGTACGTTGTTCTTTCATCCCATCATTAAGGAGATTAAAGCTCTTGTGCAAAGCCGGAAATATGGCCGGGTCACAAATTTTTCTTATCACAGTGGCCAGTATTTGCCTGATTGGCATCCTTGGGAGGATGTGAAAGATTATTATGTTTCTAATCGAATAACCGGGGCAGCAAGAGAGATTGTTCCTTTTGAGCTCACTTGGATCACAGATATTATGGGCATGCCAGATGATATTAAAGGGATATTTGCAAAAACAATTGATTGTAAGGCGGATATTGAAGACAGTTATGCGTTCACATTGAAGTATAAAAATGCTGTAGGTTCCATGATCGTTGATGTGGCTGCGCGTTATGCGATAAGAAATTTGGTCATTAATCTTGAAGAAGCCCAGATCCAGTGGCGTTGGGATGAGAGAAAGATGCGGATATACGAGGTCAAGAGCCAAAGCTGGGTTGAATACAAGCAGCCCGAATTAAAGGCGGCGGATGGTTACAATGTGAATATCAATGAGAATATGTATATAGAAGAGATACAGGCTTTCCTGGAAGGAATAAAGGATGATAAGAAATATCCGAACACGGTAGAGAATGATATTAAGATCTTGAAGTTGTTAAAAGCTGTCGAAGATTCAGATGGAGGATTTGACAGGTGATATTAACGGGTTATCCAGACTTCGCGCATGATATCGTCTTGGTAAGTTATAAGGATTGCGAGCATGACCTTAAACTCAGAGAGAGATATTTGCAGTGGCTTAATGACTTTGAAGTCGTGGCCCCGATTATTTCTCCGGAGTTGATGAAAGTCAAGGACATGAGTTTTATTGAGGAGTCTTTTAAACGGTTTACGAAAGAAGATTCACAGGGGTTTTTCATAAAACATGGTCCGACGGATAATTATGTGGGGACGATCAAACTGGACAAGATTAATCTAATTAATAAAAGTGGAGAATTGGGGATTATGATTGGTGACAAAAGTCTTTGGAATAAAAAATTAGGATCAAAAGCCTCGTTAATTCTTATGAAATATGCTTTTGAAGTGCTCCAATTACATAAAATATGGGGTGGAACTGATGAATATAATCTTGCAATGCAAAAAATGTTTTTAAAAATAGGGTTTAAACAAGAAGGTAGGTTAAGGCAGATTAATTATTTTAACGATAGGTATAGTGATAATTTTTATTATGGTATTCTAAGAGATGAATATTTTGATAAAGAAAAGGCAAGATTAAAGAATGAATAAAACTCAAGCTCTATATATTAAAGCTAAGGAATTTATTCCCGGGGGTACTCAGCTGCTTTCAAAGCGTCCTGAGATGTTTCTACCGGATCGCTGGCCCGCTTATTATAAAAAAGCCAAAGGCTGTGAAGTGTGGGATCTTGATGGAAAAAAATATGTGGATATGATTAGTATGGGCATCGGAGCTTGCATACTAGGTTATGCTGATGAAGACGTGAATAATGCAGTAATCAAAGTTATAAAAAATGGAAATATGTCTTCCCTGAATTCTCCTGAAGAAGTTGAATTGGCTGAATTATTATGTTCATTGCATCCATGGGCTGGTATGGTGCGTTATTCAAGGACAGGAGGAGAGGCTATGGCTATAGCGGTGCGTATAGCTCGGGCTTATACCAAAAAAGATACAGTGTTATTCTGCGGTTATCATGGATGGCATGATTGGTATCTAGCTGCTAATTTATCTGATAATACAGCTTTAGATGGTCACTTATTACCAGGATTAAGTTCGAATGGTGTGCCTCGTTCTTTAAAGGGATTATCGCTTCCTTTTAATTATAATGATGTTAATGAGTTTAAAAAAATAATAGTAGAGAATAAAGGAAATACTTGCGCTGTCATTCTTGAGTCGGTTAGAAATAGTGAGCCGAGCAAGGAGTTTATAAGTACAATTCGAGAAATCACTAAAGAAGAAAATATAGTTTTTATTGTGGATGAGATTACTTCGGGATGGAGACTTAATGTCGGCGGGGCACACTTAATATATGAAATGGATCCGGATATTGCTGTTTTTGCCAAAGCAATGGCGAACGGCTATTCTATGTCTGCTATTGTTGGCAGATCGAAAGTAATGAGCGCAGCTCAAGACTCTTTTATTAGCAGTACATATTGGACAGAAAAAGTTGGTCCGGCTGCTGCTTTAGCAGCAATAAGGAAAATGCAAAAATATAATATTCCTGAACATTTAAAGAAAATGGGTGCATTGATTCAAGAGGGTTGGCAGTCGTTTGCAGATAAATATCAATTGCCGATTCATGTTAGCGGGATATATCCTCTGAGCCATTTTGTATTTGGACATGGAAAACCATTGGTCTTAAAGACTCTTTTTACCCAAGAAATGCTGGAGAAAGGTTTTTTGGCTTCTACATTATATTATGCCTCGTTTGCACATAGAGAGAAACATATAAAGAAATATCTTGAAGCTGCGGACCAATCATTTGCCAAAATTGCCAAAGCCGTAAGGTCCGGCAACCCGGAGTCCATGTTGAAGGGCCCGGTTTGTCACGCCGGATTTAAAAGATTAAACTAATATTATAATGACCCCCTTTAGTGTAAATTACCCTGTAGTGGGAAGGAGTTTTGGTGGCGCATTTTCTGATTAACTATGAACATAAGGCAAGAGAAATAGAGGCTGTCTGCCTGATAAAGGCTGAACTTGAACGGCGTGGGTATTCGGTCGAACTTTCATGTACTTATGACGAAGACAGGATCAGATTCATTCAACGTCGAAAGGCAAAAGTCGTTTTAACATCGGCTTTATATAATGATGCCTGCCTTTATGGGTTTGTGTATAGCATCGCCGGATTTTGTAGGAAAGTGGTTAACCTTCAGTGGGAACAGGCTCTAACTAATCAGGACGAATCTGATCCATCCTTTTATCAGAATCCAAAGGGGTATTCCACCGAAGCTCTACATCTATGCTGGGGAGAGGAACCGCGTAATCGTTTATTAAGAGCTGGGGTGAGCGGTGATAGGGCGGTAGTCGTCGGTCCTGTTCAGATGGATTTCTTGAGACCGGAGTTCGTCGATTTCTATTTTACCAGAGAAGATCTTGCACGACGGTTTGATTTAGATGCCACAAAAGACTGGGTTCTTTTTATTTCCAGCTTTACCTTTGTGAGTATGACTGATGAAGAATATGATACAGAAGTAAAATGTATGGGAACCCGTTTGCATGATTTTCAACGTCTTTCCATCATTTCAAGCCAAGAAATTATTAACTGGCTGAAAGTGGCGATCAAAAGGTATCCGGGAAAGATATTTATATATAGACCACATCCCAGTGAAAATGGGAATCCAACTCTGTTGGAAATAGAGGCGGAGTATAAAAATTTCCGTGTTGTTAAAGATTTATCTGTCAAGCAATGGATAAAGTGCAGTAATAAGATCTTTACTTGGTATAGTACTTCTGCTGCTGAGGTGTTTTTTGGTGGCAAGAGTTGCACAATCCTTCGGCCTGTAGCAATTCCATACGAGTGGGATGTCTCTGTTTATCGCAATGCGCGTATGATTTCTGATATCAATCATTTTATTCAAAGTATCGAAAAGGATGATGACTCCTTTCCCTTGAGCGAAGTACTAATTCATAACTATTTCCAAGTTCAGGATACCACTCCCGCATATATAAGGCTTTGTGACGTGCTTGAACGGGTGCTCAATTCCCATGATTACGATATGCGGAAACATCGGTTCTTAATTTTGCCCTACATTTACTTGCAACGGATTAGACACCGTCTTTCTTTTATTCTCAAAGAAGCGCTTGCTGGTACCAATTACCGCAAGCTTTTTATGAATAACCGTTTTTTGATCAAGAAAATGGAAAAACATTTTGCTGTTATGGACCGCTTACGGTGTGATCGTGAGAAAAACCAGGCAAGTGACAAGGAGCTTACGGAGGTTTGCTCTAAAATACAGAGGATAGCGAATGCAGTCGAGCCCGGTTGAAAACTCGAAAAATGTCGAGAAAACTGATTTTGTTCTGAAAATCATTAAATTTTCCATACCGTCATGGATAGGCTTTTTAATCAATATCGTATCGGTAGTAATCATAACCCGGCATTTTTTACCTGATGCTTATGGATTGATCAACATATTCAATGCCTCTTCCACCCTTATCATGGGATTGGTATGTTTGGGTCTGGACAGCGGCTTCATCAGGTATTTTTTCGAGCCTCCTGATGGGTTTGATCGGAATCGCCTTTTTCTTATTGGTATATTAATTCCCCTACTGATACTCTTGGTTCTTTCGGCAGTGTTGCTTGCAGTTGCATCCACTCGATTATCCATATTCATCTTTGGTATGGATAATTTTTTTCTCATGGTTCTTCTCTTTGGAAACGTGATCTCATTACTTGTTATCCGGTTTATGACCATTTATTACCGGATGGAGGGAAATACTTTATTATATGCGATTCTTTCAATAGCGATGCAATTGGCTTTGAAAGGCCCTCTTGTCTTTGCGGCTTTTGTCAAGCCGGACTACGAGTTTGCGATACTTTCAAGCGTGATAGCCATGATCAGCATGGTTGTTGTTTTTCTTTTTTTCGCTGGACGAACGCTTTTTCCCTCGCGAAAAACTTATTCAATCGCGGAAATTCGAAGTCTCAAGCCGTTATTTATCTATTCCCTATATACTTGGCCGGTACCCATTCTTTTATATTTTAATTTACTTGCTACACTAATTATTATTCGGATGAAATTAGGAAATGAGGCTGTGGGAATCTTTGCTTCCGTGAGTGTTTTTGTTGGTGTTATAGCTGTATTACAGGCTGGTTTTTCAACTTTCTGGTCAGGGTATATGTTTGAAAATTACAAGACGCAAGTTCTTCGGATAACGAGGATGCATGACTATATTGCTTTCTTTATCATCGTTCTTATGGCCTGTTTCGTTCTGTTTCGTGATGTGATGTTCTCTCTTCTTGGCGCAAAATACCAAGTCAGCAAGCCTTTTTTCGCATTACTTCTATTATATCCACTACTTCTTATCTTACAAGAGACGACTTGTTATGGGATTAGTATTGCAAAGAAGACCGAGTTGCTGTTGATCGTGGCCTTTTCATCGATCCTGTTGAATCTTGGAATTACTTGGATGCTAATCCCGTTCTGGGGGCTGCTCGGTGCTTGTTTTGGATCCGCTGTCTCGGGACTTGTTTTTTTTGCGGTGCAAAGTTATTATGCACAGAAATACTACAGGAGTATCGAACACGCTGGCAGAACGGTTTTTGCGGTATTTTCCGTAGTGGTTCTTGCGGTGGGGAATCTGCTTTTTAACAATTTTTTTTGGGGGCTTACAGCGCTCAGCATGACGGTTTTTCTGTTTGCGGTATTGGTTTATCGGAAAGAACTATTCCAGCTAATAAATTTCTCGAAGAATGTCATTTCGAAGGCAATTTAGAGTATATCTGTACGCCATTATTTAAAGGACTACCAGTGGCTGACAGCGGCAGGGTATTTTGGACACTGATTTATCATAAAAAGGAAGGTAGTGATGAACATTCTAATTTTAATTAGCAGTTTTCCACCTGATATAAACTCTGCAGCGGATCTTTATTATGAACTCGCGGAAGACTTAAAGAAAAATAACCATAAAATAGTTATTATAACCGGGTTTGCAGACAAAATATACGGAGCAAACATTTCACAGAAACATAAATGGAGTGTTTTTTTAAAAGAAAATATAAATGGTATTGATGTGCTTAGGATTTCAAAATTATTATGGTTGTCGAAAGTCCCCATGGGTAAAGTTTTAAGATATTTATTAATTTGTTTTTTATTTGTAATTAGAGGAATCAATTTAAAAAAACCAGATGTTGTGCTCGTTTATTCACCTCCCTTAAATATCGGATTTGCAGGTTATTTAATTGCGAAAATAAAAAAAGTTCCTTTTATATTCAATATGCAGGATATACATCCTAAAGTACTAATTGATTTGAAAGCCTTAAGAAATACTTTTGTTATAAATTTATTACTAGATATGGAACGTCTCATCTATAAAAATGCGAAAAATATTATAGTTTATTCAAAGGGGAATTTAGAATATTTGGTAAAAAGGGGAATTGGTAAGAATAAAATTTCAATTATTCCCAATTGGGTGGATACCGAATTGGTGGCTCCATCTGACAAGATGAATGATATAAGAAAAATTTATATGCTACGCAATAAATTTGTTGTTACGTATGCTGGAACAATAGGGAAGGCTCAAAATTTGGAAGCAATTATAGAATCTGCAGAAATGCTTAAGGAAAAAAAGGATATTATTTTTTTGATAGTTGGTGCTGGTGATACAAAATCATCACTGCAACAAAAAGTAGTTGAAAACAATGTTAGTAATGTTGTGTTTCTCCCATTGCAGCCGAAGGACCAGTATGTCAGCATTCTAAATGCCTCTGATGTTTGTTTACTCCCTTTAAGTAAAGATATTCCTATCCAAACTGTTCCAGGAAAGCTTCCACAACTTATGGCATGTGGGCGTCCAATCATAGCATGCGTTTCCTCTAACGGAGACGCAAAAAAAATTATCGAAAAAGCAGAATGTGGCTACTGTGTGGAGCCGGGTGATTCTAATGGTCTGGCTTTATCGATACTAAAGTTATATAGTGATAGAAGTCTAGGCGAGAAGATGGGTGAAAATGGGAGAGTTGAGGCGGAGAAAGAATATTCTCGTAGTATATGTACAAAAAAATACGAAGAGATTTTGAAGTTAAGCATGACTTCTTTAATAAATCAAGTAAAAAATATATGAATAAAGTCAATTTATTAAGTCGGATATATGCATGGTCAGTAGCTTTAGAGTTACTTTTATTTTTTGTTATACAGGTAGGGGGAATAAGATCAAATATTAGCCGATTTTTACAAATAATTGTACTGATTGGTTTGATGCTAAAATGGCTGTTGAACGTAAGGCTTGATAGGGTGAGAATTGTTAATTTTGCAAGCCATTTTTACAGATATTATATGCTTTATTTTTCTTTAGCTGTGTTTGCAGGCATTATTGGGATATTTCATGGCGCATATCAGGTGTTTTCTGTGCTTGACCAAAGTACTTCAAATTTTAAAGGATTAGTAAGTAGTTCTAATATACGTTCTATCTTAGAGTATTTCATTAGTTTATATTACTTTTTGTATTTTGTTGTTCTGCCTCATTACATGTTTAAATCTAAAGAGGGTGTAAATTATTTTTTATCGTTATTAAAAGTTACTTTTATAATTTCTTTTGTTGCAGGTATTATTGATTTTGGGTTTTCATCCGTAAACCATCCTTTATTATCAAAGAGTTTAGCTAACTATATAACTGTTGGAGTTCGTTTTCACGGTTTTGCTGGTGAACCTCGCGATGCTTTCGTGTATCTCTTTTTTGGTTTAGCTATAATGCATTTGCAGGCCTATTTTAAAGGAGTCAACTTAAATAAATGGTGGATACCAATTATTTTCATTGCTGCGTTAATGACCCAGAGCGCATCTGGCCTAGTTGGCATAGTGTTCTTTATTGCTCTGTATTGTATTTATAGTTTACGTAAAATTAGTTTAGCGAGAATTGTTCAATTAATCACCATTATTTTTTTAATTACTGTTTTTCTGTACATTGCTATTATAAAATCCGAAAGAATTATGTCTTATGCTATTGGCCTGTCAGGTTTATGGCAGGCGCTGGAGACTAAAGGAAGAATTCCCTACCCTATAGGTGAGCAAGTTGTTAATATATATCCGATTTATGATTTGATTGTTAAGTTTCGCAATTTAAATTTTTTACCAATTATAATTGGATCTGGCTTGGGTTCATCGTCTGTTCTTAATAATCAGTTTTTCAATATTTATGAATTGAGAAATACACACTCTCAGTTTGTAAGATTAATTTATGAAACAGGTGTAATCGGAGTTTTTCTTTTTATTAATGCTTTTGTTTATCCAGTAAGGTATTTAATAAGACATCTTTCATCTAAGAAACAAGAAGAATTTATTTTAATAGTTTTATTATTGTTAGGCTGTTTTTTTAGCCATAGACATGTTGCGATTTTTGTCTATTCAGGCGTATTT
>Ga0075122_10001388_pt1 | contig 17232 bp, 15 predicted proteins | sample AntAceMetag02UKB_FD_69790 | JGI IMG/M metagenome (GOLD analysis project Ga0075122, IMG submission 69790) | Saline lake microbial communities from Ace Lake, Antarctica - Antarctic Ace Lake Metagenome 02UKB | ecosystem: Environmental > Aquatic > Non-marine Saline and Alkaline > Saline | place... | reverse complement strand
TAAAACAAAACCACAGTCAAGCAAAACTGTGGATAAATATAGGGGTGATATCGGGTATTAGATACCCCCTTATTTATTGTGTATTTTTAATGTTTAAAAGTATGCCCAAGGCAACAAAATTAGCTATTAAGCCTGACCCTCCATAACTAACAAAGGGAAGAGATATCCCTATGATAGGAGTTATTCCTAAATTCATACCGATATGGATAAAAATCTGTGAAATTAAAACTACTAAAAATCCCATAGCAAATAATCTTGAAAAATTATTTTTTGTATCAAAAATTATCTTAGATACTCTCCAAAAAAAAGCGATAAAAGCTGAAAAAAGTATAAATACTCCCATTAATCCTGTTTCTTCTGCTATAGCAGCAAAAATGAAGTCTGTTTGTGGCTCTGGTAAGAATCCGTGCTGCGTTTGAGAACCAGATCCAATGCCCTGTCCAATTAATCCTCCAGATCCTACTGCAATTCTCGCTTGATTCTGGCTCCATCCAGAACCTAAAGGATCGGTTGGAGAAATAAAATTAATAATTCTATCTTTCTGATAATCTTTCATTAAAAACATCCAAGTAAAAGTTAAAATTAAAATACCACAAAAAAATAATAATAAAAGATGAGGAATTTTAATTCCAGAAATTATTAAAACTCCAACCCACAAAGCAATCAAAATTAAAACAGAACCAAAATCTGGTTGGAAAAAAATTAAAATTACAGGTAATAAAACGTAGAACCCAGAAAGTAAAATATGTCTTATTTGGTACATCTCAACGTGCCTAGTAGAAAAATATTTTGCCAATAAAATTATTAAAATTATTTTTGCGAATTCTATAGGATCGATTGAAAAAGATCCAATTCTATACCAACTCTTTACTCCCCTAATTTCTGGAGCAAAGAAAAATAATCCTGCTAATAAAATTAAACAAATAAAATAAAGAGTAAGGATTAAATAAGAATTATCTTTAAAAGTTCTCCAATCAAAAGAACTAAAAAATAACATTAAAGAAATTCCTATACCGAAAAATAATATTTGCTTATGAAAATTTGAAAAATCTCCATCGCCTAGAGAAGAACTATAAAGAGATATTAATCCAAAAGAAACCAATGCGATAGCTAAGAAAATAAGTATCCAATCTAATCTTTTTAAATGATTTATTATGTCCATTTAGCAAAATTTTAATTTATTAAAGTTGAAGCTGGAAATGAAGTCTTAACTTCATTGACTGTCAAAGAAGGCGATGAGGGATAGACCCTCATCTTCCCCCTCGCCTACCCTATGGTAGTCTCGGTAATCAAAGATAATAATTCATCCTTCTTAATAACTTTTACACCTAATTTTTTAGCCTCTTCTAATTTTGATCCAGGGCTTGTACCCGTTACTAAATAGTCAGTATTTTTAGATACAGAGCTAGAAAGATTACCTCCTAAAGCTCTTATTCTGTTTTCAGCTTCATTTCTAGTCATATTATCTAAAGATCCTGTTAATACAAATATCTTTCCCTTTAATCTTTTTCCTTTCTTTAATGGAGCGATGATGTTAATTCCAACTCTTAAAAGATTGTCTAAAAATTTATTATTTTCTTTTGTTTGGAACCAATTACATATACTCTCTGCAACTTTATCGCCAATATCTGGAATTTTTATTAATTCTTCTTTATTTAATTTTCTTAATTTCTCTATCGTACCAAAATTATTTGCTAAATCTATAGCTGTTTCTTCTCCAACATGTCTTATCCCTAAAGAAAAAATAAACTTAGACAATTCAATCTTTTTACTTTTTTCAATTGATTCTATCAAATTTTTAGAGGATTTTTCTGCAAATTTTTCTAAGGGAGCTACATCTCCCTCTTTTAATTCAAAAATGTCAGATGGTTGGAAAATTAATTTTTCTGTTATTAATTTTTCTACTATTCTAGGACCCATACCCACGATATCAAAAGATTTTTTTGAAACAAAATGGTGTAAAATTTCTTTCTTTCGAGCAAGACATTTATTATTTAAACAACGCCAAATTATTTCATCTTTTGGTTTTATTAATTTTGTTTCACATATCGGACACTTTTTGGGAAATAAAAATTCTTTTTCATTTCCAGTTCTAAGTTCCTTTATTACTTTGGAAACAGCTGGTATTACATCTCCTGCCCTTTCTACAACGACAGTATCGCCAATTTTAACTCCAAGTCTTTTGATTTCTGATTCATTATGTAGGGTAGCTCTTGTAATAGTAACTCCTTCTATTTTAACTGGTTTTAAAATAGCTATAGGAGTTATAGCACCAGTTCTTCCAACTTGAACTTTTATATCTAAAATACAGGTTGTAGATTGTTTAGGAGCAAATTTAAAAGCTCTAATTCCCCTTGGGCTCTTACCTGATACTCCTAATTTTTTAAATATTTTATTATTATTAACAGATAATACTACTCCATCGACTTGATAGGGAAGATTATCTCTTTTTTTACTTATCTCTTTCCAAAAATTAGCTATATCGGATAAATTATTACATATCTTACCGTCGGTAGAGTTAAGCCCTAAGGCAATTAATATTTGGTGTTCTTCTGAATGTTTAATTTGAAGCATATCGGTTGTTATATCGTATCCAATAAATTTTAAGGGTCTAGAAGCTGCTAATTTAGAATTTAATTGTCTTATTGATCCTGCTGCTAAATTTCTTGGATTAGCAAAAGTTTTTTCTCCTTTCTTTTCTAATTTCTTATTGAATTCATTAAAATCAGTCTTTTTCATATAAACCTCGCCTCTTACTTCAATTATTCCATTATTAATTAAACTTTTGGCCTTATTTTTAATGTCTTGATTGGGAAATTTCCCTACTAATTCTAACTTTAAAGGAATACTTTCTATTGTTTTAATATTCTGAGTAACATTCTCTCCTATTTTTCCATTCCCTCTAGTCGATCCAATACTCAATATTCCTCTTTTATAAATTAATGAAACTGCAAAACCATCAATCTTTGGCTCAACAAAATACTCAAAATCAGTGTTTTTTTCTAATTTCTTTATATATGTCTCCCAATCAGCTAATTCCTCTTCAGAAAAGATATCTTCTATAGATAACATTGGATCTTCATGGCTAACCTTCTTAAACTTTTTTAAAGGCTCCCCTCCAATTCTTTGAGTTGGTGAATCAGGAGTAATAAATTCTTTATTTTCTTGTTCTAATTTATATAATTCATGTTTTAAAGAATCAAAAGCTTCATCAGATAAATTCTGTTTATCTAACACATGATATAAATACCGATGACGAGAAATCATTTCTTTTAATTTATCTATTCTTTTTTTTGCCTCTTTTTTATTCATTTACCGAGCTCCGAAGGAGCGAAGGTGGAAAGGAGGATTTATCCTCCTTGACCCTACCTAATTAAATTATTATCCGAGCCTACCTCAGCGTGCGATGAAATTAAAATTTCATCTTTCGCCTCAACGCACGTTTCGGCAGACGAGGTCATAGATGAAGCTTAAGCTCCATCGCTTACCAATAAAAATAATCTTCTTTTTCTATAGCTAATTATATCAAAAAAACCTCTGTTTGAAGAGAGGTGTTTTGCTTAATTCGGTTTAATATAAAACTAATATATTATTTCTATAGCTCTTTTTGTCTCACGATATTTACCTATAGATTTAATACAATAATTTGAAAGAAAAGGACAATCTCCTTCTCCCCCAGAGGTTACTTCTACTTTAAAAGTAACTCCATTTCCCAAGTCTGTTGTTGTTCCAACTGGTGGCACAACTAATAAAACATTTTCTATTCCACTGTCTGCGGCATAAAAAGAAATGACAGAATGTCCTACATCTCTTAAGACTTTAATTTGAGTTATTAATATACCGCTAATACCAAAAGCAATATTTAAAATAACACTGATTATCAGAATAACAAAGATTAATGATATTCCTTTTTTTTCTTTAATATCTAACATCTGGGTTTCTTTGAGAAATAGTAGTTTGAATTTTAAGAACTGGCTGCATCGAAGTTTCGGCAGTAAGCAACCCTCTTACCTCCATAAATATTGTTACTTTTGGCTGCTCATCATCGTTTTGGTCCCAACCGGAAGAATTAATAGTAAAATAAGTTACTTCTATGTTCTCAGAAGTTAAATAATTATCACTTATTACTCCCCCAACATCCTTCCATTCTTTTAGTCTGCCGTTTTCTAAATAAAACTCTTGACAATAATCCCTATAATTTCTAAATTTCACGCCAGGTCCAACAGTAAGCTCATAATTAACCCTATCTCCCGTTAGGCAGTGTATATTGTCTATATCATCTTTCCTAGCCATTCTTAACGCTCTACTCATATATTCTAAAGAATAAGAAATGTTATCTATTAATTCTTGAGAAGCTAAAGTCTTTCTCTGAGCTTCTATAGCCCCACTAAAAAAGGTAACCAAAGAAGTAGTTGCTATAAAAAATATAGTTACTGCGGCCAACATCTCTATTAAAGTGTATCCATTTCTATTCATTTTATCTCCAATTAGATAAATGACTAATAACTTCTACCTCATGAGATCTACCTCTCTCCGACCAATAGACAACAGCTGAGATTTCAATAAGATTATCATTTAACTTACTTATTGTTATCTTTCTTTGAAATTTACTTTTTTCGTCATCAACTGATGGAATATTAATATAAGCAAAAAATTTAGTGCTATTTTCCTTATAAAGATACCTACCAGAATAAGCAGTCAAGGATTCATCATTATAATCTATTTCCCATTCGTCAGGATCTAAACCCTCATTCCAGTCAATATCAGGAACAGTTCTTTTTTCTAACCAGTTTCCATCTCTTATGTTTCTAACTAATTCTATTCCTTCTTGAGATAAATAATAAGCTGTAAGTTTTGATTTATTTAAAGAAGAAGAAACTAAAGTGCTTTGAATTAAAGAAAAAGCCCCGAAAGCAGAAACGGTAAGAACAAAAATACTAAACAAAACTTCTATTAAAGTAAAACCTTTTTTCATTGTAATACGCTTACTAATCCAGATTTATTAATACTCACTGTTTTAGTTTCTAGAGCCCCACCTACTTGGGTTTGAATATTGATCAACACTTCTTCAGTGATTGGAATAAAGGTTACTGTTGGATCTGGTGGAGTAAAGGTTACATAAAAATCTTTGGTGCCAATTCGTGAAGGAACTATAGTTGACACAAAAACTCCCTCTTCAAACGAAAGTGTTTCAACCTCTTCTGTAAATCTATTCTTACGGTAAGGGTCTACCGTGTAATCATCGCAGGCCACAGCTGGTCCACTATATATTCCATCACCACTACAATCAACGAAAATAACATATTGATTAGATCCTTCTTCTAGAAAAATTCCATATCCTCCCTGAAACTCTCCTTTAAATTCTTTACTAGCTGTACTATATTCCTCAACACTTCTTATATCTTGAGCCAATTTATGGGCAGATCTTTTTAAAGAAAAAAGTTCGTTACCTCCACGATAATTAGTCAAAAAAACAGTAGAAAGAATACCGATAATAGCCATGACTACAATTAGCTCAATGAGAGTAAAACCCTTATTTCGACTCACACCATTTGAGTGTTCGTATTCTATTAAAGTAAATCCTTTATTTATCATTTGCCAAGTTTTTATGTTAATAAAAACGCGGGTGAAGATGAATCTTTAGATTCATCGCTTTTTTCATTGTATCAAAAATAAAGTAAGGTACCAATTTACAATATTTTCTGCCTCAAAAAGGGCGATTAAAGAGCCTATTACTAGAAACGGCCCAAAAGGAATTTCAGAAGAAAAAGATTTTTTCTTATTTAACATTAAAAAAATTCCAACTGTGGAGCCTAAAAAAAAGGCCAAAAATAAAGCAACTAAAACATTTGGCCAACCTAAAAATAGTCCCATAAAAAAGGCTAATTTTACATCTCCCACACCCATCCATTTTCCTTTAGAAATTAATACTATTAGTAAGAAAAATCCAAAAGAGACTAAAAGAGCATAAATAGTAGTTAAGATATCTGCTTTAATATAGAGTAGCCAAGCTAAGCTTATTGAAATAGCTAAATAAACAATTCTGTCTGGAATAATATAATGCTTTAAATCAAAAATAAAAATAACAATTAAAAGAGAAACAATAACAAAATTAAAAAGTATTTCTAAAATACTACCACTAGTTAAAAAAACAGAAAGAAACAGAAGTCCAGTAATTAATTCTACGATAGGATATTGGGGAGATATTTTTGCTTTGCAATATCTACACTTTCCACCTAAAAACACATAACTTAAAATAGGAATCAAATCCATCCAATTTAAAGTATGATTGCATTTAGGACAAAAAGATCGTCCCCGTAAAAAACTTATTCCTTTTTCTAATCTGTAAATTACAGAATTCAAAAAAGAACCAACTATAATACCAAAAAGAAAAATAAATATAGAATAAAATAAATTAAACATTAATTCATTTTACTTCTAAAAGCTTCTTTATTCAATCTAAAAAAGTGGGGCTAATTTAATAGCCCCTCAGTTACAATGCAACAAGATAAGAATATATTTTTACGATCATACAATCAAAAAATCAATACATTGCCAGAATAATACTGGGTAAAATATGTAACAATAGAAAGCAAAAAAATTGTCCAAGCTGTAATAACAACAACAAAATGCATAAATCAATTTTTTATTTATAAATAAAAATGAAGATAGAAATGAGCAAAACTCATTGAATAATATATTTTATATCTAAAACAGCTTTAGTCACGATATTCCCAAGATTACTTATGTCTTTGGGTTTCATCGGATTAAAATCACCCCAGGTTACCGGATCACCAGAGAAAGAAACTATCTTAATCTCAGGTATGGCCTGCCGCAAAAGATTAGCGATCTGAGGTCCATCTCCTGGACCAGTCCCGAGATTTCCATCAAGAACAGCAACTTTCACACCCTTGTCTTTCGCCTCTTCTATTTTAGATAAGGCGTCAGAGAAAGAGGAAGCCGTAACGGATATCTCATGACCGCTCTCTTCCAAATTTATTGTTACTATCCTTGATACACTTTTGTCGTCTTCTGCCAAAAAAATCTTAACCACTTATTTCTCCTCTTTATTTAATATTTTATTTTGTGTATAGTGTCAAAACTTATTAATAGTATAACAGAAGAAATATAATTTGTCAAGTAAACAAAAAAACAGCCTAACAGCCTTTTTTTATAATTTCTATAATCCTATAAATTCTTCTATTTTAATAATGGAAATAGCATTTATCTCTCCTTCATCGTCAATAACAGACAAACCAATTATTTCTCCTCTTATGTTGAATAAAGAGCTTCCTAACATAGCTTTGTTTTCTATTATGTTAGTAAAAATAATATTCTCATCAATTTTTTTAATTACACCTTCGTTAACAGAAAAATCAGTAATAATAGTTCCTGTTTCTAATTCTTTAAAAGTAGTCCCTAAAATAAAGACTCTTTCTCCAAAACTTATTTCGTCTAAATTAGCAAAGTTTATTACAGGCAAATTAGTTTTACCAAGTTTTATTAAAGCTAAATCATTAATAAAGTCTCTTTTTAATATTTGATAAGAATACTTTTTCCCATCAATAAAGAAATTGTATTCTGATCCAAGGGGGACTAAAGAGGACAGAGTAACTATTAAACCATCTGAGGTAATAATAAATCCTGATCCTTCCAATATCTCTCCAGTTGAAGTTTTTGTTCTAATTCCAACAATAGATGTATCAACTTTTTTAATAGCACTTGTTAAGGCAGTATTTTCCTGAATTGTTGTTTCTTTTATTTCAGTAGTATAAACAGGACCCTGTTCCAACCTATACTGATAAAAGAGAGGTTTCTCAACAAAATAAGGCCAGAATATCTGGTCTGCAAAAATACCACCTATCATTCCTATTACAAAAAAAATAACTATTTTAATAATATTTCTGGACATAAATTAGACTAATGATTTCTCTTTCTTGTGTCTAAAGGGAAGTTTCTGATTATTAAAGACTATCCTTTCATCGGCAATGCCAACTAAAACGTTTCCCCCTTCTGAGACCTTACCAGTCACAATTTGAACAGCTAAAGGATCTAAAACTAGCTTTTGAATGACTCTCTTTAATGGCCTGGCTCCAAGATTAGGATCAAATCCTCTCTCTACTAAATATTCCTTAACCTCATCTAAAATAGAAATATTAATACCTTTTCCAATAAGTCTTTCTGCAACTTTTTTTAACTCTAAATCAACTATTTTTCTTATTTCAACCTTTTTAAGATAATCAAATATAATAATCTCGTCTATTCTATTTAAAAATTCTGGTCTAAATTGATTCTTCAAGCTTTCCATAACCTTATCTTTCAAGTTATTCTTTTCTCCTTCTTCATTCCCCACAAACCCAAGAGAACTCATCTTAGCTATATGTTCTGAGCCAAGATTAGAAGTCATTATTAAAATGACATTCTTAAAAGAAGCTACTCTTCCTTTGGCATCTGTTAACCTTCCGTCTTCAAGAATCTGCAGAAGAATATTAAAAACATCTGGATGAGCTTTTTCTATTTCGTCTAAAAGAATTACGCTATAAGGTCTTCTTCTTATTTTATCAGTCAATTGTCCTCCCTCTTCGTATCCTACATATCCCGGAGGAGAACCTATCATTTTAGAAATAGTATGTTTTTCCATATATTCTGACATATCTAATCTAACTAAAGAATTTTCATCGTTAAACAAAAATCCTGCCAAAGCTTTTGCTGTCTCGGTTTTTCCAACCCCAGTAGGACCTAAAAACATAAAAGAGCCTAGGGGCCTATTCTCTTCCGATATTCCAGCTCTGGCCCTGCGAATAGCGTTTGAAATAGCCACGATAGCTTCTTTCTGACCAACAACCCTTTTAGCTAAAACGTCTTCCATGTTTTCTAACTTCTTTGCTTCCTCCTCTAAAAGTCTAGTAACAGGAATACCTGTCCACCTTGAAACAACATTAGCCACTTCTTCTTTGGAAACCTCTTCCTTAAGAATTGGCCTATTTTTCTGGAAACGAACTAGTTTTTTTTCTACCGCGTTTAATTCTTTTAAAAGAGTTGGTACTTCTCCATACTTCAATTCTGCAACCTTCTGAAGTTCACCACTATTTTGAGCTATTTCTACTTCAAACTTAGCCTTCTCTATCTTCTCTTTAATGTTCCTTATTTTAGCAATAGTTTCTCTTTCAGACTGCCACTTAGCTTCTATCCCAGAAGCTTTTTCTTTTAAATCTGCCAATTGTCTAGCAATAACTCTCTGTCTAGTTTTATTAGATTTTAAGGCTTCTTTCTCTATCTCTAATTTTTGAATATCTTTTTTTAATCCTTCCAAGTCAGCTGGTTCTGATTCTATTTCCAATCTTAAAGAGCTCATGGCTTCATCCATTAAGTCCACTGCTTTATCAGGCAAAAACCTATCTGTAATATATCTGGCAGCTAACTCAGCTGCCTCTACTAAAGCTTCGTCTTCTATTTTGACTCCATGGTGAAGCTCGTACTTCTCTTTCAAACCCCTTAATATTGAAACTGTATCTTCTACAGATGGCTCTGAAACCAATACGGGTTGAAACCTTCTTTCTAGAGCTGGATCTTTTTCTATATATTTTTGATACTCTTTCAAAGTAGTAGCTCCAATAGCTCTTACTTCTCCTCTTTGCAAGGCAGGCTTTAATAGGTTAGAAGCGTCTATAGCTCCTTCTGCTGCCCCTGCTCCAACTAAAGTGTGTAATTCATCTATAAACAATAAATATCTTCCCTGAGCCCTATCTAGCTCTTTTAACAAGGCTCTTATTCTGTCTTCAAACTCTCCTCTATATTTAGTCCCAGCGATTAAAGACCCCAAGTCCAGAGAAATAATTTCTTTATCTTTTAAAGATTCTGGTACATGGCCTGACATTATTTTTTGAGCCAATCCTTCGGCAATAGCTGTTTTACCAACTCCAGCCTCTCCTATTAAAACAGGATTATTCTTAGTCCTTCTAGAAAGAACTTGCATAAGTCTTCTTATCTCATTCTCTCTCCCGATAACTGGATCTAACTTTCCTTGTCTAGCTAAATTAGTAAGATTCTTGGCATATTTTTCTATAACCTGGTATTTAGACTCAGGTTCTGGATCTGTAATTTTTTGTCCTCCTCTTATTAGGGCTAGATTTTTTAAAATAGTGTCGTAATCTAATTTCCCAAGTTCCAAAGAAGAAACTCCTCCTCCAGGTTGTAAAAAATTAACTTTATCTAAAATGTCTTTAGCCTTTGTCCCGGTATCCAATAAAGCTAAAAATAAATGTTCAACAGAAATATATTCATCTCCCATCTTAATTGATTCTTGCTTTGCTCTTTCAAGAACTTTAGCCATATCTTGGGTAAGATATAATTGTCCAAAAGATTGCGGAGTCGAAACCATAGGAATTTTATCTATAGCAAAATTTGTTTTCTTTTTTAATCCCTCTATGTCTGTTCCCAATCTCTGAAGCAAATTTAAAACCACACTGCCATCTTGAGAGATTAAAGAGTGCAAAAGATGAAGAGCGTCAACCTGCTGTTGACCTCTTTCTTGAGCTATATTTTGGGAAGCTAAAATAGCCTCTTGGGCTTTATGAGTAAAATTACCATTCATATTTGTTATTTTAGTGAAAAAACATCTAAAAATCAAGCACCAAGCCTGCGTCGCAGGCGAAGGTCAAAATGAACGAAGTTCATTGAGTGTTAAAAATAGACTCTAAAAGGACGATGAAATTAATATTTCATCTTCACTTTCGTCCGTTTTACGGACTCAGTATCTGAAAATTATTATTCTCACTTTTCTCCCAAGATGGCCGAAGGGTATATTTCTTCTTTTCCTCTCAAAACTTTTAAGTTCACTGTATCTCCAGGATTATATTTTTCAAGAATTTTTGATAAAGAGTTATCAACTGTAAGTTTTTCACCGTTAAGTTCTAATATTATATCTCCCTTTTTCAATCCAGCTTTATCAGCGGCTGAATTAACCGACACGGCTGGTTCTCCTTCTAATCCTTCAATTAATAAAACTCCGTAATCTACTGAAAGGCCTCTTTCTTCTTGAGTGCTCTCTGTTATTAATAAATATCTAATTCCCAAGAAAGGATAAACTATTTTACCCAAAGTCCTTACTTGTTCTATTCCTTTTTTGGCGTCATTAATAGGAATAGCAAAGCCAATACTTTGAGCGTCCTGAACCATCGCAGTATTAATACCTATTACCTCTCCTCTAAGATTTAAAAGAGGGCCTCCTGAATTTCCCTTGTTTATGGCAGCGTCTGTTTGAATTACATTTTCTAAAGTTTCTGTAAATTCTCCACTTGAAGCTAAGATTGTTCTTCCTAGACCAGAAATAACTCCTACAGAAATAGTATTTCTAAACTCTCCCAAAGCATTACCAATAGCAACAACAGTTTGTCCTATTCTAATCCCATCTGAGTCTCCCAATTCAACAACTGGAAAATCATTTAATGTTAACTCTCCACCTTCTGTAACTCTTTTATCCTGGTCTATTTTCAAAACAGCTATATCTTGAAGAGGGTCCCTGGCTAAAACCTTAGCAGGATAAGTTTTCCCGTCATTAGTAAATACAGTATATTCAGCTTCCTCATCTAAGGCTACATGCTTATTAGTAAGAATCATCCCGTCTTTGGAAACAATAAAACCTGTTCCTCCTCCTACCTCCTGTTTCTCTGTTCCTTTTTGTCTATATTGAGGAATTAAAAAATCAGTTCCAATGTCTCTAAATCCTTCAAAAGGATTATAATAATATTGTTCAAAAATAGGGACATCCTTAGTAATAACTATACTTACTACCGCAGGATCTACATTTTCTACTGCTTTTATCAATAAATCCTCGTGACTAGTAGGGGGTATATATTCTGTTTCTGTAGCTTCAAAATTAGGTATATTAATATCTATGCTCCCTAAATATTCCTTTATCTCGGAATAAAAAAGGCTGCCAGAAACCATCCCAGCTAAAAATCCAAACAAAGTTGATAAAAAAATAGAAGAAACAATAAACCAGAAAACTTTGTTCTTTATAATTCTAAATTTAGGTTTTTTAATATCGGGATGTTCGTAAAGGTTCATATATAATGATTATATCAATTTTTTTTCTTGTTTGAATAGTGTCCAAAATTATAACTAATTCCACGTTTAACTGGTTTACCAGAAAGCATATATATAGAAGTGGCTAAATATTTAGATAAAGTTTTCGTATATCCATCTTTTTTAAATCTTCTCAAAGAAATAAATAGTTTAGTAGAGGATATTATTCCAAATTTTCCAACTTCGGCAACTTGTCTAACAAAATAATGATCTTCAGCTATTTTTATTTTTTCATTAAACCCGCCTATTTTATCAAATATTTTTTTCTTAACCATAATCCCCATGGCTCCATGAGGTAAAAATCCTTGAGAAAGAAAAGCAGGCCAATTATATAAAACATCAAACCCTCCATTAACTATTTTATTTCCTTTTTTAGGAAGTATCTTATAAGAAGCTACATCTAAATTTCTTTTATTGAATTCTGAAATTGATTTTTTAATAAATCCTATTGGTAAGACTACGTCTGCGTCTAAAAATAGAAGAATATCTCCTTTAGCAATCTTAGCTCCCTGATTCCTTCCTTTGGCTGGTAGGCCTCCTGAAGTTATCAGACACCCGTATTTTTCAGCAATTATTATAGTCCTATCTGTAGATTTATTATCAGAAACTATTATTTCTAAATCCTTAATTCCCTGTTTCTTTATAGATTCTAATAATACAGGAAGATATTTTTCTTCATTATATGTTGGAATAATAATTGATATCATATTAAAATAGTTTTCTAGCTTCTTCCCATATTTCTTCTTGACCTTGAATTTCTTTCATCCAATACCACCATTCTCCTCCCCATAGATAAAAAGTTTTTAATCCGGTTTTCTCAGCGTACGCAATGTTTTCTTTAAATATTTCTAGATTCATTGTTTTCTCTTGCTCTTCCATTGGACTACTATATAGAAGTTCTGGGCCCCATGGCTCTGCCTGTAATTCTACACAAATAACTTCTTTATTAAAAAACTTTTCTATTAAATTAGCTTTTCGCCAATAAAAAACAGGGGGCAATGGATATGTTAAGTATGCACTAAATTGTGACATCCAAACTTTTCTATACATTGTAGTTCCAACTATATCTGAGAAAGAAGCAGCAGAAAACCAGAAAGATCCCTCTCCGCTATCTGAAATTAAGATAGGCCTATTCTTGTCATCTAAAGACTTAACAAGATCTATCTCTTCGGCTAAAAATTCATTATCTACCCAAGAACATTCACCAAAAGGAAAAAAAGGCTCATTTTCCACCTGCCACATTGAAATCACATCTGAGTCATTATAATACAAAACTACTTCTTCTAAAAAATTGAGTATCTTTTCTTGCTGTTCTGTCTTCTCTAATCCTTTTGCCCATTCTGGGATATGACATTCTGGCCAACGGGGGCTCTTCCTTCCTATTACCAAAAATACATTAGCCCCATTATTTTCAGCAGTATTTAACTGCCAGTCTAAATCTTTAAAATCATACTCTCCTTCTTTTGGCTCCAATAAATCCCAATAACCAGCTACCTTTATTTCTCTGGCTCCCAAATCATTAATCAAAGCCGAATAAGTTTCTTTCCAATCTAGCCCCATATACTGAGCATGTTTTTGGGAAAAATTAACTCCCCAAACAATATCCTTTCTTTCTGGAGCAGACCCAATAAAAAAATAACCAGTGACAATTAATAAAATTATTAAAATTACGAAAAGTATTAATTTTATTTTTTTCATTTATTGAGCCCATAAAATGGGCGAAATCCTAGATGAAAGCTTGTCTTTCATCGCTTAATTAATTCGTAGCAGGGCGATGAGATAAATCTCATCTTCCGCCTCAGTTTATGCTTCGGCAATAGAGAAATAATAATCCTAAGCCTATTAATGATATAGCTATGAGCTTTTGGAGAATAGATTCTTTTGAAATTTCTTCTTTTATTATTTGAGGAAACTTCAAAGAGAGAATAATAGAAAATAAAAACAAGAAGACATATTGAGTTCCAATAAGAGCATTAATAATAGGAATACAGGCTAAAGGAGCTAAAAATATTGCCCAATTCTGTAAAATAGATGATCCTGCTCCGGTAGCTTGATTTAAAATAAAAATAATTGTTGTTTTCCCAGACATTCTCTTTTCCTTTTTAAAAACATTTTTTCTAACCTCTGAAAATAATAAATAAAATATTATTGCCATTATAACGCTTCCGAGAGTTTTCCATATAAACCCATTCCAAAAAGGTTGAGCCACATAAACATATTTAATTAAGACAAAAGACAAAGAAAGAAAAAAGGCTGAAATGGCTGAAAATTTAAAACTAATAAAGGTAATATTTTTATCCTTTCTCAAATTAATAAGGAAGCTTCCTATAATTAATAAAACAAACGCTATCATCTCAAAAAAAGAAAGAACTTCTTTTCCAGAAGATATAATATAAATTAAAATAAAAGTGAAAATAGGGGTTAATCCTCCAACTGCAGGAATCACCCTAGAGGCTTCAAATAACTTTAATGTTTTATAAAACCAAGATAAAGCATAAAGAAAAACAGCTCCAGAGACTAGGGCTAAAATTAATTGCGGAGCCTCTGGAATATAAAAATCTACAAAAGGAATGACTAACAATACTACAGATCCCAATATTCCAACATAAAAAGCATATACTTTTGAGTTAGGAAAAGAAGAAACAAGAAGATATTTATCAACTAAAAATACTATAGCTAAAATAAAATAAGCTGAAATTGTAACTAATGCCCAATTCATTTGCTAATTATCTTCTTTATATTTAATGTTCCTAGTTGTTTCCCTTCAATAAATCCCTGCAGAGCTGCTTCGGCTAAATATCCTTTTTCCAGCCAATCAAAGAGCCATTGCTCTACATGTTCAGGATTTCTTTGAGGGATAGCAAAACCAGACTTCAAAAGCCAATTACTATTAAATTTCTCTTGAGATCCTATACAGGGAGCTAAAATAATCGGCAGGCCCAATGCAGAGTAAAAGGAAAGCTCGGATGGTTTAGTCCAAAGAATATCTGTTTTTCTTAAAGTTTTATTAAATTTATTGAAGTACTTTTCGAAAGTATCTTCAAAGAGTATTTCAACATTCTTCTCTCTTAATAATTTCAGTTCTGCTATTTTATCTTCAAAATATTCTTTCACTGGCTTCTTTGTCCCTGCTACTAAAATAAACTTAACTTCTCCTTTTTTTATTCTTTTACGTAAACTCTTTAATGCCCTATATCCTATTTCGGCTTGGGCTCCAGCTCCGCCGACAGCAAACATTATAGTAAGCGGATGGCCAGCTTTTTTAGGAAGATTACCTAAATAACTTTTAATCAAAGGCTCATAGTAATCAAAGTATTTTTCATTAGCACCTAAGTTTACTAATCTATTCTTTAAATCCGCTTTCAATACTTTCATTTTCCTATCCCCAATATTCTCTAGAGGAAGAGGGTATCCAGTTAAAAATATATTTTTAGGTTTGACTCCATAAAGCTTTAGTCTCTCCACTACTCTTTCGTTGGGAGCTAAATATTTTATTTTGCTTTTTTGGGGATTCATAGGCGCCCAGGTTCTAGCGATATCAGCATCACAAATTATACAATAAATATCTTTTGGATATTTAAAGTGTTCTGCCATAAAAGCTGGGGTGAAAAAACTAGTAACAAAAGGCATTGGTTTTTCTTTCAATCTATTTATTAAATCCTTGCCCCAACCTTTTCTAATTAAAGAATCATTTTGTTTTAGTTGGAAAGTTGGAGTAGATAGATTTCTTTTAGGATAAAATTCCAGTATTTTTTGAAATTGATCAAAAAGAAAAAAAACTAAAGTTCCCAATAAGGGAATCTTTTTCATTCTTGAGACTAATTCATACCCCCTTCTGGTAGCTAACCAAATATTTTTATCTTTTTCTGGAATTTCGGGATAATCATTAATATTTATAATCTTTTTCCCATAAGCAAAATTCTTCAAAGGAAATATTGTCCTTTGATGTCCATATCCCATATTAACTGAAATCAATAAAAAATCTTTCATATTAAATAGATTTTAACATTAAAAATAAGAATTTTTAAGTCTTTTCTTTAACCACCAAATAATAATAACAACTAACAAATAATATGCGGCAAATCCAAACCAAGAAACATTTAATAAAATAGCAGCAAAAGACAAGCCAGATAGCCAATCAACTACTAAAATTAAATAAGATAAAAAAATCCAAGAAGGAATAGAAAGGATAAAAGCTAAAGGACTCCAGAAAACACCCAGTAAAACAAAAATAAACCCAGCAATCATAATAAATGGAAGCAAAGGAACTATTAAAATATTAGCTAAAGGAGAAACAACAGAAACCTGACCAAAATTAAAAATTAATATAGGAATAGTAAAAATCTGAGCACCTAATGTCATGGATATTACATTCCTTAATTGAAATCTATTGGGAATCTTCCTGAAATAATATTCTAAAATTGGAGTAAATAATATTATTCCTATCACTGCCAAAAAAGATAATTGAAAACCTACATCAGAAACCAATAATAAAGGATTTAAAAATAACATTATAGCAGCTGCAAATAAAACAGTTCTAATAGAAAAACCTTGTCTGCCTAAATATTTTGCTAAAAGAAAAAATCCTCCCATAATTCCTGCCCTAATAGCAGAAGTTTGCAATCCAGTTAAAATAATAAATAGAGATATAATTATTAAAGTAATCCAAAATGCCTGTTTACGCCATAATCCAAGACCGATTAAGAAACTCATTAAAATAGAGGTTAAAATAGCGACATGCATTCCAGATATCGCAGTTAAATGTCTAACTCCAGCTAAATTTAACTTGTTTTTCAATTCTTCTGTAAGCTGTCTTTTGTCCCCCAAGATAACAGCTCCCAATATAGAAGATCTACTTATTGAAAGATTTTCTGAAATAACTTCTCTAAACTTATTTTTAATTTTAAAAATATTAGAAAGAATAAAATTTCCTTTATCTTTTTCTAATAATTCAATCTCAGGATTATAAGACAAATAATAAATACCGTCTTTAGCCAAATAATCTGGATAATTAAAATCTTCAAACGAAACAGGAGCGCTTAATAATCCTTTTACTTTTAGCTTGTCTCCGTACTGATATTCAGGATATTTAGAAACTGTTATTAATATCTTTTCTTTTATGTTGTCTATTTTTCCCAAAGTAAG
>Ga0075122_10001385_pt1 | contig 17262 bp, 15 predicted proteins | sample AntAceMetag02UKB_FD_69790 | JGI IMG/M metagenome (GOLD analysis project Ga0075122, IMG submission 69790) | Saline lake microbial communities from Ace Lake, Antarctica - Antarctic Ace Lake Metagenome 02UKB | ecosystem: Environmental > Aquatic > Non-marine Saline and Alkaline > Saline | place... | reverse complement strand
AACATCAAAAAGAAGCTGAAAGTCAATATCCCCGCCGGAATCAATACCGGAGCCCGTGTCAAACTTACAGGCGAAGGGGAAGCGGGGTCTAATGGTGGCAGGCGCGGGAATCTTTATCTGATTATCAACGTCCTGGAACACCCGATTTTCGAAAGGGACGACTATGATATCCATTGTAAAATTCCCATCAGCATCACCCAGGCTGCGCTTGGTTCAGATATCGAGGTTCCGACTCTGGAAGGAAGAGCTCGATTGACGATTCCGGCCGGCACGCAGAATGACAGAATATTCCGACTCAAAAACAAAGGTATCGCTCGACTGCAGCGCAGTGGGCAAGGGGACCTTTACATCAGAATTGTAGTTGAGATTCCGACGAATCTCAGCCGCCGACAAAAAGAGTTGCTGGAAGAGTTTACAGCTATATCCAAAGAAGACAGCTCGCCCATGAAAAAGTCTTTCATGGCGAAACTGAAGGATTTTCTGATTTAGGCTTGATGCCGGAGCAGTGTCTGGAATATACAGCTGGTTGCCACCGTTTTTCAGGCCATAATTAAACATTTCTTGCACGACTTGAATCCAAATAGCCCCATGTCCCATTTTCAAAACATCTACTGTATCATCAAATTGTCGGAGTTTGACTATCACAACTCCTCCGAACTCCGACAGAGCTTGTTCAATCGTCTGAACGAATCAAAAAGAGAACAGATCAAAGAAAGTCGGGACAATCAGGAACATTTCATTAAAAACCTGAAATCCGCCTCCAATCGATTGGATCTCAAGATCCACTATATTCCAGAAAAAGATATTGATACCATTGAGCCATCAGCAAACGACCTGATTATTAGTTGCGGCGGAGACGGTACGTTTTTATCCTGTGCCCAACGATTTGAGCATTCGGTATTGCTGGGAATGAATTCTGATTACAACCCCAAAGCCGGCTTGGGTAGTTTTGGCGCTTTGACATCGACCAATCGGCTAAATCTTGAAAAACACCTGCAGTGTCTAATAAACAGAAATTTTTTTATTGACAAATGGAACCGTCTACAGGTCAAAATTAACGAGAAGTTAATTGACCGATATGGTGTCAATGACATCTATTACGGACAAGAAATATCATATCAAACCTGTGATATCACTGTGCATCAATCAGGTGTCGAGCAGGATTTTAATTGCTCTGGCATTCTCTGCTGCACAGGGATGGGTAGTCACGCCTGGCACTATAATGCTGGTGGAAGCCCTTTCAGCAATGATATCGACGCATTCGGGTTCAGGGTTCTGTTTCCGAATCTGAAGCGGCCCTTGGAATTTTCATCCGGCATCGTTTCAAGTCGAAATGAGCTGATGATGGTTCCCGAAGGTGAAGGGTATATTCTCTCTTTCGATTCCAAGCCCGATGTCATCACTACCCAACTGGGAGACGAAATTCGGGTCTTTCTGGCACCGAACAAGGCTGTCAGAGTTATTTCATTCTACGATAAATAGGTGGCACATCTGCGAAGGGTTTAGAATCAAGATAATGTAATTCTGATCAGGCTTCCGGTTTGTCCGTCAATCATTGTTAATGGTCACTTTATCAATTTGGACAATTTATGTTAGGCAATTTAAAAATCATCAGCGGCAGTTCCCATAAAAGCTTTGCTCTCGATATATGCGAACATATGGCCTGCGAGCTTTCACCGATTGAAACAGTATTCTTCAGCAATCAGAATATGCTGGTTAAGATTCTGGACAATGTGAGAGAAGAGGATATCTTTGTGATTCAAACATCCTGTCCCCCTGTCAGCGATAACATCATAGAGACCTTTCTGCTGTTGGATGCATTAAAACACTCTTCAGCTGCCCGTGTGACCGCCGTATTGCCTTATTTTCCATATGTCAGATCCGATAAGAAGGACCAACCGCGAATTTCCATCGCTGCTAAAATGATGGCGAAACTGTTACAGTCATCTGGTGCTAACCGGTTCCTGCTGATGGAGCTCCATTCTCACCAGATACAGGGGTTTTTCGACGTCCCGGTTGACCAGTTGCTGGCGGTGGATGTTTTCTGCAACTATCTAAAAAAACAGGATTTAAGTGATTTTGTGATTGTGGCTGCGGATGTCGGAGAAGCCAAACATCTGGGTCGATATGCAAACCGTCTCAATCTGCCAATGGCTATCATCGACAAACGTCGGATGGGAAATTCGGATACGGTCATTCCAACTCACCTGATCGGAGATGTTGAAGGTAAACACGCCCTGATCATTGATGATGAAGTCGCATCGGCAGGAACATTATGCAAGGCGGCTGATTTTTTGAAAGAGAACGGAGCCAGGACTATCCGGGCAGCTGTTGTGCACCCGGTATTGAGCGGAAATGCGCTGGAGAAAATCAACGAGAGTTCACTGGATGAGCTGATCGTGACCAATACGATTCCGCTGGATGATAAAACGAAAATCTGTAAAAAGATCACGGTCCTTTCCGTTGCGCCACTCTTCGCTAAAGCAATTCAGCGGATACACAACGGAGATTCCATTAGCGTGCTGTTTTAAAGCTCTAGAAACAGTTTACCGTTTCATTTGAATGAGATCTGCCAGGATTTCATCACTGGTAGTCACGGTTTTGGCGTTTGCCTGAAACGCCCGCTGTCCCTCGATCATATTGACAAACTCTTGGGACAGTTCAACATTGGAATGTTCCAAGGATTTGGAGTTCACCGTACCCATGCCCCCTTTATTCGGATCATTGACAAGCGCAGGACCCGATTCGAACGTCATGGTATAGAGATTCTCTCCCCTGATCTGAAGCTTTTCCCGAGATTTAAAATCTGATAGCGCCATCCTGCCCAGGGCTTTCACTCTCCCTGAATCAAAAGACCCATCGATTGTACCATCCTCTCTGATGTAAATACTCTCGATTTTTCCTGCCTTAATACCATCTGCCATGGCATCAATGATCTTAAAATCCGACGCAAACTGGGTCAATCCATCCATCCCCGTGCGAGTATCGGTTGCATCATCCGGATTGCTGCCTTTACCAAATGAAAATCCAATTTTCTGGGGATTCGGACCCGCATCAATGAAATTAAAATCGATCTGTGAGGGCTGATCCGCCACTATTGGCTGACGAATCATCTCAGGTGGCGGAGGTTCTGTTCCAGGAGGTGCTCCTGCCGGTAACGGCGGCGTTTGGATTAAACCGGGGGTATCCCTAATCAGTCTGCCATCATCACTAAATTCCAGGTATCCCCCTCCCATGGCTTTCATAACACCGGGGACCCCACCTTCCAATATCTCGCCGGGCGCAAGTGCCAACCACTGCCAATTGTTTTGAATTGCTGTCCCGGGAATGGGTTGACCGGTAGCCGGATCAATATCTTCGGGCTTATCTGCCAGTTTACGGAATACGACGTTGACTGAGTGCTCGTTTCCTTTTGAATCGTATACTGAGACAGAGGTTGAGAAGTTATACATCTCCATCCGCACATTGTCATAATCTAACGCGACATCAATGACTTTACTATTAGTATCCAAATTCGCTTTAATATTGACTCCTGTACCTTCCTTTATACCATCTCCCGTCGGTGTTGGTGGATCGATCTGGTCCAGGATATTAATATTCTTCATTGTCCCCACGCTCTCATTCGTATCCGGATCCACATCTTTTACCTGGAGAAACTTTCCATCCTGGCTGGTCAGAAATCCGTTTTTATCATACACAAACTGTCCGGCGCGAGTGTAAAACAGGTTCCCGGCTTCATCTCTGAGAGAAAAGAAGCCATTGCCGTCTATAGCCACATCCGTTTCCATTTCAGTCGCTTCAAACGACCCTTGCTTATGTATACTCTGAATACTTCCGATCGTGACTCCCTGTCCGATCTTGCCATCACCTCCAACAGAAGTTGAAAGCAGATCCTGAAAATTTACTCTGTTGTGCTTGAACCCAATTGTATTCACATTAGCGATGTTACTACCGGTAACGGTCATACCTTCAGAATGTGTCTGAACACCACTTGCACCAGAATATAAAGAACCAATCATAACCTAATCTCCTTGTTTAATTTCACCAACTTGATCCAATATTGAACGTGGGGTTAAAACCCGGTCTATTTTTTTATCAGCTTATCGTCCCAATCGTTGATAATCATCCCTTTGGCAGGCAGGTCCTGCATGATTGGCAACGGACTGGCATTCCCAAAGGTTCGCTTTGAAAATGTATTGATGTTCTTGACCTTGGAAAGGGGCATGGTTTCGTGCTTGGTTTTGACCCAGGGGAGTCCGTCCCGGTACTCCACTTGAGCGACACGACCTGAATTAAATATTTGTAGAGGCGATGAATTCCCCTGCGTATCGAAGGCCAGTAAGCTCAATTTGTAATTGCCGTCTGACATCATCTCACCCTCATTATTTTTCCCGTCCCACACGAATTGGTGTTTCCCAGCCGCTGTGAGTCCCAGTTTCTTTGAAAAGACCGGACTGCCATCTTCGTCTTCGATAGACAGGCGGATACCGTTGGCTTCCTGATCCAGGGAATAATACACCGGCTTGCTGCTGCCATGACCCAGTTCAATACCGTTGGATTCCATCAGGACATCCTTATCAAGGAATTGCAGTGACTGAAAACGAGAGATATCCTTCTGGGTCATATTCAGATCCTTGACTTGGCCATTCAGCTTTTCAAGCTGCTCCATCGTTCCCAATTGCGCCAGTTGCGACATCATCGCCCCACTATCCATAGGGTCAACAGGATCCTGATTACTCATTTGAGTCAAAAACAGGTTCATGAAGTCTTGTCTTTCCAATGAATCTGAAGATTTTGTCGGCGTCGTCGCCTTGTTTCTCAGAGAAGTCTGTACCTGTGACAGAACATTTTGTGTATCAACACTCATGCGTTATCCTTCAGAAGGGTTATGCGTAAATATTCAGCCCGGACGTACTACTTCGAGAAGTATCGCCCGTATTTTCAGCTGTTTGAATACTTGATTGGGATTGACTACCTGCACTGTCTGCATCTTGCGACTGTCCAGCCTGACCGTCACGTTCTTGATTAAAGGCAAAGGAACTGTGTTGGTTCTCTTCACCATTAATAATAACAGTGAATTCCTCAACATGAACACCTTGCTCAGCCAGTCCTTGTTTTAACAGGGGAAGCTGTGTTTCAATCAATTCTTTCGCTTGGAGGCTGTCAACCTTAAAACGCCCCATGATTTTATCACCCTCTTTCTTCAATCTGATTTCCAGCTTTCCCAGATGCTCAGGTGCCAGTCTCATAACCATTTCATTGGTCTTACTTGAGACCATGATTTTAACAGTGCCGACAACATCCTTGATATTGACGGTTTCTGAACCTTTCCCGGAACTGCTCTCAGCAGTCATTCCGCTCTCGGCTTTTCGATTTGAAAGAGATGCATCAGAGGTGATATTTGAGAATGAAGTTATTTTTGCGGCTGTTTTTTTGCCGGCATTTTTTCCGGTAGCAGCGTCGTTCTCTGTCAGTTTTGATAAATCAGTCAATCCTCTGTCAAGTTGTCGTGTTCCTGACTTTTCTGATGCTGGCACATTCATGCCACGAATCATGCTGGCATCAAATTTCTGCACTGTTTCAGGACTTCCTGTTTCACCGGATTTTACGACGGGCATACGACCGGCCGCTTTGGCTTCATCTCTTACCAGGTTAACAGCAAGGTTGACAGACTCTTTGAGCGAAGTGCCCTTCCTGGCCCCATCTATTTCACCTGTCATAATTTTTGAAAACGTGTTCTCAGTTTTGGCGTTTTCTCCATCTTCTGTGACAGCAGGCGTATGCAGATGCTTTTTCTCCGCATGCTTCAAATTACGTGTTTGAGCTTCGCCATCAGACACCACACGGGCGGACTTCAGGGCATCAGACACCACACGGGCGGATTCCAGGGCATCTGACTGCTTCAAGCGCTCAAAATGAGTCTGATTGGTCAGACCCACAATCTGATCATTCTCCAGATCATTCTCCAGATAGTCAGTCTGTCTTCTCTTTACGTGTTGCTGATCATTCTCCAGATCTTCAGTCTGTCTTCTCTTCACTTGTTGCTGATCATTCTCCAGATCTTCAGTCTGTCTTCTCTTTACGTGTTGCTCCTCGTTTATCTTTTCTTTTTCAGTCTTCACACCGGTTTCCATATACCACTCTGTCCCCTGCTGTGCCAGGTTCAGTTGATTCAAGAAAACCTCACTATCTGCTATTTCGGGTGTTATCTGCTGAGAATCGGTGGTGGCATTCTTTTGATGGGGGTGGTTTGCCTGGGATATATTCATAATTCACTCCTGCCTTGGAATATTGTGCCGGCTTTCATCCTTGATAGCCTTTGCCATATAAACAAAAATATTGAAAAGAAACCTGCCGCATTCGTCACCACACCTTTCGATCGGTAAAAATGCATTGTTAACGCCTTCATACAGATTGAAATGAGTCGTTTTGCGGATGTCTCTATTAGTCAATCACAGCTTATTCGGCTAATTTACCTCCTTTTCAGATTAGATTTATCCACAGCATTCAATTTTCGGTCAAACTTTTCCGATCCGCTTTGAAGCGGGTGACCAACTCAGTAATATCAACTGCTACTTTCGGTTCCAGCAATTCATACACTGCTGAAGCCTTCCTGGGATTCATCCGCATAATAATGTGCGTTGCCGTAACGCGGTCCATCTGATTAAAAAACACCGCGGTTCTCTCAGGATCCATCGTTTCATAATATGTCACCATGCGGGAGATATCCTTACTATCCATCTCCTTACGCTGTTGCCGTTTGTTTTCGAAGTCAGCCGTCAGCTTGCGAATCTCATCCAGTTTCTGCTCAATCTGTTGTGAAAGTGTTTTTAGCCCAGCTGACCGTTGTTGAAGTAACAATTCCTTTTTTTTCAGCTCTTCTTCGCGCTTGGAAAGGGCAGTCAGAACCTTCATCTCGGATTCTGAAAAAACCCTCGCCTTCTTCACTGCAGTATCACTGGTAGCGTCTGCATCTTCAAAGGTTCCCGGTTTAATTTTATTGATCCAGCCTTTGACTGTTGACATGGAGTAAGCAGGCGGAGCTATAAACAAAATTACCAGCATCAGCGACAATCCAACCATCCACTTTTTCAACATATCACTTTTTATCATTGATTCCTTCGTTTTTGTGCAAACTGATTTCCGGCAATTTCATCCATGTTTTTTCGTTGAATGGAGGAAATTTTTTCCAAATACTTCTTTTCTTCCTTTTCTTTCAGAATCTCCAGGGTCCTCTTTAGTTTACTAGCTTCTATCAGTGCCTGTTGTTTTTCAGAGACCTCTTTTTTTGCAACTTCCAACTCTTGCATTCGGAGGGCAAGTGTATACTTCATGCGCCCTTTGAACCCGCTCAGCGATTTTAATTGTCTGATGGTGAACATCTGGGCCTGTTTCGCCTGATTCATCCCGGTTTCGGCATTCCTTGTATCCTCATGGATCTTATTGATCTGATTTTGGATGCCATGCTCAATGGCCAGTTTCTCTGCCAGGTCCTTCATTTTCATTTTTTCCTGACGTGCTCTAACATTCAGAGCTATTTGCAGAGAAAATTTATACATGTTTTCTAATCCGATCCGAGAGTGATTATTGGAATTCCTTTATGTATCAATTCAAAAGATATGCCCATCCTGTAACCCGCTCAGAATCGAAACTTCAGAGCGGCTAATTTTGGCAATAATCCGGACGAGAATCTAACTTGATAAATGCAGATTTGTGGCCATAACAAAAAGCAAATCAATTCTGGTTATCGAGAGCGATTTTGAAATTGTAAATTGGGGTCTATTCGAGCTGAGGATAAGAGACGATGAAGTCTTGTATGGTGAGCCGATGAGGTTATCCGGAGAAGGAAATCCTGCAGCCCTCTCCGGCTTTATTTATTTTATTCCTCTTCGGATTTGTGTGCGTCAATGATTTTTTTAGCAATATCTGCAGAAAGTATCTCGTATGATTTCAGCTTCATAGAGTAAATCCCCAGGCCTACTGTCATCCCACGCAGAGCAGGTGTATAGTCCATCATTTCCGATAGGGGGGCTTCCCCCAGGATCACCGTCGTACTCTCTTTATATTCGTAGCTGCTGACCTTACCTCTCCGTCCGGACAAATCCTTCGTTACTTTACCCACATCTGCTTCCAGGACATCGATTTCCAATTCCATAATAGGTTCCAGAAGCACGGGTTTAGCCTCTGGTATGGCTTTTTTAATGGCCATGGAGCCCGCCCGTTGAAATGCGAAATCAGACGAATCAACTGCGTGAAAGGTGCCATCAAAGAGGGTAACCCTCACATCAACCACTGGATAACCACCCAAAGTCCCCGCGATCAATGCCTCTTTAACCCCTTTTTCCACACCGGGGATATAGTTCCTGGGAATCGCCCCACCAACGATTTTATCAACAAATTCAAAACCGGTGTCTCTAGGTAAGGGTTCGACAGTGATATGGACGTCACCATACTGACCATGTCCGCCACTCTGCTTCTTGTATTTACCTTGAACAGTGGCCTTGCCCCTGATCGTTTCCAGATGACCGACCGTGGGTGATCCAAGCTCGAATTCCACATCATAGATATTCTTGAGCCGCTCTTTAGTCACATCAATATGCAGCAGGCCGATGCCTGAAAGCAGCATCTCCTTCGTTTCATTATTAAACTCCATGATCAAAGTCGGATCTTCTGCAACTGCTTTATTCAGGGCGTCCATGATGCGACCGTCTTTGCTGCTACCGGTTAGCTCCAGACGGTTTGTATACCAGGGCTTCGGGATTGGAATCGGGTCATAGAAGATAACATTATCCAGATCACAAATAGTCTGGTTTGTTTCTAATTCATCGATTTTTTCCAGAACAACAATATCGCCTGGATACGCTTCTTCAATTTCATCCGTTTTGTCTCCCTGCATGACATAAAAGCGACCGGTCTGTAACTTTCGCCCGGTCGCACTGTTCTGCAGTTTCAATCCTTTTTTGAACGTTCCGGATACCACCAGCAGATAGCTCAGCTTACCTACATATCGGTCAAACGAAGTTTTGAAAACCACTCCCGAGAAAGGCTCGTCCGGTGATGGCTTTCGTTCTACGGGTTCAGCATCTTCTGCGTTGGTTTGTTTCCCCACCCAGATAGATCCCTTTTGAAATGGCGGAAAATTGGTTTTAATAAAATTGAACAGGGTGTCAACGCCTACACTCTCGTCAACAGAACCGGCCAGTACCGGGGTCACAACGCATGAAGATAATCCCTCAGACAGCACTTTCACCATCAATTCATCCGGTGCCGGTTTTTCTTCAATATAGTATTCCATCAATTCATCATTCGTTTCCGCCAAACGTTCATATGTGATGCTACGATACAGTTCGACGTCGTCTTTTGCAGCGTCAGGAATATCCTCTACCGTGGTTTTATTGGTGGTTCCACGGATCAATTTCTGGTTGATGATATCGATAATACCCACCAGTTTTTCTCCCTCTATCCAGGGGATGTATAATACTGCCGGTTTAACTGAGAAAGCACTCTCGATGGCAGACAGTGACTCTCCGAAGTCCCCCTGAGTGGCATCGCTAATATTCATAAAGATCGCTTTTGGGGTCTCATTCTTACAAAGACTTTCCCAGATTCTGAATGCACCGCCGGAATCTCCAGAAGTGGAAGCTACGAATACGGCACCAGAACTAGCATAGACCGAGATATTTAGGCTGGACAGGAAGTTTGTATTTCCAGGGGTATCAATCAGGTTGAAGGTATCGCTTCCATCATCGAGGTGGTAGTAGCTTGTGTTGATTGTGTATCCCCGCTCCTTCTCCTCAGGTTGTTCAACCACTTCTACTGCCGGTTTTTTTGATTGAAATTTCAATAGTGAATTGACTAATTCTGTTTTACCAACACCGTCTTTCCCAACTATAGCGATGTTATGAATATTGCTCTCCACATGACTATCGTGCATCGACCCCCCTATTACAAAAACAAAATTAAGAACGGACCACAGAAACAGTCCGAAACCTGTAAATATTGATTAAATAAAAAACTGGAATAAATCACAACATTTTCTTTCGGCAGTTTTAGCAGCCATTGGTAAAAGTTACTTCACGGCGGGTGCTTCCGGACAGAACAGCTAGCAGTTGGCGATAATCGTGAATATCTGGAATCGCCAATTAGAAAAGTTTTTATATCAACACCCTCCACAACATATTCCAAGTAAAAGAGTTTGTTGACATGACTTCTCCGGGCAACTACAAGTATAAAACCACCAAGCATTCTTTTTTAACTCAGTTTAAAAAGAGTTTTCCGGGCATTTCAGCCAAAGATTTATCTGCTTTAGACATAATATAAAAATGCATTTTTGGGAAGAATAGAAAAGCATTTTATTTGATTTTAAAGTGTGTTAATTTCGAAAAAACAGATTTTACATGATCTCTTTCAGGATCCCCTTTTGTAGAAATGAAAAATCAGTCCCCTTTTCATGTCTTTTCTCCCTCATTTTTTTCAGGTTTGCTGGACGACCCCCTGCTGTTTCTCAGGCTTCCGCCTCCGCTACGGAATATTCTGGTTGATTGCGGGCAGATAGATCATCTGGCCAAACGCACGTTGAAATCAATTGGGGCACTATTTATCACCCATGCCCACATGGATCACTTCATTGGCATTGATAAGTTTGTCCGCTCAAATCTGGTCTCACCTAAATTCATCGATATATTCGGTCCGCCGAATATATCAGAAAAACTTGCTGCAAAACTGAGGGGTTACGACTGGAATCTGGTGGAAGACTTTTATTGCAGTCTGAGGGTGCATGAAATCGATGATAATTCGAAGCAGACCTACTTTTTACCTGGTGCAAAAAGGTTTAAACGCCAATTTATCGAATCGGTTCCTCACCCGGGCGCTCATCTGTACGAAAACCGATTTATAGTGGCCGAAGGGGTGATATGTGATCATAAAATCCCCACTTTGGTTTTCAAGTTTTCTGAAAAACCCGTTTTCCTGATCGACGAAGATCGCATTAAGCAACAAGATTACATCAAGGGACCCTGGATCCATCATTTGAAACAGTATATCCTCCAGGGTCAACTACCGGTTCCCATGTTAACCATTGAGCACCGGCATAGCAGCAGCCCGCTATTAATTTCAGAAGAGGCGGCAACTGATCTCTACAAAAAGATTCGTGCTGAACAAACTGTTTCCAGTATTGGTTATCTGACTGATATTGGATATACCGACAATAATATTACTCGGATACAGAAGCTGTTACAGGGGGTGACGCTATTGATATGCGAATGCACCTATCTCTCTGCTGATCTTGACAAAGCACGACGATCTCACCACCTATGCACATCAGACCTCAATCGCCTGATTTCGAAACTGCGACCGAAATACCTGCTGCCCATGCATCTTTCCAAAACATATCTCGGAAATACGCATGTACTTTATGAAGAACTGGAACTACCCGATGATTGCCAGCTGATCAAACTACCGGATCGTGTCACTCCCGAACCTATCATACCTGCTGATACGCCCGAGCTGCGGTTCTGATCCAAATTGCAGAAACAGAGCTCGATTCTGTCAAACCAGTAGTGCTTAGTTTGGAAATACATCCGAATAATAGGGGATCTGATTTTTATGGTGAGACAAGTCTTGCAGATAATCTTGTTCCGGTTTATAGCAGGAGCGTTTTAAAAGGTCCAACATCAGTTTTCCGAGATGATCACTCTGGATGATTTGATGCCTCTTGAGATGCTGGCAGATATCCGCTAGTTTTGAAAAATAGTATGACTCATTGTCGTGTACAAACCTGATTTTGTACCCCTGATAGTTCATGAGACGATAGGCTAGTTTTCGTCCCCCAAAACGGGTGAAACGCACGAATCGCGTGCATAAACCCTGCAGTTCTTTTCCTAAGGACAAGGGCCGCTTCGCCTCGGTCAACCAGACAGTTGATTCATGTTCTTGCAATGCCACCCAGTCATCACTCACAGGACAAAGAAATTTACACCCCGAAAAATCAATCTGATAGAGTCTATTTTTGTCCAGAATCCGGAATAGTTCTCCAGACAGAGACATGTCTCTGATAGTGCTCAGCCGCTGCTCATATGACCTAAATTTCTGCTGAAAAAGACTGGGAATCTCAAGAAGCATATTCTTGGGTGTCGCATCTCGAAAAGGCATCACTGCAGCTTTTGTGTAGATCGAGGCTATCCGGTCCAGATCATCCGCAATTTCCAAGAAATCGCATGTTTCCGGCAGAATTTCAGTCAGCACCTGGTATAGCAATCTCATCTTGGTCTTGGCCGGATACAGCGGGCGGTTCTCAGTAAAGGCTGTATCCTCCATCATTGCTCCTTGAAATGCTTTTAAATCACTCTGCAGTAGATCCAGCAATTGAATTCCAAGATCTTTATAGCACCTCCTCTGATCTTGTTCATACAGTTTTTTCAAATCTATCAGCAGGTTAAATACACGGGTGCCTTCAATATATCTAAAAGCGATGTATTTATCAGCGCACTGCCAGATTTCCGGGATACAAAAATCGACTTTATCCTTCAGTTTATTAATGAAGTCGTACTCTTCCGGAATTGTCGTGCTGCTATCCGCAAAACGGCGAATAATCTTACACTTGCCTTGTTTCAGCACTTCCAGATGACGCATGTCCTTCCACAAATCCTGTCTGAATATCCTCAGAGACTCTTCTGTGATGTGAAGTTTCAGATGCATCATTGTTTCTACTAATTCAAGTCAATCTGATATCAATGACGGAAACAGTTCTTTGGAATCCATCAAGATAGTGACAGGTCCGTCATTCTGAAGAGATACCTGCATCATTTCTCCAAAAATTCCAGTTTCAATCTGCAACCCGGTCTGCTGACTCAAATCGACAAACCGGTTAAAAAAATCTTCCGCTTCATCAGAATCCATGGCTTTCGTAAAACTTGGTTTTTTCCCTTTTTTCAACTCAGCAGACAGTGTAAATTGTGAGACAATCAGTAGCCCTCCCGATATCTCTTCAATTGAATGAGCCAAGCGTCCTTGCTCATCAGGAAATAATTTAAGATGACAAATCTTACTCAGCATAGGCTGGAGTACATTCGACCGGTCTCCACGATCAAAACCGACTAATAATAGATATCCCCTATTAATTTTTCCGACATTTTTTTGATTTACTGAAACACTCGCTTTCTTTACTCTTTGAATGACAACCTTCATTGTTCTATCCGCTTTTCTCGCTCAAATAATTGTGAATTAACTGATTGCATGCCTTTCATAGCCATATCATGCATCAGTTCCGAATGAGGCGCCAGTAAAAATTGGAATTTTATCATGCCCCGGTACTCCTTGATGAGGTGATCTCTTTGCTGCCGAAAAGCGCTGAAATCGCAGTCGATTTTACGCTAGGAGGCGCTGGACATTCAGATCTTATGCTAACGGAGCACCCAGACCTATTCCTTTGGGGAATCGATCAGGACAGGGATGCACTGACAACAGCCGCAAAGAGACTCAACCATTTCCACGGCCGGTTCCAGCTTATTCATGACCAGTTTTCAAACGCAAGTAAAACACTAATTGAGAAGGGGGTCCAGGCCGACTTCATACTGGCGGACCTCGGGGTATCCTCTTTTCAAATTGATCAAAAAGAACGCGGTTTTTCTTTTCGCGCAGATGCTCCTCTGGACATGCGCATGGACCAGGAAAGTCAACTTTCAGCGCTTGAGCTTGTAAATTCATGGGATGTCAGAGCACTGACCACAATATTTCACAAATATGGGGAAGAACCTTTCGCTCGTAGAATTGCACAGCAAATCGTTCGGCAGCGCGAGAAAAAGGCTCTCTTGACAACTCAGCAGTTATCCGATTGTATTAGAGAAGCAATTCCAAAGAAGTTTCAATATGGCAAAATCCATCCCGCGACAAAAACATTTCAAGCTATTCGAATTGCAGTCAACAATGAAATGGAAGAGCTCGAGACACTGCTGGTAAACGCTATTCATCTATTAAAACCAGGTGGGCGACTGGCCATCATCTCCTTTCATTCACTGGAGGATCGACAGGTTAAGAAAAAATTTCAACTTTGGGAAAATCCATGCCAATGTTCTAAAGATATCCCATATTGTATTTGTAACTTAAAACCGGTAGCAACGACATTGAAACCCAAGTTGAGGCAGGCTAAAATAAGTGAAGTGGAAAAAAATCCGCGATCCCGAAGTGCAAAACTCAGAGCAATTGAAAAACGATGAAAGATTACCCCGTTTCCAGCCCTAAAAACAAAAGGCGCCTCATTCGTAAAAAAAAAGAGAATCCCAAGGTGTCATCCTTTAAACTTTTACTGACATGGGCGATTCTATTCATTGTCGCTTTGATCTTCGTGCAGCAGCGGATTGACTACACCCGCACGGAAAAAAAGGTCAGACAATTGATGATCGAAAAGAGAACCGTGATTTCGTCGATGCTGCCACTAAAACTTGAAGAACGTTATTTGACCCGGCTCTCCAAGATTGAAAAAACCGCTCGCAGTAAAATATATTTAAGAAAGCCTGCAGCAAAGCAGATTTTCAAAATAACTGACAACGTTCCCACTGAAACCGATTGAGTCACTCTCTATCATGGCCGATAACAAGGGTCGGGGTTGTGTTTTTTTTTACTTTTTCCATACCGTTTGATGAGCTTACTTTCCAAGAAATCAATTCTACAAAGCTTTAGTCGTCGTGTGCACTGGGTGCAACTCTTTTTCCTGGCTATCATGCTGATCATCCTTTTGAGAGGGTTGCACATGCAGACGGTTGAAAAGCCGGCTCTGGATATTCGTGCTGACATGCAACACAATCAGACCATGTCAGTCAAACTGCAGCGTGGGCCCATCCTTGATAATGAGGGGAAAATTTTGACTGTCTCTCTACCGATGGATTCGATTTTTGCCATTCCGGCCGAAATCGAAAATCCGGAAGAGAGTGCCAGTCAAATGAGTCAGTATTTAAATCAGTCGGAAGAACGCATTTATAAAAAACTGACTGCTAAATCAAGTTTTGTCTGGATCCGCCGCAATCCAAAACCGACCGCCAGTCAGAACATTAAAGAATTGAAACTCCCAGGGATTTACCAGATTAAGGAGTACCAGCGGTTTTACCCCTTTAAGAACCATGCTGCTCAGCTAATCGGATTTTCTGGAATCGACTCCCAGGGTTTGGAAGGTTTAGAATATCAATATGACAAACATTTAATGGCCAGTTCAGATCGGCACTCCATCTGGAGCTCTATATACAATAAACCGGGCTTGAATGAAATTCTGGGGGGATCTCTTGCACTAACAATCAATAGTAAACTGCAATACTACACCGAAAAAGAGCTTGAAAAAGCCTTGCGCCTGACCAATGCGAAGCATGCAGTGGCGATTGTCATGGAGTCTCAAACCGGAAAGATTCTAACCATAGCCAATATCCCGGATTATGACCCAAATAATTTTGAAAAATATGATCGGGCCAATTATTATAATCGGGCTGTGAGCGCTTCCTATGAACCAGGTTCGACTTTTAAAATCATCACGGTTTCATCTGCCCTAGAAAACAACATCGTCACCAGCGAAAATATTTTCTTCTGTGAAAATGGCGAGTATCAGATTCAGGACCGGATCATCCATGATGTCTCTCCTTATGGTTGGTTGCCACTGAAAAAAATTATTCAGAAATCGTCCAATATTTGTGCAGCAAAGATCGGTCAATTAATTCCCAAACCGATTTTCTATCGTATGATACGTGAATTCGGATTTGGATCAAAAACGGGCATATCTTTGCCAGGAGAGGCCTCTGGGAAGGTTTTCCCCTATGAGAAGTGGTCGGATACAGATGTCGCCACAATGTCTTATGGACACAGTATTTCCGCTACACCGATTCAAATTATTACTGCGATCAACACAATTGCCACGGGTGGTATTCTGATCAGCCCTAACGTCATCAAAGAAGCAAAGACCGCAAACGGTCAACAGGTACAGTTGGCTGGCACTCAGAAGAAGAGAATTCTGAAGGAGAGTGTGTCTGAAAACATCAAATCATATATGGTCGCAGTTGTCGAAGAAGGGGGTACCGGCTTCCGGGCAAGGATCAAAGGGATAACGGTTGCCGGCAAAACCGGAACATCTAGAAAATTCGATGCTAAAAAGCAGCAATACTCAACAAAAAATCACATTATTTCATTTGTCGGATTCTTCCCGGCTGAGGACCCCAAATTAACAATTTTCGTAATGATCGATGAACCTAAACGAAAATATTTGGGTTCAGGAACAGCCGCCCCTGTATTCAAAAAAATTGCTGAACATGCTCTACATCTTTATCCCGGGCAATTTCCCGTCATAATGAAAGAAAGGACAACAACAAATAATGTGTCACAGACAGAAACTGTATTTAAGGCTTTGTCCATTCCAATTCCTGATACACCTCAGAAAAAACCGGATGCAAAGCGAATTATAGACCGACTTAAAAATAAGACATTCCGGGACGTTCTCTTAATCGCGGCCCGAGAAAACATTACAGTGGAGGTGAGCGGTTCCGGAATCGCCAGGCAAATAACACCAGATCTGAGTCGGAAAAACCATTTTCTGGTGAAGTTGCGCTAAAATGCTCATGACGGCCCGGAATCAATTGACATGCCGTTGGACTGGGGATCCATTCCCGAAACTTCAATGATTTTATTCATCAAACGAATAGGTTGGCATGATTTTTCCTTTACTCATCAGATCAAATGAAAGGGTTCTCCTTCTTATAGAAATCTTGAACGGGAATTGTTAATATGCAGGTAAAGAAATACACAGCTTCCAATATGCAGGAAGCGATTAAAATGATTAAGGAGGACTTGGGTTCCAGAGCGGTTATCATCTCAACCCGAAAAATCAAGAAAGGGACCGGTGCCTTTGGAATGTTTGGGCAACATGTGCTGGAAATTACAGCCGCACGGGATGAAAAGGCAAAGCCTGTCAATCCAAATGAATACAACGGGCTCTTGAAGCAGCAACAGCAAAAAACTGAATACGAGACTGAGATTTCACAAAATCCGCCCAAGATGCCTCGCAAAATCGAGTCCAGGCAGGACACTGCCATCACCAAAAATCTACAGGATGATATCTCTGAACTGAAAGAGATGGTCTCGGATCTGAGGAAAGGTCATCGCCGTAAAACGAACGACTCAGGCAATGTTACTCACTTACGCTATGAGCTCTCAGAACTTAAGAACCTTGTCGGATCGCTGATCAATCAATCCAGCATCCTGCGGGAAGACGACCTGCATGAAAACCTGATC
>Ga0075122_10001383_pt1 | contig 17279 bp, 17 predicted proteins | sample AntAceMetag02UKB_FD_69790 | JGI IMG/M metagenome (GOLD analysis project Ga0075122, IMG submission 69790) | Saline lake microbial communities from Ace Lake, Antarctica - Antarctic Ace Lake Metagenome 02UKB | ecosystem: Environmental > Aquatic > Non-marine Saline and Alkaline > Saline | place... | reverse complement strand
AAAGAGCAAAAGAGTCTACAAGGGCGGCAGGTCCGGCTTTGAGAGAGTATGTTGCCGCATTGAAGACAGGGTCAGCAGGTGTAGCCGAAAGAGCAAAAGAGTCTACAAGGGCGGGAGAAGCCCTGCCTGAATTCAAATCGCAGTACCCTCAAATCGAGCCGAGAAAAGTGCTTGAAGCCTTAACCAGCAAAAAAACCGAGAAGGTTTTCAGGGATGTAGCCAGCGAAAAAACTTGGAATAATATCATTGTTCCGGCCGCCAAACAAATGGGGGTTGGCGCGGAGAAACTCTACAATTCGTGGAAAACAGGAGCAGCAGACATACGGATTGCAATAGGTGATGTCTTCGAGGGACTGCCCCCGGCGAAAGATGTTGTGTCTCGCATCAAACAGGCGCCAGCTAAAATTGATGGTGCCATAACCGACATCTCCCAATCGGCTCCGATAAAGGCGCTTCAGGGTATCAGCAATAGGATTAATAAGGCGATTGGGGTCCCGGTAGGTAAATCTATCGCCGATGTCATAGGCGATTTTTTCACGGGAACTAAGCCGAAAATTGAACGTGCTATTGCGAGACCACGTAAACCACGCGACCCGATGCTCGGGCTTCGCAATATTCCGGACGAAGCAGAGCAGGCGATAAAAATTGCCGGTCTCGGGAGAGGTCCTATCCAGGGCGATGAGGTGGGTCGATTGCGAAAAACATTGGGATTGCGGTCGAGAGCTCCCAAGCGCAAAAAATCCCCTTTAACTCAAAAACAGGTCGATTCGCTTGCATCTCAAGGATTCGATGTGTCTGGCCTGGTTTCCGTCGAGGCGAAAAAAACAGATCAACGCGCGAAAGAGAAACAAGCCGGGCTTGTAAAACAGGGATTTGCGCCTGGTTCGGAAACACGAATCGCGCCCTCCATGAGAAGGTTGCCTGATGTCAAGCGCAAACCAACCCCCTATGTCCCTGTCCCCGCACCCGATTTTGAAAAACTTGAGCGCGATAGACAGGTAAAAATGGATAAGGAATACGAGGTTGCGAAGAAAGCGCAGTCGGCGCAGCGGGCTTTGGTCGCCCCAACACCCAAGCCAGAAGCAGCCCCGTCATTCAAGCCGCGTGCGGTGAAAGTTCCAGGGGAGGCAGTGCCTCGCGTAAGCCCTGGCAAATTCCAGAAAACATTATCGCCGCGCAAATTGCCGAAACCAAAGAAACCTGAAAAGCTCCGTTTTGGACTCAAAGGTAAGCGCCGAAGTGAGTTCACGTTCGCGGAGAATAATGGAAAACGCGAGCGATTCTTAAGAGCATTGAGGATGGCACAATGAGCCTACTGCAAATCCCAGACATAGCCAACGATCCGGCGTGGAAACCTGTCGAGCCGTTCGAGGTCGAGTGTTTCTACCCAGGTACTCACCGTGGCGACGAGTGGTCTGACGAGATGAATCAGCAGATGTGCGACAATTACAACAACCTTCCGGAAGATATCACATGGAGAGCGCAGACTTCAATCGAGGACCCGGACGATGCACCGTTCGGAGAAACAGACATCGGGCATGATGGTCGTGCGCTCAAGACGCGACAGAGACCGTCTACCGGTGTCATAGATCGCATGAAGTATGTTGGGGGTCGTGTAATCGCTGTTCTCTCGAACGTTCCGAAATTGGTCAAGGATTGCTATGACCGTGGAATATACCCCAATGTTTCGCTAACGATTTATAAAGACGGTCAGAACGAATTCGGGATGACCGGTCCAGTCCCTCGTGGACTATCGTTTCTCGGCGCGGAACCCAATCAACTGAAAGGTCTTCGGCGTGCGCTTGATTTAATGAGCGATCGAGGCGAGGACATTACTACGATCCCAGGAGTCACATTTGCAGACGCGCAAGTGGGCGCAAATCCCACTAACAATACAGAGACAGTAATCATAACATTTGCAACGAAAGGACAAGTCATGCCAGAAATAGAAGAAGATGTTGCGGTAGGGGAGGAAGAACTCGCTCCTGCAGCGGAACCGGAGCTGGAAGAAGAAGCGGCCGCGCCAGAGGATGTGGAAACGAGGATGACGGCACTTGAGGCGAAGGTCGATGAATTGATCGCTACAATCGCCGGAGCCCTAGAGGAAGAAGAGCCGGTTGCCACAGAAGAAGGACCGGAAAGGGCACAGGGGGAATTTGCAGAGTACATAAACTCTGTCGAGACTCGGATTTCCAGCCTCGAATCAAAAAACGCCTCTGCGACAAAGTCGTCGAAAGTCAATGCGAAAATCGCCGAACTGAAAGGTAAGGGCCTCACGGTCGATACCATCAAGATTCGGAAATACGCGGAGAAAATCGACGATAACGACGCGCTCATGGCGTTCTGCGAGGCGTGCTCACGAAAGGTTCGAGTTCCCGGCAAAACAGCACTGAAGTATTCCGAAGCAGGAAGCGGGGTGGCAAAGGATGTGGAGGGGATCATCGCCGAGATGTTCGCCGAACATCCGAATGCCACGGTAGAACATGCTGACAAATACGCGCGGAAATATGGTGTCCCGCGTGAAACCCTCTTGAAGTAGGAAGGAGAATAATCATGGCATTTGAAGCACCCCTAGGGACGTTCTCCGTCTCCTCTATAGGGGATATGAGCGGCTATCTTTTCCGCCTGCTTACCATGAGCGGAAAGGTTGGCGTCTTGCCAAGCGCCGGAGCGCGAGTAGTTGGCGCGGTCCGGGACGTGCTGGATACTGTTTCAAGTTCAATGGAGATGGTCGATCTTGGAACAGCAAAAATTAAAGCGGCATCCGCTTACTCTATCGGGCAAGTTGTCAGCTGTGACGCATCAGGTCGCGTTGCTTCGTACACTCCGGGCGACGGAACAGCAATGTACCACGTGGGTTGGCTTATGACGAAATCTGTCGCAGCCGACGATATAGTCGCCGTCCGTATGCAACTCGGATACACCGAAGTTTAAAGAAAGGAGGCATGAAGATGCCAGGTTTAACAACTCTACGTAACGCCTCCCCGTATCTCACCGGGTTCACGCGGGCGTATTACCAGGACGCTTTGTTCCAGGCTGACAAGGTGTTTACTCCGCATAACACGCCGAATACAGTTGACGTGTACGCGACCATCGGAAACGATCATTACCGCTACGATGCGGACAATACGGCCATGATGCTCAAGTCGAACGACAAGTCCACATCGTCAGAGTTCGACATCAGCGTCGGTTCCGCAACCTACAATCTGCAACTCTACCGAGAGCATGTTGTAGTAGGTGTCTTAGAAGAAGGTGAGGCACAAACGAAGGACATTCAGCTCAAACAGACAAAAGTTCGAGGGCTGAAACACCACATGTCGGTTATGAAAGAAGAGATGTTCGCGGCATTCATTTTCGGGTCCGCCAACTACGCTACTTCATGCAAGGTCGCGCTCTCTGGCTCCGGCCAATGGGATGACGCGGGTAATCTCGGGGAAGCAGCGTGGTTCAGTAAGGTGGCTCCGAAGTATGTTGTGCGGTCTGCAATCGCCAGAGTGCTCACGAAGTCTGGCGGAAAAGTTGTGGACAAGATGGTTGTTGGCTCTGCTGTGCACAACAATCTTACTGCGCGCGCGGACTTCGTGAAGTTTCTTTCTACAACCAGCGACGCTTCTTTCGAGCGTCAGTTCCAGTTTCTGGCGGACCTGTTTGGCGTCAAGTCGTATCATCCGTTATTGGCGGTATCGAACTCCGCTATGGAAAATGCTACGGACTCGATGGGGAATATCGGCGATGATTTCGTCGCGTTGATCTACCAGCCCAATGGCGCCGTCGATCTGGACGCTCCATTCGGGATGAATTTCAACAAGGCAACCTTCCCGAAAACTGCCGAGTGGATCAACAACGAGCGCATGGGGGCTACGATGGCCGAGAATTACGAGATGTACCAGTTCAAGTCGATCTCGACCATCAGCGGGTTCCTGTACACGAGTGTGCTCGAATAACCAACATCTAATTTGGCTCCCCTGTCTCTTAATTGAGGTGGGGGAGTCGAGGTTAAAAAAGGAGAGAGAGTTGGAAAAAGAAATTATTGATGACGCAGGGGAGCCAAACGAAGCTGCTGCATTCTATTTGCAGACTCAATCGGGGGATGCGATTCATTCTGTTCTAACAGATATATTTCATATCCTGAAAAATGAAGCCTGCCTCATGTCGTTCGAGAAGATCGCAGAATTTCTATGTCTCGATCGCATGATAAAGGAGGGGAAAACGGGGAAGGAGATGGTGAATGAATGGTGGAGGCAGAGTAACGAGGGTCCCGATTATTACAAGCCCCCAGGGGCAAAGCCAATATCTATCGGTCAGCTAATCCATAACGGCGATCCCAAAGTGCCCCACGATCTTGTAGTCTGGCATTTCCCCTCGATGTCAGCAGATGGAAACCGATATGAAGGAGGGCGTGTTCCACTACTCGTTTCCGATCTTACATCACCGAGTTATGAGCTGCTTCATTCTTCAGGCAGTACTCCTCCGCAAAGAATTCAAGCGGCCTACAAGCTGAATTACTCGACAAACAAACGTAAGTCTGACCATTTCCCGCAGGGTGTGAAGAAGTTACAAGGTTCTCACCGGGGGAAGCCGTGCATCATAGTTGGCAACGGACCATCTGTTGGCCCGCAAATGGAATTGCTAAAAAAAGTTTTCGCTGATCGTGGGGATTTGTGTGTCCTCGGTACGAATCGCGCGGTAGAATATTTCGGTCCGGACGCCCTTGATTACTACATGCAGTTAGACTACTCGTCTAACGAGGGATGGTGGAAAAATGTTCCACGGTCGAAACGCGAGAAAGTCAAGGCGATTTTGTGGACAGTAGTTGGCCCGTGGGTGCATAGCGTTTTCGCTCCGAAACACACGTACTGGATGCACGATCAATTCCATTTTCCGTGGCTGGACATGGACGAACAACTGGCAGAGGCTGCGCGTATTGGGGTCGTGGGAGCGGGTCCCAATATTGCGCACTGGTCGTTGTCGTTTGCATATCGGATTCTTGAAGCAGACCCGATCATATTAGTGGGCGTGGATCATGCTTATACGTTTGGGGAGTGCCATGTAGGCGAGCCGGTAACACGCGGCATGGTCGAGGATCCATCATTCCATTCAGGACTTGAATTTTGCTACGACCTGAAGGACCGGATCACGGTTACCGACGGACGCTTGAAACGAATGAATCGGGTTCTCAATGGTTTGTGTTCGCTCATCAAGCAGGGCGGTTTTCCCGCGGGGGCGCGTCGTAGCGCTCGCGTTGTAAATTGCTCTGAACACGGATTGCCGTTGGAGTGGGCTGAACAATCTAATCTGATTGATTTCTTAAAAAAGGAGGTTTACGGTGAAGATGATTTTTCTCGACGTTTCGAGGCTGGACTGGTCACTGGATGTGATGAAACCGCTACTGAAATTCAGAGGGATGATAAGAAACTCTCGCGTTTACGAATTGCCCGATAGCGTCATTTCGTATTTGCTAAAAAACGACCTCGCTCGTGGTCCTGCGAAGGGCAAGCCCGCCGAGAATTTCACCGGGAATACGGCTCTTGACCCAGAGAATTATACGGGAGAGCCGGAAAAGATGGTAGTTGGTGTTGATATGGCGAGTGGCCGTGACTGGTCAGCACAGTTCGGAATGCTTATCGACAAAGAAAGCGGCAGCTACGTTATCCGGTGGGACGGAGAAAAGATTCTCTCTGTCGGAAAAAAAATGGGAAGCAAGAAAAGGCCAGAATCTGTTCTTGAAATAGCGGAGGCCTAATGTCAACCGCATATACAACCTATGCGTGTATAATCCTGCTACTCGACACTGAAACAGTCGAGAAATTGACCGATGATGCCAACGCTGGTATCTACGCTTCCGGCGTTGTGAATGAGTGCATTGCGTGGGCGGGTAATCGTATCGACGCTTTTGCGGCGGCAAAGTACAACACGCCCTTCGCAGCGATAACGGATACCCCGGCAACACCGGAGATCATTTCCGATTTCGCTGTCGACCTTACTATCTATCGCCTGTACGCACGGCGAGGATGGCGCATACCGCCCTCGATGCAGGACAACTATCTTCTGACACTCGATCAACTCAAGATGGTCGCAAACGGCACAATAACTATCGAGGGTGCGACAGTCTCGCGTGGTACAGCAGAGACTCAAATACAGGGCACTGCGATTTCAAATGGCTCGCAACAGGATTTCGCTGGTTCGGAAAATTTTGAGGGATTCACATCTCTATGAGAGATTATCAGGTTGACACTTCAGGAGCACGCGCTCAAATTGAAGCCGTGGTCGAACGCGCAGCGAACACGGAGAAAGCATTGCGTGTGATTGGCCGGCAAGCTGTGTCGGAAGTCAAGTTGAATTTTATTGAAGGTGGCCGCGTGCCGGAGAATTGGGTTGAGCAGAGCGGTTTGTTCAGCCTTGCTCCTGGTGGCGGGTATGTAGAGCCGGGAAAATGGAAGCCACTTTCACCGAGGACTTTGTTAATGAGACGCAAATCGGCCCGAGGTGCGAAAATTCTTATCGACACTGGGGTTTTAATGAGTTCGATCACATTCAAAATTGAGGGGGACGCGCTGCTTGTTGGTACGATAGTGAAGTATGGCAAATACCATCAACATGGGACAAACAGAATCCCTCCGCGTCCATTTATTACGTTCTTGCCTGATACTATGCGGGAGTTCCGAAGCACAGCCAAACGATTCTTGGTGACGGGAGAGGTGGCATGAGCATCGACAAAGCTGCGGTAGAGGCTGCGGGTGTAGCCGCATACGCAAGCGGGATAGAAATTTCGGCACTTGATCCCGGTTCGCCGGAATGGGATCTCGGACATCAATTCAGTGAGCTTCTATTCGATCACACCGGAGCGAATCCTGTAGACCTGATTCATCTCGGATTCAAACCAAAAATCACAATGGGAATTGTGCAGATTAGCGATGAGGTATGGGCGAAAATATTCCCGTATTTCACTCGGACTTACACGAGCACAACAGACTATTACTACAAGATCGGCCTCGGTATCCTACCCGGAGAATTACTCGGTCAATATGCAAAGAAATGGCAGTTCAAGCCAAAAAAAGCGGGACAGGCGGCGTACGTTATCGAAAAGGGTATTCCGATATTAGCACGGTCTGTGAATGTAGGAGCCGGAAATAAACGAACATTCTTGGTGGCAATCTATGGGATTCTCGACCTCGATCAAACAAATGGCGAGTTGGGTGAAATCGGTCGTTCTGCGACGTAATGGATCTGATTCAATTTACGTCGATGACCCGATAAAACTCCTGTCCGATCCAACATTCATGTCTCTCGAAAATGAGGAGAAGGCAAAGGCGGTTGAATCGCTGATGAAACAGACGCGGGAAGCCACACAAGAAACTGCTCTGCTGCTTCATTTTTACAGCATAAAGCCATGGGAAAAATGTCGGCTGTCTAAAATTCAGAAAGCCGGATTATTATGGAATATTCCAACAATGCAAAAACTCAAAGAATTCTTCGCGCGGCAATCGGAGACAGATGTTGGGTACGCTCAAATACTCGATGTACTTGATCCGTCGAAATCAGAGACAGGGATATCGTATAGTGAAACCGCGATATTCAAATCTGACGTCGCGCAAGCAAAACGAGAATTGGGGTTGTAATGGCTGTTGATGACGATAAACTTGCGTCTGGTCTTGCGTGGCACTCAAACGCCTATTGGAGTTCCTATGAGCTTGCCAATGGCACAGCAGATTCTACCGGTGGTTCATACACTGTTCATCCTGCTGTAAATCTCCGCACGTCAGGGGAGGGAACTTTTAACGACAACGATTATGAACGTGTGTGGTGGAAGAAAGGACTAGAGGCGGTTTCGGGGTTGCAGGCAGCTTATGAAGAGAGTATAAATACTGTTGTTGCTTCGCTTGACAACTGGCTTCTCGACGTAGCCTCCGAGGAACTCGAGAACCCTAATTCTACACCGAGTCCAAATCAGATTCTCGACTATCTTTCCGAGCACATGGTAGGCAATGCGCAGACAATGGAGCGCAGTCTGGTATCTGTCGGCAGTGTTACCCTCAACCAAGCCAGCTCTGATGCTTCAGGGGCATTCATACCTTACGCCTCTGGACCTACAGGCGGCAGGGGATCGGGAATGACGGACAACCAACTTGTGTTGAACGGCAATCTTTTTAGACTCCTCTGCACCAGCGACTCGACTGCCGGAGAAGAAATTTTCAATGTTACGTGTTCGGAGGTCGGAAAAAACGGAGCGCTTGCTACCATCACAATCACGGCTCTGACTGCCAGTTCAGAGGAGGCGTCCGGCGAGACATTCAGCGCGAGCGTCGGTAAAACTTTGATTCAGGACGGCGATTTCACATCCAGTGTTGGAGGCGTTGGGAACTCGGTTGGGGCGTATTTTGGCGACACGGCGTCCGGCGCGTCTGATTTCACGACGGCATCAGGAAATACAATGCGAGGCGCGGGGTTGAAGCTCACGGCGTCCGGCGGCGGGGCGGACACACATTTTATCGGACAATCATTTGCGGACCTAACAAACGTATTGCCGCTTGATGTTTTATGCTGCACTTTTGTTTACAAGGCGACTGCCGGGTCAACTGGAACGGCAACGGTAATACCGTTCGGAACCGATTACACTGCTCCTACTGGTCAGTCAGTGGCCATCGATACATCGAGCGCTGCAACTGTGTGGAGTAGATCGAGTTTCTTCTTCACGTTACCGCGCGACATCCCGAGTGATTTTGGCATCAAAATTCAGGCAGCGAGTTTAGACAAACAATTCCATATTGACGAATTGATTATAGCAAAGCCGTCGGTTCTCCAGGGTGTATCAATGCTGAAAGCGCGTGATTACCCTGACCATACGATAGGTGACGAGATGACTTTTTCGACTACATCAGACCGCGCGGGTAAAGTTGCCGAGATGCTTGCTCGAGAGAAAAATGTGAACATGCCGGTTGGAGATTCCCCGACTTATCCAGATTCGTAGAAGGAGCGCACCTGTGACGAACGACGAACGAGATAGTTTATTGCATGAGATGAACGCGAAAATAACAACGGTCCTCACGCGTATGGCAGCCGATAACGTGCGAATGATACACGCTCAAGAATGGCAGGAGAAACATGAGGATACACACAAGTCACTCTCGAATAAATTGTGGGGCTTGCTTGTGCTTGTGATTGGCGCGAGTTTGGCAGCATTAAAAGAATTGATCGGATGATTCTATGGAAACTCGAATTTTCATCGTCCCGTGGGTAAAAATCCGAGAACCGATGCCCTCTAATATTGCAAAGTATTCGCCCGAGGTTTACTCATACGGCCAGATTGAGGATTACGGTGAGACGGTTAAAGGCCATTTTACCGACACGACAGAAAAACTCGATTGGGTTGCATCGCAACCAGACGTGGAGATAGTAAATGGCGAATAGTGTCTCTCTGGCTACCCATGAAGAACTCGAAGGGTTCATTTGTTCTGGCTGTTGTGTTGCAGCCGGTGTTCTGCGAATGGGTCAGGGCAGTGAATTTACGATTAATTCCCCGGCATGGACCAATCTTGCAGGAACGATGAACCAGAGCGTAGATTCTGTTATTTCCTTTACGGGTTCTGTAGACCGGATAACCCTTGACGGCTCATCATGTGGTGACGGAACGATAATAGCCCGTGGCACTCCATTGGTTGCGACGGTGGGCAATAGAGGGCAGGGGATTATCGCAAGGGCAACAGACGCAATACACGCCTATTTATTCTCTCTAAACGCGACTCACTTATCAATAGGTAAATATGATGGAGGGTTTTCCACATTAGCTTCAACGTCCCATGTATATGCCGCTGGAGATAGGCCTATACTAAGAGTTGTGCTGTCAGGAACATCTTTAACGGTGTATGATGACACAAATTCAATATCCGCGACCGCGACCGACGTAACTCATTCTACCGGTTTATTTGGCGTCGCGGCATTCTATGCCGGTAACGCAATGGATTATGTCTTTTTCACAACCGGCACGAGTTACACGGCGACTTCTCCTGCACAGGATATGACCACTGCTACATCGTTTAATCATTTGTCGTGGGAAGAAGAGGTAACAGGCGACGGCGCTGTAACAGCAACGGTGCAAGGTAGTGCGGATAACGTTACTTATGCCGATGTTGCAACAGGGCTGACCGATCCTTCTGGCTCTGATTTTACCGAGGCATCGTATCGCTACTGGAAGATAATCTTCCTTGGGACCGCCACGAGTGGGAATGATGCACGGGTAGGTGGTATATCTCTGTCCTATGCTACCGCATCGATGACCGAGGGCACAGGCCTCGACGTTTCAAAGGCGACGCTCGGGAGCAATGTCGAGCTTTCCAATGATGATGTGGAGCTTGTGCAGCGCAATCTTGGCAAGGATTGTCTGTCAGCCAGCAAGTCGATTCTCGCGTGGGCGGATTACTCAAGTGATACTGATTTCAATTACGCTGTCGGTTGGAGCAAGTCTCACATCACTGGCAGTGTTACGGTAGCAGGTGGCGAGGTAGACTGTGCGAATACAGGGATGATCCGATATTCATCAGGTAAGAATTATCCAATATCGAGCACCACTATCGTTATACGCTGTACCCCTAACTGGAATGGCAACGACCCAGGCGCAAATGAAATACTGTTTTCCTCGTATCAGGGCGGGACAACGGCTTTGAATAATCGAGTGGTTATTCTGATTTCAAATGGGACGGGAATTCTCCGCGCCATTATAAATGACGCAGATGCCGTAGAGATTGCGAAATTAGAGGCGACAGCATCCGAGGTAAATGGTGGGGCTACGTGGTCTACATCAGAAGAATGTTATGTCGCGCTAACGATAGACGCAACAAATAACGTGGCACGTCTTTACGCCGGTCGCGTTAGTGGAGGTACAGCGACAGAGTGGGAATCAGGAACAGTTACAGGTATCGAAACAGAAACGGATGGAGCAACGGCTATTATTTTTGGTGGTCGCCTCACCAATGAATATTCAAATCTTAAATACTCCGAATTCATACTATTCGACGGGCCGATTTCCGCGGCGGCGAGTTTCACGATTCCGACTGAAATTGCTCGAATATTTAGCGAGAGTTCCACGTCCGCCGAGGTAGCGACTTTTGAGAAGGTTTATCTCGGGACAGGCGGATCGACCGACACAAGCGACATAAATGTGACGTTATCAGGAGATGTCACTTTCCAGTATAGTGCTAACGACAGCGCGACGCCAGTGTGGAGCGGGTCATGGGTTTCACTTGCCACAATCCAGGCTCTCGGGACATTGAGTTCGGAATATTGGCATATGAAAGCACTCGTAAAATCAGCGGATGGAGTGACGGGTTCCGTAGCCTACGAGACCGGAAATTATCACCCGTCTGGCTCTGGAGGCGCGCCGCCAAACACGCCTGCTTTCGACGCTATTGCAACATCAGATGGTAAATTTACAGTAACCGTTACACCCTCCTCGGTTAATTATGACAAAACTGTCATTCTGTACAGGGTGTGGTCTCCAGCAACTGCGGGCACATGGTCAAGTCAGGATTATTCGGGGGTGGCTGGCACACAGGGAACAGTAGATGTATCCGGTTTGTCCAATTATACTTTCTACGAGGTGCAGTTGTACGATGCTTCTTCTGATTCAGTTCTCTCCGCCCCAACCGTAACGCGAATGGTTTATGTTACCGACGAAACCTCGCCTCTCACTGATAGGATGATTGCCGTTCGGAATCGCATTTCAGGAGCTATTAGCGAGTTTACGTTGGTGAAAATTGTGCCGGAACTTGGCATGGTAGGGCAGCAGAAACAACCGTATTGCATTGTTACCAGCGGTGGCGGTGCTCGTCGGTACGAGAACTCCGGCTGGGGGCCCCAAACGATTCGCGTGGCGGTATTTGTAGAACTTCAGCGGGATATATTTACCGAGGAAACGGTTATCGGGAACGCCACTACGGGCGATAAAGGCTTGAACGATTTTTGCGATGAGATTGTCGCGCTCTTTGATGACTACGTTCCAGATGATAATTCTCCGGCATTCCATTTTCAAGCAACACGGGTAAGTGCTACACAGAAAATTGAGGCGGCAAACCCTGAATCGTGGCTGCGTATGCAGGTCGTCGATATTACGGTGCAATTCGAGGAAACATAATGCCAGATTCCGAAGAAGGAATTTTCATACCGATTCACCTCGATGATTCTGATCTCGAGCGTGAGGGCGAGCAGGCAAAAACAAAAGTAGGCAGGATCGCCGATGATATGGAGCGGCGGTCACGCCGTTCTGTCGCTCAACGTCCATCCAGTTTGCAGGGTCAGGGCGGTGGGATCTCGGGTATGCTGGGCGGTGGCGGCGGTATCATGGGCATGGTTGGTATGGCAACCGGAATCGGAGGCATATCATCTCTCGTAACAACGTTGATGAGTGTAACAGGAATATCAGAGAAACTCGGCAAAGCGTTTTCAGACCTCACGGAATCCGGCGCGAAATTATTTGGTATCGAGACTGAAAGGGCGGTGCAGGAAAAGGCTCGCTTTGAAGATGTGAAAACTCAACGAGACATAGCTGGCGAGACTGACCCGCGGGAAGTTCTGCGGAAAAGAGAATTGTCAGAGCGGATAAAAATCGCTGAAAGCGAAGAATCGCCAGAGATAAAGGGCCAACGGAGCTTGGCTGCATGGGAGCGTTATCAGCGCGGGTTAGCTGGGATTTCGCGCCAGGAGTTTGCGACAGGTGCATCAATTCTTGGTATAGATCCATCACAGCAATTATCCACTGGAGACCTTGCTGCAATTAGAAAAGCGGTTGAAGAGTCTGCAGAGGCATCAAAACGCATGGCTGATAACGCTGAACGATACAGAGGCCAGAGCACACCGGGGAACTTCTAATGGTTGCTATATCACGTACAGTAGTTTATGGAAGCTACACTCTCCCAAACGTGAAAACTACGCATCCTCGCCATATCGAGCCTGTGATTTTCAACGGTACGGCTATCGCATGGCGAGAGTCGTTTACGATCACAGGACTAATTCAGGCAAATACCAACACAGCTTTCCAAACCGCGCTCGACGCCTTCCTTGCGGGCATGAAACCTACAGACCTCGATCAGGATTTCACAATCACCGTTGTAACGGACGCCGTGACTAAAAAAAGGTTTGAGTACACAGCAGCATCAACAAACTCTTATAGACGCGCACAGATGACTTTCACGCTCGATCAAACCGAGGCAAAAACCGAGTTGTCGTATCCGTACACAGCGACCTTCACGTGGTATCCTCCGAATCTGACCGGTACGGGAGGAACAGAGGCCGCGGGGAGCACTACTACTAACCAGCGGATCACCTACGCCATCAATGCAGCAGGATATATCCAGATAACAAAAAATGGAACGATCATCACAGCGAAAGGCACTTCCGCAAAATCCGAATACGAGAATAAGATTGCGGCAACGGGGTACTCTGATTCTGTGTCGTCGCTCAAAATAACATCAAATCTGTACAAACGAAATTCCCATAATTACAGTTCCGATATTGAGGATACAAGGTGTCAGTATACGATCACCGAGACAGAAACACCGATCCAGATAGATAATTTCGAGGACTTGAGAGTCAACGTGACAAGCCGGGAACTTAATGGCATCCTCGTAATGCACGCGACAGCAGAAGCCAATATCCTCAAATCTAAATACAAGCAGACTAATTTGGTACAGGCAGTTCAAAATACCTTCCGGGTGTCACTCGAGACCGAACTCAAGAAAGTCATCACGGCAGGGTTGCTTGGGGCAATTTTAACGCGCCGCGATCCGATAGAATGGAACTCGCAGACTGGTAGGATTCGGATCGGAATTCATTGGACACTTCCAATGCCTAACGGAGTCATGTCGTTCTCGGTTAACAGGACTCTATCGAAAAATCCTCAAAATGTTTTTGCTGCTACGAACTCGGGCTATGTTTCCGCGCAGTCAGAGCCGCTTCTTCAGCGGGTTACATATTCGGGGAATATGCGAGTTGTTTCCGGTTTTGCGTTTCAAGCACTTGGATTGCTGAAGGCAATTTACCCCGCCCCTAAAGCCAACGAAAGGCAGGAAGGTCCTTTATCGTGGAGTAAACCGGCTGTAGCAAATCCAATCGGAGACGGATTCGAGGCATCAGCATCATGGTCAATCACATATCGTGTTTTGTCTGCTGTCGAGGAAAATATAACGAATATTTCCCCGACATCGTGGACCGGGGTATCAGCAGTTAAGAGTAAATATATCTAATGGCGACGCCGCAATTATTCTACAAAAAAATCGGCCTGATTCGGCCTGGAAACCAACCGGTACGGTGGGAGTTTAGACCGGGAGTAGACCCTGATGAATCTGTGTTTGCATGTTCGCACGCATCGTTAGAGGTCTTCCGTGGTGCGCAGGAAACCCCTGGTGACCTCAAGATGATACGCGACGACGGGACAGAAATCGTTATTAAGGATTTGTTTTTTCGCGATGCAAATCTGTTGCTCGAAGACCGCGAGCCGAAAATAGAGAAAAACTGGTACTCATTTCGCCTGCTTGATAAACGTGTACTCTGGAGTTATGGGGTGGTGGCGAAACGTTACAACATCACAACCGGCAAATCCGGCTATCTGACCAACACTCTGAATGACGGAGAGGCCTACCAGGCCTCGCAAATCCTCGACGACATTACAGCGGCAATGCTTACCGTGGAAAAAGGGGCAATCAAATCTGGGTTCACAGCTACGCAAGTTGTAAAATCCATATATATCAATCGACTTCAACAGGTTATCGACGATGTAGAATATGAGTGCGTAAAACCTAACGTGGCTATACGCGATATTCTTGAGCGGGCTGGCATGCAGATTGGAATTAAACGCGACGGCTCTGTTATCCTGTGGGCAAAGCACGAGAAAGAATTCCTCGGAACTATCGACCTCGGAACAAAAATTAGCGGTGGTGAAAACAGCGAAAACATGAGATTGTTCCGCCCTAAATACTTAGACGTTTATTTTCCGGTTGACGAGGAAGTTGAGATTGAGTTCTCAATCACATTTGGCGAGTGGGACCCTGTGATTCCGTCGGATGGGAAGAACAAAACAGCAACTTTAGACGCTACTTCCGGATCAAAAGATGGCGAGTGGATTACGTTATGGACGGCTGCGTCAGACTGGGGTACTACTGTCGCAAAGATTCTCGAATACGCATGGCAACAAATAACCGGCAAAAACATCGGCCAGTGGACTGATGGTCCGGTTACGAATATTACAGGAGCCGGGTTGACAGCAACCCAAAAAGCGGCGGCACGCGCGAAACGAGTAGCGTGTCTCAGATATGTTTACAAGGCGTTCAGAATTTCATCTACATACACAGACCAATATCTACCGTTGAGGACTGTTACCTGTACAATAGATAGCACAGGAAGCAGGTCAAAACCATATGCTACAGGGGATTTCTGGGAGTATGTGAAAATAACCGGGGATAGGTCTGCGACAAATCCATATGTCAAAAACTACGATGCACGAATACCCCATGCGTTGCGGGTTACGGATACAGAAACAGGCATGATAGAATTTGATCGCGCAGTCGGGAAACTCACCGACGATGAAAAATCGACCCTGGACCGTAGTGACGGAATAGATCAAATAGGATCGTCTTTCAAAGTCACTGTCTCCCGCGGTAAACGCGACTCCAACAGTGCATCAGATTATTTGAGATTCAGATATGATTTGACAACCGGCAAATGGGATGCTACTGTAGCAGGTGATGTGGAGGAGAAATTCTCTATCGTAGCTGCTTCTGCGGCTTATACAGTTTTTGCGAGCGATCTTACCGCGCTCAAAAAATCGGGAGTAACGGACGGATACACCAACTACACAGCGGTTGCTCGCCGTGCTCTGAATGAGAAATGGAAATTCCTTCAAATGGTTGCAGACGTGGAATCGGCTGCGTACACATTTTGGGGGTGGCACGATTACGATGTCGGTCCTGGAGTGTCGAGAGTAAGTTGGACTTACCCGAAACCGACTACCGGCCTCGTATTAAATGACACACGGGAAGTGACGAAAGGCCGTGGTAAACTCGTGACAGATAAACAACAGGCAGATAAAGCTCGTATAGATCAGAATGCGAGGAGAGTATGAGCGACGAGACACAAAGCGGCAGAGACGATTATGTCACCGAGGAAAGCGGACAAGCTCCTGTCCCGTGGCGCACAGACGATGAGACAAAACCGGTTCAGGAATTCGCTAAAATATTAGCCGTTGATAGCGCTTCAGGGGAGGTGACCAGCGCTGACCGCTTTGCCCGACGTCCGAGGGTAGTAATGGAGCGGACAGATCTCCGTAGTTTGTCGGCTGATGTTATGCTTTGTGCGATTGTAAGCAGCACTGGAACGGCTCCCGATAAATCGTACGGGGTGCAAATCGTCCACGTCGGCGGGGTGTTTACCGGAGCGGTTACCAAAACTGGAGTGCTGAGCGGGAGTGATAAGGAATATGAAATTGGCACCCCCGTGCTTGTAATGACGGATGGTCGCACGGAAGACGGCTCTGCTGAAACCTATTTAATCACCGGGGATTTTCTTGGGGAGGACATGCTGGTAAAAATTGTTTCTGCCGATGCGCGGGATACATCAAACGAATATATAGTTCGACAATGCGATATGAGCGGAAACGCGATTACAGGCACAGCCAACATAATAGATGTTCCTAACATCGCGGAATCTTCCATTGGGCTTATACCGAAAAACGTTGTCACCATGCTACACTATGATGCTGATAAAAATCCATATATTAACTACCCGACTAATTATCCCTTCCGCGCGGAAATCACCGGCATTGCAGGCGCAATCACGCGTGATTTGAAAATTCTTGATGGCGACGGAAATATTCCTGCAGGGACAGCCGAGTTGACCGACTTTAATATTCCAGCACACATTACATCGAGTGCGGGGTTGATGATGGATTTAGACGGCGCTGCATTCCCTGATATTGCAACGGCAGTGCCGGACTTAACCTGGACTGCTTGGGGTTCAGTGTTGGCGGATTGGCTCCCCGCGGTAGGCGATAAAATTTGGGCAATGGTAACATCGTATGGGGATCGTTGGGTCATGACGTTCAACGAGCATACAATAGGGAATTATTGAATTGGGAGGTTTAGCACAAATGGAACTAACGCCCACACAAAAAAAACTTTGCCAGCTCTTCACTATGCGAGCATCCGACCCCAATTCATTGGAACATCAAGCCTATCTCGGATTTCGTGTGGCACAAGCTCTGCAATCTATTGCAGTACTGATCGCAGAGCTTGACC
>Ga0075122_10001382_pt1 | contig 17280 bp, 29 predicted proteins | sample AntAceMetag02UKB_FD_69790 | JGI IMG/M metagenome (GOLD analysis project Ga0075122, IMG submission 69790) | Saline lake microbial communities from Ace Lake, Antarctica - Antarctic Ace Lake Metagenome 02UKB | ecosystem: Environmental > Aquatic > Non-marine Saline and Alkaline > Saline | place... | reverse complement strand
CTCCTAAAAAATAAACTTTAAATTTTGAATCAAAATGTTTGTTAATAAATATTCTTGATTTATCTTCTCCTCCTAAAACATTGATCATTGATTTACCTATATATTTTAAAGTAAAAATTAAAATAGAAAAACCTAAAATCAATAAAATAAATTTATTATTATATTTGAATAGAAAATTTAGAACTGGAGAAGTTAAAAGTTCAACAAAATTTGGAAGTTTTAATAAAGATAATTTTGGACCGATTGCTGTCGCTAGAAAAAATGAAACTTTAGAAAAGAGTTTGAAAAAATATTCTAAAATAAAAACTATAACAACAAGTAATGCGCTATAAATTGCGTACGATAATGCAATTTCAAATCCGTGTCTAAAATCTTTTCGTCTTTGTGCTACAATTACTAATGAAATTATCAAAGCTGTGGCAATTGTTCCCAGAGATGCTCCTATCATGATATAAATTGCAGTTGACAGGTCAATCAAATTACTTCCTGCGAGAATGCTGCAACAACTGAACTTACCGCACCTGATGATTGTACAATTGACGTTGTGAACCAACCTGACGCAATTGCCTTTAAGGGTGTGGCATTTTGTAAAAGAAAATCCTTTATACTTGGTGTTAAAAATAAGGATGTTTTTTTTATTAATTCAATTGAAAATAAAAAAGTGTAGATAAAAAAAATTAACTTCAACCAACTTTGGAATATTGGTTCATGGGGGAGCGAAGGTTTCATAGGAAAAGAAAGAGGAATGTGGTTATAAAATTATTTATTATAACGGAATGAGTTAGAAAAGAATTATATTTCATGATTCACATTCTGAATAAAATAATCAATTGTTCTAGAACGAGCTTCTAATATACTTAAATCAAATAAAAGATATGTATAATCTTCCTTACTTGCACTTTCTGGGGAATTTATGAATTCCTTAGCTCTTAAAAAAATAGGCTGACAAAATTTTATACCTTCAGCCATAATAAAATAAAAAGGGTGTGATCCCGAAACCTCTGATAGTTTTTTATCAACTTGTTCAACATATATAGAAAGTTCTTTTGTAAATTTGACTACATCTGTTCTACTTTGAGTAAATAGTTTCTTATTTTTTTCAAAAAGTGCTTCCATAATTAATTGTTGCTGCAAATCGTATAGCCTACTGGGCTCTTCTTCAAACATATCATATTGTACCATATTGATTGCGAACAAACTTCTTATATATAATTTTCTATTCACCCCCCTGCTCACAACTCGTAAAATTTTCTTAAATTCACTTTATTTATTTATTTGAAAATTTCAGAATTGCTCGTCAAACGGAGGAATGAATCTATTTGAATTTATACGGTGAGATTCTAGGGTAAAAATAAATGATATATTGCGTAGCAGTATATCATGGAACGCCCCCACCCCGAATCGAACGGGGATGCCCAAAGGGCCCGGATCTCAAGTCCGGTGCAATGCCATTATGCGATGGAGGCTTATATTTAGAAAACTGAAAAAGATATTTTAAATGTTACTATAGTTCAAATAATCTGATTCCATTTGACTAAACTGTTATTAGTCAAATTACATTCAATTAAAGATTCTTTTCCACCACGGCTTTTTTATTTCAACAATATTATTATGCTGATCGTAAACCTCATACCTTATCCTTGGCTTTTCTTTTAACATTGGTGCCTTTTGTGATAATTCCTGATGTGCAACTTCAAGCGCTCTTACAACAACTGTTTTCGAATAACCCTGACTCAATAATGCGAATTTTAAAGTGTCTGACGAATATCCTTTAGATAAATTTTTTTTAAAATAACCTACAAGATTTTTTCTATTGTTTATTTCTGACATAAACTCATTAAGAAATACTGGTTTAAAAGATTAGTTGTGATTTAATGTATCTTTATCGGTTTTTCTTTTATATAAAATTTTATAGCATCCCTTAATCTAATTTTAGATTCTGAATAAATTGTTAAAACCTTGTCACCTTTTTTTAATTTATCTCCAACATGTTTCTCTAGGTAAATTCCTGAAAATTTGTCTGCTGGGCAACCTGCAATTCTTGCAAGAAAATTGATTTTTTTATTATTCATTTCTAAAATTTTTCCAGATTTTTTTACAACTATGTCTTTAGAAAATTTCGCTAATTTTAGTTTTTTTAACTTTCCGCCTTGTGCCTCAATTATTTCATTAAATTTCTTAAAAGCTTTTCCTGATGAAAGAATTTCTTTAGCTAATTTTTTCGTATTTTTTTTACCAACCATTTTAAAAATCTCAGAAGCTAAAAATAAAGATTTTTCCTCTAAATCTTTTGGTCCATCTTGATAAGGATCTAAAACATTTACAACATCTCTTAATTCTAAAGCTGGCCCCACTCCATTTCCTATTGGTTTACTTCCATCTGTTAAAACAACTTTTATTTTTCTATTAAAATGTTTTCCAAGTTTTTCGAATTTCTTTTTCAAATTTAAGGCACTTACCTTGTTTACTTTTGCAGATTTTCCATATGGAATATCTATCAAAATATATTTACTATCCATTGCAATTTTTTTTGACATGATAGATGCTAACAACTGTGCTTCTGGATCTAACTTTAGAGCTTTCTCTATTTGTATTATTTTTGAATCTGCTGGAACCATTCCCAATGAACCGCCCCAAACCAAACATGCTTTTGTTTTTTTAATTATTTTTTTTAATTGATCTATTGAAAAATCTATATTTGTAACTGTCTCTATAACATCTGCTGTTCCTGCTGCACTTGTTATTGCCCTTGATGAACTTTTAGGCATTGTCAATCCCGCAGCTGAACAAATTGAAACGACAATGGGGGTTGTTCTATTTCCTGCAATTCCTCCAATACAATGCTTATCTACAATGTACTTATTTTTTAATTTCAAAACATTTCCGGATTTTAGAATTGCCTTAATTAAATAACTAGTTTCTTTTATATTCATTCCCTTTTCATACATTGATGCAACAAACAAGGTAACCTCCGATTCTGATAATGAATTATTCACAATGTCTTCTATTATTTCATTTATCTCTGCTTCAGTTAATTTTTTACCATCTAACTTTTTATGAATAAACATCAAACTTTTTGAAACTTGAGCAAGCGTAACTTCAACCTTTTGCCCTATTTTTAATCCTAATCTTTTTTTTAATTCAGACGAAACTGCGATCTCATTTTTTCCAACAACTTTTTGAATTGTATCAACAATTGTTGAAATTTTTTTTGGATTTTTAGAAAATGTTTTAATTAAAACTCTATCTTTAGATCTGACACTTAATTCATCTGCTGTTTTTTTATTTAACATTGCAACAGGAAGTCCTGCTGACCATTTTAAAAGTTTTATTTTTAATTTCATTTTAATTAAGAAATCATCTTGAAAGAATCTTTTTTCCTATAAAGTTCTAAAACAATTAACAGATAAGCTAAAATTAGTGGTCCCAATATAAATCCTATTATACCGAAGAAAAACAATCCACCTATCATTCCTATCATTATTAATGCTGGATGCATCATAGCTCTTTTAGAAACTATTATTGGTCTAAGAAAATTATCCATCACTGTTGAAAATGCTCCGAATACAAATATACCTGTTGCTGCTAAAACATTTCCTGTTAAAAATAAATATATCATTACAGGAAACCAAATAATCGTTGTTCCAAGTATCGGGAATACACCTGCAGCACAAGCGAATAATGTTAAAAGTAAGTTATTTGGAACTCTAAATAAAAGAAACCCTATTCCAACCAAAAGACCTTGCAAAATTCCAACCACAACCTGACCATAAAGAACGGATATTGTTATTGCCTTTGATGATTCAAAAAACTTTTTCTCAATATCTCTTGAAAATGGAGAGATGCTTTTTATATAATCTATTATTTTTTCTTTATCTCGTAATATAAAAAACAATGTGAATAAAATTACCAACCATTGTAGAACCAATGTTGGAAAATTCAAAATTATTCCAGAAATTGAATTCATTAAACTGTTTGCCATTCTTGTAACAAAAGAAAATATTATTGATCCAACCTCTTTTGAAAACTCATCTGATGCGAACAGGGACGGAAAAACACTTTTTAATGGTGTAACAAAATCCATTTGCTGTGATGCTTGATAAACTTTAAAAGACTGGTCTAATGCTATTGGTGTCAAAAACCAAATCGGCAAAATAATTATTAAAACCAAAATTAAGCAGATTATTAATGCAAATATATTTGGCCTATTGTATTTCTTTGTAAGATATTTGTATAATGGTAATAAAATAATTGCAAGGATTACCCCCAGAACTATTGACATAAGTATTGGTTTTAAAATTAAAAAAGTCAAAGTCAACAAAACCAAAAGTATCGATGCTGTCATAATTTTTTTAAATATAGGGTCATTCATTTTGTATAATTTACTTAAGTGTTTTAATTTTATAAAGTTGTTGATTGAAAAAGTTTAAAAACAAAAAGAAATTATTAATAATATGAATTTTATAAAAAAAGTTTTGAATGGTGAAAAAAGTGATTTTGCTCATCTTCAATTTCAAAAATTTAGTAAAGGTGAATTTAGGGATAAAGCCTTAATTGAAGCAAAAAAAATGGGTAAAGGTTGGGCCATAAAAACATCTGGAGAATTTACAAATGAATTAGTTCGTATTGCAGCAAAAAAATTAGGAGAAAATAAAACTCTTATTAAAGGTGTAATTATTTCTACGTTGGATTTAGATGGAGAACTTGAATTTATTAAAAAAAGTAACTTTCAGGGTGTTAAAAAATATTCTATAAATACTGAAATGAGTGGTAATCAGATTATTGAATTATTAGATAAGATGCCAAAGAATTTTTTTGCATTGACTTTTGATGTTAAAACAGACAATACTAAACTAAAAATTAAACCTAAAAGTCCGAAAGCCAGCAAAGACAAAAAAACAGGTGATGCGAAAGCTGATTTTTGTACATTGAAAACTACAGATGAGGCATGGGTTAAAAGTTTTATTTTTGAAAAACCTGATTTTAAAAAAGCAATAATTAATCATACATATTTTATAGAAGAAATGATTCTTCCAGAAGGGGAAGATAATTTTGCAAAAATGAGAGAAATGGCTATCCGGAAAGGAAGGATTATTAGAAAAACTAATATTGATGAAAATGAAAATTCAAAAGAATACAATTTCGAAGCTTAAAATGAATGAAAATAAAATGAAATTAATTGTTTTAATATTAATGTTTTGTTTACTTTTAGCGGTTGTATATATTGCTTTTGATAAATACTCTGAAAGAAAAATTGAAAAAGAATCATATATTTTCCAGCAAGGTGTTCAGTATGGATATAATCAAACAATTATAGGAATTGTGCAACAAGCTATTACATGCGAACCAGTTTCATTAAATATTGAAAATTCCACATTTGAATTAATTGCTATTAAATGTTTAAATCAGGCTTAAACTTTAATTTCTTTCTTGATATTTTGCAAAAATCCAATAGCTTTATATACCCAATTTTTCTAAATAACTTATTCCAGAGTAAGATAAAATGACATCCGCATCATTGATAAATATAATACAAAGAAAAAATGCCAACAAAAAAAGCACCAAGGAGAGGAAGTTTACAATTCTGGCCACGGAAACGTGCCGCTAGATTTTTACCTAGTGTTAACTGGAAGGCTATTGATTCTAATAAAAAATTAAAAGGATTTATTTGTTATAAAGCTGGTATGGCTTCTGCGTGTGTAAAAGATAATACGGCTGACTCAATGACAAAAGGTAAGGAGATTATTACACCTGTTACAATATTGGAATGTCCATCGATGAAAATATTTTCAGTTAGATTTTATAAGAAAGGTGAAGTTGCGACAGAGGTTTTAGGTAAAAATTTAGATAAAGAACTAAGGAAAAAAGTTAAATTGTCAAAAACTGAAAAGAATATTGATTCAGTAAAGCCAGAGAGTTATGATGATATTCGAATTATATGTTATTCACAGGTTAAAAAAACTAATATTAAAAAAACTCCCGATCTATTAGAATTTGGACTTGGTGGAAGTATTGAAGAAAAACTTGCATTTGTAAAAGAAAGTTTAATTAAAGAATTAAATGTTTCAGATTTTTTCGATTCTAAGGAATTGATTGACCTAAGAGGAATCACAAAAGGTAAGGGGCTTCAAGGTCCTGTAAAGAGATTTGGTATTCAATTAAAGTCTCACAAATCAGAAAAAGGACGAAGAAGACCGGGAAGTTTAGGTCCATGGCATCCAGCTAGAGTTATTTTTAGAGTTCCTATGGCAGGGCAGCTTGGAACATTTACAAGAGCTATTTATAATAATAAAATTATAGATATGGGTGTCGCAGATGATAAATTCAAAAACATAAAGAATTTTGGAGATATTAAAACAAATTACATCGTTGTTCGTGGTTCAGTTATGGGTCCTGCTAAAAGACAATTGATAATGACTGCCCCACTGAGAGAAACTAAAAAACAATCAAAAAAAGATTTTGAATTAAAGGAGTTACGATGAAAGCTAAATTATTAGATATAAACGGAAAAGAGAAAAGTAAAATCGATTTACCAAAATGTTTTGAACAAAAAATTAGAGAAGATATTGTTATGAAAGTTGTTGAAGCAAAGAAAAAAGAACAACCATTTGCACCGTCTCCTGTTGCGGGAAAACAACATTCAGCTAGCGGTATCTTAATTCATCGAAGAAAGGTTTGGAAAAGTCAATATGGGAAAGGTATGTCAAGGATTCCTCGAAAAATTATGTCAAGAAAAGGTTCGCAATTTACATGGGTTGGAGCTGAAGTTCCGAATGTTCGTGGCGGAAAAAGGGCACATCCTCCAAAAGTTCTTTCACGTGTTAATTATCCTATTATTAATAAAAAAGAATTGAAAATTGCATTAACTAGTGCGCTTAGTGCTACAACAAATGGCGATATTATTTCAAAAAGATATGAAAGATTAAATGATGCTAAAATTGAAAATTTACCTTTAATTGTTGAATCAAAAATTACAAACTTAAAAGTTAAAGATTTAATCACAAGCTTAAAGAAAATTTTAGGAAATAGTTTGTTTGAATTGGCATTACAAGAAAAACAAACTAGAAGTGGTCGAGGTAAAAGACGTGGAAGAAAGTATAAGTCAAATGCTGGATTGTTGATAGTTATTGGAAATAAGGAAAAGTTAAAAACAACGCGTGTTGAGATTATTGATACGGCAAGCTTAGGTGTTACAGATCTTGCCAAAGGTAAGATTGGACGGTTAACATTATATACTGAAGAAGCAATTAAAGAACTTGGAGAGAAATTGAAATGATAACATTAAGACCTGTAAAAACAGAAAAAGCTATTATGAAAATTGAAATGGAAAACCTTTTGACATTCAGAACAGATAAAAAAGAAACAAAAACTGAAATAAAAAAAGAAGTTGAAAGTCTTTTTGATATTAAAGTTGAAAAAGTTCGAACACAAGTACGCGATAATAAAAAATTTGCATATGTTAAATTAAATAAAGATTCATTGGCAATTGATGTTGCTACGAAGCTTGGGTTAATGTAAATGGGAAAAAGAATAATTACACAAGCTAGAGGAAAAGGAAGTCATACTTATAAAGTAAAAAAGAAAGCGTTTAGATTTAAGCTTCAATTTCCTCCTAGGATCGAAGGTGAAGGAATTGTTATCAAATTGCTTAATTCAGCTGCTCATAGTACTCCGTTAGCAAAAATTAATTATTCAGATGGTACTTTTTACATTCCAGCTTTCAAAAATATGATTCAAGGTCAAAAAATAAACTTAAACTCAAGTAAAATTGAAAATGGTAATATTGTTCAATTAAAAGATATTCCTGTTAAAACGAAAATTTATCAAATTGAATCTCGACCTGGTGATGGTGGTGTTTTCATTAAAAGTGGTGGAAACTCAGCAACTGTAAATAAAGTTGTTGGTAAAAAAGTATTTGTAATTATGCCCTCCAAAAAGGAAAAGGCATTTAACATGAATTGTCGTGCAGTTATTGGAGTTACGGCTGGAGCTGGTCGTTTAGCAAAACCTATAGTAAAAGCTGGTAAGCAATTTTTCATTAAAAAGTCAAAAAGTAAATTGTGGCCTCGAACATCTGCCGTTAAGATGAATGCAATTGACCATCCGTTTGGATCCGGTCGTGCAAAGAATCCAAAGAGCAAGATTGCTAAGCGTAATGCACCTCCTGGAAGGAGAGTTGGATTAATAAGACCAAGGCAAACAGGTAAACGAAAATAAAATGGAACTAAAAAAGAAAGAATTCAAATTTAAAGGAATGTTAATGGAAGAATTGCAAAAATTTAATGTTAGAGAATTTGCAAAACTATTGCCCTCTCGCAAAAAAAGAACTATTCTTAGAAACTTTCAAGAACATGAAGAATTTATTACATTAGCTAAATCCAAAAATGACAAAAAAAAGCAAATCAGAACACATAAAAGAAGTTTAATTATTGTTCCTGAATTAGTTGGACTTCGAATTCAAATTTATAATGGTAATAAATTTGTTCCTGTTGATATTGTTGGAGAAATGCTTGGGCATTCTTTTGGAGAATTTTCATTAACACGAGCAAGAATCAAACATGAAAAAAAGGGAGGAAAAGCAAAGGCTAAAAAATAAAAATGGCAAATACTGAAAAACCCTCAACAAAAGCAGAGCAAAAAAAAGCTGGTAATATAAAAGTTCCAACTCAAAAAATTGCTGCACCAATACCTAAAAGTAAAGTTGATATAAAAAAATCTGAAAGTAAAAAAATTGAACCTACAAAAGAAAAGAAAAAAGCTGTTCCTGTTAAAAAAATAAAAAGAAATTTTGCAACAATAAATGTTTCCAATTTACCAATTTCAACTAAATATTCAATGGCTATTTGCAAATTCATTAAAGGTAAAAAAATAAAACAAGCTATCGCCGAATTGGAATTAGTTTGTATTAAGAAAAAAGCTGTTCCAATGAAGGGTGAAATTCCACATAGAAAGGGAAAAATTATGTCTGGACGTTTTCCAAAAAATGCCTCAGAGAGATTTATAATATTATTAAATAGTCTGATTGCAAATGCTAATGAAAATCAAATGAATAATCCAATAATCAAAGAAGCTGTTTCAAATATTGGAGAAAGACCTTTTGGAAGATTTGGTAGATGGAGAAAAAAAAGAACACATGTTTACTTAAAAGCTACTGAAAAAATTAAATTTAAAAAAAATAAAAAAGGAGCAAAAAAATAATGGAAGAAAGAAAAACTATTGACCTACAAAAACAAGCATTTACAATTAAAGAGCATGTTAAAAATTTACTTGGAAAGGGAAAAGTAAGTAAAGTTAAAATCGAGTATACACCTGTTGGAGAAAGGATTGTTATTTCTACCAATCGTCCTGGAGTTGTTATTGGTCGTGGTGGAGAAAAAATTGCAGAATTAACTCGAATGTTAAAAAAAGATTTTAAGTTAGATAATCCACATATTGAAATTGATGAAATATTAAATTCAGATCTTGATTCACAAATTGTGGCTGATGAAATTGCATTAGGGCTTGAAAGATTTGGGCCTTTAAAATTTAAAGTTCTTGCATACCGTGCTCTTCAAAGAATTATGAAAGCTGGCGCACTAGGAACAGAACTTAGATTAAGCGGTAAACTTCCAGGTTCACGTGCAAAGGTTTGGAGATTCGCTCAAGGTTACTTAAAGAAAGCTGGAGACAGTGCAAAAGTTGTTGATGTTGCTAACGCTAGAGCTGAAACAAAACCTGGAACTGTTGGAGTTAGAGTTAGTATTTTATTAAAAACTGCTGAATTAAAAGATCGTGTAGAAATTTCAGATGGATTAATTGAGACATTAAAATCAAATACTGAAAAATTAAACGAGAAGCCAAAAAAAGCTACAAAAAAGAAAACGAGGAAAATTAACAAATGAAGTTTAAAGATATTCAAAAATTGAAAGAAAAGGATATAGCGAAAAAGTTAAAAGAGCTTAAATTAGAGTTAATTAAAACACGAGCCGATACTGCAAAGATGAGCTCAAAAACACGTGAGATAAAAAAAATTATCGCACGAATCCATACATTCAACACTTCGAATAAAGAGGTGTTGGAGAAATAAAACATGGAAATATGTCCAAAATGCGGCTTGCCTGAGCAAGCTTGCGTGTGTGAACAAATCGTGAAAAGTTCACAGCGAATAAAAGTGACAACAGACCGAAAACGATACGGAAAAATCGTTACTGTTGTTTCTGGATTCGACAGTGGAGTGGATGTGAAAAAAATCGGGAAAAAACTCAAAAATGAGTTCGCTTGCGGTGGCACATCCAAGAACAATGTCGTCGAACTCCAAGGAGACCACACAAAGAAAATCAAAAGTGTGATGGTCAAACTGGGATTTGATGAAAGTTCAATAAGCGAATAAGTACACAAAAAAGAGGAAAGAATAAAATGAAAGAAACAGAAAGAAAAAGCAAAAAAATGAAAGAAACTAAAGTTAGTTGTAACGATAAAAATTGTCCAATTCATGGAAATTTAAAAATTAGAGGTAGAACGTTCGAAGGTATTGTTACACGAAAATTCCCAAAAAGAATTATGATTGAATTTGAAAGAATGGTTTATGTTAGAAAATATGAAAGATATTCAAAAACCAAAACGAAGATCCACGCAAGACTTCCTGAGTGCATGGATAAAGATGTTAATATTGGAGATTTAGTTAAGATTCAAGAATGTCGTCCATTGAGTAAAATAATCCATTTTGTTTTTGTTGAAAAAATTAAAAATGCGGAGGATATAAAATGAAACCAGTAAGTGCAAAAACAACACGATCAATGAATGTTGGGTGTAAAATGATTGCAGCTGATAACAGTGGAGCTAAAATTGTTAAGTTAGTTTCAGTTAAAAAATTTAAGGCGAAAAAAGGAAAACAAGTTTGTGCAAAACTTGGAGACTGGGTAAAAGTTAGTATCCGAAAGGGTGTTCCAGACATGAAAGGAAAAGTTTTCGATGCTGTTTTAATCCGTCAAAAAAAATCATACAGAAGATTAAATGGTGAAAGAGTTGCATTTGAAGATAATGCTGTGGCAATCTTAAAAGATGAAAAAGGTAATCCAAAAGGAACACAAATAAAAGGCCCTGTTGCGAGAGAAATTCAGGAAAGATGGCCTCAAGTAGCAAAAATATCGAAGGTAATATATTAAAATGAAAAAAGAATTTAGTAAAAGTTGGAAAGCAAGTAAGCAACCAAGAAAGCAAGTAAAATATAGAGCTAAAGCTCCATTACATCTTCGAAAGAAATTTGTTAGTATAAACTTGTCAAAAGATTTACGAGATAAAATGAAAAAAAGAAATATTGTTGTAAAGAAAGATGATGTTGTTAAAATTATGAGGGGGAAATATAAAAACAAACAAGGAAAAGTTCTGAAGGTATTATTAAAAATTTCAAAACTTATCGTCGAAGGAATTAATGTTAAAAAACAAGATGGGTCAAAAGCTGAAGTTAAAATGCAACCTTCAAATCTACAAATTATTACATTGGCTGAAAGAAATAGGAAGCCAGAAAATAAACAGGTTGTTGAAAAAATAGAAACACCTAAAAAAGAAATTAAACCTAAAAATACAGGAGAAAAGAAATAATGTCGCATTTAAAAAGATATAAGTCACCAAAAAATTGGCCGATAAATAGGAAGGGTACAACATTTGTAATTAGATCTAGCTTTAGCTACAATGAAGGGTTACCCTTAACTGTTATATTGAGGGATATTCTTACAATAGCTAAAACAAAAAGAGAAGTTAAAAAAGCTGTTCATGAAAAAAATATCTTAATAAACAATCGTCTAGCTCGAAGTGAAAAAGAAGCCTACTTATTATTCGATGTTTTAACAATAGTTCCTTCTAAAAAACACTATAGAATTGAAAAATCTTTAAATGGTAAATTCAATATTATTGAAATTTCTGAAAAAGACGCTAACCAAAAAGTTTCAAAAATAACTGGAAAGAAAATATTAAAAGGACGAAAAACACAATTAAACTTATTCGATGGTAGAAATTTTTTATCTGAAATGAAATGCTCTGTTGGAGACTCGGTAGTAGTTGAATTTGGTTCAGAAAAAAAAGATTCAAAAATTAAAAAATGTTTAACCTTAAAAGAAAAAGCAAAAGTTTTTGTTTTTGGCGGAAAGCATGCTGGAGCAAATGGTGTTATTTTAAAAATTGACGCCGAATCAAAAATCGCAGAACTTAAAGTTGGAGAAAATAAAACTAATGTTTTAATTAAACAATTAATGGTAATAGAAGAATGAATGAGTCAAAAATGAACAACAAAATGAGAGAAATAACAATAGAAAAAGTTGCACTAAGTATAGGTGGAATTGGAGAGGATTTAGAAAAAGGATTTAAATTATTAAAAGTTCTTACAGGAAGGAAGCCTGCAAAGATGAGTTCTTCAAAAAGAATTCCTTCTCTAGGTGTTCGTCCAAATTTAGAAATTGGTACAGTTGTTACAATTCGAAAAGACGTGGACAATATAATAAAAAGGATGCTTGTTGCAATTGATAATAAATTAAAAAAGAAACAAATCAGTGAAAATAATTTTTCGTTTGGAATTAAAGAATATATTGAAATTCCGGATGTAGAATATCAGAGAGAAATTGGAATTATTGGTTTTGACGTAACAATTGTTTTTAAAAGAACAGGTAGAAGAGTTAAGTTGAAAAAAATCAAAAGAGGAAAAGTTTCAAAAAGACAAATCATAACAAAAGAGGAAATAATTAAATATATGGAAGATCACTTCAAAACGGAGTTTAAATAAAATGGGAGCAAGTGATTGGAAAAATATGTTTAAGCAATTAGATAACAAGCCAGCCATTAAGGCTAAATACATTAAACATTGCAAACCGGCGGATAGAAAATTCGGTGTGGCGTCGAAAAAATGTGAAAGATGTGGTAGATTTGGTGGCCATATAAAATCATACGGTCTGAATTATTGCAGGCATTGTTTTAGAGAAATAGCGGAGGAACTTGGATTTAAAAAATTCAACTAATAAAATGTCACAAGATATAACAGCAGATGCATTAAATATGATTCAAAATGCCAGAAAGGCAGATAAAGAAGAAGTAATTGTAAAAAGAATTTCAAACTTATTAATTGAAATCTTAAAAATTATGAAACAAGAAGGTGCGATTAAAAAATATAAAATTAACGTAAAGGATAAAACTCTTAAAATTACATTAGGGGATTTGGTAAAATGCAACTCTATAAAACCTAGATTTAGTGTTAATAAAGAACAGATTGAAAAATACAGAAGAAGATATCTTCCAGCAAGAAAAATTGGTACGATGATTGTTTCAACAAACAAAGGATTGGTTACACACGAAGAAGCTCAAAAAGAACAAATTGGAGGATGCTTAATTGCATATTTTTACTAATGAAAAAAAACTTATTTAAAGAAATAAAAATCCCTGAAGGAATTGAAGTTAAAATCAATGATTCTGAACTTAGTGTAAAAGGTTCTGAAGGAGAAAATAAAAAAATCTTTAATTTGACAAATTTAACATTTGAAATCGATGGGGATCAAATAAGATTTGGAAATGAAAAATCAACAAAGAATGAAAAAAAGAAAATGAACACGATTGCTTCACATATTAAAAATATGATTCAAGGTGTTCAAAAAAAATTCGAATATAAAATGAAAATTTGTTTTAATCATTTTCCATTTACAATAAATATGAATGGAAAAAACGTTTTAATTAAAAATTTCCTTGGAGAAAAAATTGATCGATCATGTAAAATTTGTAAAAATGCAGATGTAAAAATTGACAAAGAAATTGTAACAATTGTGTCATGCGATAAAGAGGCTGCTGGACAAACTGCAGCAAATTTTGAAACAGTGACAAAGGTTAAAAATCGGGATCGTAGAGTGTTTCAAGACGGAATTTTTATCACACATAAGGAGGGCATTGCAATATGAAGTTCCTAAGAAGATCATGGGATAGATATTCCAAATTAGGTAAGGGTCGAAAGAAAAAACAAAAATGGAAAAAACCTACAGGTAGAGACAATAAAATGAGAGAAAAGAAACGTGGTAAACCTGCTGTAGTTAGTGTTGGGTACAAAAATGATGTTTCAAAATCTGGTAAATTAAAAGAAAAGATAAAAATTATGGTTAGAAATATTGCAGATTTAAATAAAATTGGAAAAGAAAATATTGCAGTAATTGCAAATATTGGGAAAAAGAAAAAAATAGAAATAGTAAAAAAAGCAAAAGAAATGAAAGTTGAAATTTATAATTTAAATATAAAAACATATTTAAAAAAACTAGGGAATGAAAAGAATGTATCCCTTGAAAAATCTTCAAAAAAAATTTCCACTGAGGACAAAAAATGAATCTAAGAAATAAAAAATCGTTGGCAGTAAGAACACTAAAAGTTGGAAGAGAAAGAATTATATTTTTAATGTCAAGACTTAGCGATATTAAAGAAGCTATTACAAAACAAGATATACGGGACTTAAAAAAAGATGGGGCTATCTTGGTTAAAGAAGTTAAAGGTAGAAAGAAAAACCTTAAAGGTTCCACAAAACGAAGTACGGGAAATATTCGTAAAAAGGTTAACAAAAGAAAACAAGAGTATGTTATAATGACTCGTAAGCTGAGAAGATATACTGCCGAAATGAAAAAGCAGGGATTGATTAATCTCGAAGAAACTAAGCAAATTCGAAATAAAATAAGAAATAGAATGTTTAAAAGTGCAGCACATTTGAAAACATATATTAAGGAATTAAAAAAATGAAAACAATACGAAGAAGAAGAAAAGAATGTAAAACAAATTATCATAAAAGAGTGAAGCTTTTAAAAAGTGAAAAACCTCGATTGGTTTTTAGAAAAACAAATAAATATTTAATTGCACAATATACAACAAGCTTTGAGGCTCAAGATAAAGTTATTTTTAATATTAATTCAAAAGATTTATTGAAAAATAACTGGCCAAAAGAAATGGCTGGAAGTTTAAAATCTATACCTGCTGCATATTTAACTGGATATCTAGTTGGAACTAAAATAATTTCTGAAAAACTTGAAACTCCCGTTGTAGATTTAGGAATGATTAGAACAATTTATAAAACAAAAGTTTTTGCTTTTATTAAAGGATTAATTGACTCAGGAGTTAAAATTCCATGTAAAGAAGAAGCTTTTCCTGAAGAAGATAGAATCGTTGGAAAAAGTTTGAAAAATGATTTTTCAAAAACATTTGAAGAAATTAAATCAAAAATAGGAAATAAATAATGACAGAAGAAAATAAAAAATCAGAGAAGAAAGAAGAAATGAAAATTGTAAAAAAAACTGTAGATGCTCATGGAACAACATCTGAAAAAATTAATGAAAAAGCGACAGATAAAATGATTGAAGTTTCTGAAAAAGAAGATTCAAATAAGGCGGCAGAAGAAAAAGTTGAAGAAATAAAAAAAGAAGAAGAGAAAGACAAAAAAGGAAAATTTAAAGGTCGAAGAAAACGAAGCTTTGAGCCAACACGTGAAGAAATTGTTTCGGCATGGGAGCCCAAAACAGAACTTGGAAAAGATGTAAAAAACGAAAAGATAAAAAATATAGATGAAATTTTAGATGCAAATAAAAAAATTCTTGAACCTGAAATTATTGATAAGTTGTTGAATGTTAAATCTGATTTAATTAATATTGGTCAGGCAAAAGGTAAATTTGGTGGTGGAAAAAGAAGAGCATGGAGACAAACTCAACGAAAAACAAAGGAAGGAAATGTTATGACATTTTCAGCTTTAGCAGTTGTTGGTGATGAAAATGGGCATATTGGTTTTGGTGTTGGAAAAGCAAAGGAAACTTTACCAGCAAGAGATAAAGCTATTCGTAAGGCAAAATTAAACTTAATAAAAATTAAAAGAGATTGTTCAGCTTTCGATTGTGATTGTTCAGATCCTCACAGTGTTCCATTTAAAGTTGAAGGAAAAGCTGGAAGCGTTCGAATTGTATTTACACCAGCACCGCAAGGAACACGTTTAGTTGTTGCAAATGAATTAAAGAAAATTTTAAAACTTGCAGGAATAAAAGATGTTTATTCAAAAACATATGGAAGTGTTCGAACAACTTTTAATTTAGTTAAAGCTTGCTTTGATGCTTTAGAAAAAACAAATACTGGAGGCATCAAATGATTTGTGCAATTAGAATTAGGGGAATGGTAGGATTAAATAAAGATGTAAAAGAAACACTTCATAGATTAAGACTTCGAAGAAAATATTCATGTATTGTTCTTAAAAATCCAACAAAAGAACAAATTGGGATGATTAAACGTTTAAGAGATTTTGTTGCATACGGAGAAATTGATGAGTCGGTTTATAAAAAACTTGTTGACGCTCGAGGGCAAAAAGATCAAGATGGAAAATTAAAACCTTTCTTTAGATTACATCCTGCACGAGGCGGAATTGATACAAAAAAGCATTTTGGTGTTAAAAAAGGTGTTCTTGGAGATCACGGTAAGGATTTAAATAAATTGCTAGAGAGAATGTTATAAAATGGCAATAAAAACGCACAAAAGAAGAAAAGAATCAAGACAACATGGTAGGAAAATGGGAACACATGGTGGCGGTGCTCGTAAGAAACGAAAAGGTACAGGTCATAAAGGTGGAAAAGGAATGAGTGGAAGTGGTAAACGAGCTGATCATAAAAAAACATTAGTTCAAAAATTATATGGTCATGAATATTTTGGTAAACAAGGTGTTACAAGTCGTGGAACAAAACGAGATACGCGAAAAAGAATTAATCTTCAAACGATTGAATTAAATCTTGAAAAATATGGGAAGAAAACACCAAAAGGTTTTGAGATTAATTTGAGTAAATATAAAATTCTCGGAACAGGTGAAGTAAAAAATGCACTTTTCATAAAAGCACTTGAAGCTTCAAAGTCTGCGATTGAAAAAGTTAAAAAAGCTGGTGGGGAAATCGTAACTAAAGAAAAGAAGCTAATGAAAACCCCTTTAGTTGAAAGTCCAAAAGCTTTGGCAAAAAAAGCTAAAGCAAAGAAGAAGTGATTTTTTAATATGACATTTAAACTAGATCAATATCTAATAAATAAACTTCATCTTCAAAGGTTTCAATCTTCACGAAGAATTGTTCCTTATTGTGAAGATGAAAAAAAGTCCAAGTGAAATACTTAACATTAATCCTTCGGAAATTCTCTCTATGAAAAGCTATGCAGTTTGTGCCTATGCTTTAGAGGGATGTAAAACTTCCGACGATCTTGCCAAAAGAGGCATTGTTGTATATTGGTAATTTATTAATGATAATCTTTAAATTGTTTTTTCTTTATCAATCC
>Ga0075122_10001371_pt1 | contig 17375 bp, 12 predicted proteins | sample AntAceMetag02UKB_FD_69790 | JGI IMG/M metagenome (GOLD analysis project Ga0075122, IMG submission 69790) | Saline lake microbial communities from Ace Lake, Antarctica - Antarctic Ace Lake Metagenome 02UKB | ecosystem: Environmental > Aquatic > Non-marine Saline and Alkaline > Saline | place... | reverse complement strand
GGAAGCGCTCTAAAAATTATCACACCCCAGAAAACCGTCAAAGAGCTGTTCGGCAAATCAGAGGTTATTTACGAAAATGGCGAACCGTCCAGGATGGTTGCCAGTTTGATTGACATTACCGAAAATGTGAAAACCGAAGAAGCGCTCAGGGAAAGCGAAGAAAAATTCAGGTCCTTTTTTGAAAACGCCACAGATGCGATTTCTCTCTGGGATGCGGAATTGAACCTGATAGACTTCAATCAAACATCACTTCAAGAGTATTATCCATCTGGAAATAAAAAAAACCTCATCGGGAAAAACCTCCTCGACTTTGATCCGACCCTCAAAGAACGTGGTCGGATTGACCCGTTTCTGAACGTTATCAAAACCGGCATTCCCTTCATTATCGAAGACTTTGCTCCCCACCCGAAATTTGGAGACCGGCATTTGTCTATCAGGGTATACAAAGTCGGCACAGGGATGGGCATGATGGTCACAGATATCACAAACCGCAAGATAGCAGAGGAAGCGCTTCAGGCAAGTCAACAGGAATTCATCGAAATGGTCAACCTGTTGCCTCTAATCGTTTTTCAAACCGATATCAAAGGCTATTTCGATTTTGTCAATATCACTGGATTCAAGCGGTTTGATTATACCAAAGATGATCTCGGCAAAATGTATCACGCCCTGGATATGTTTGCTCCCGAAAACCGGGATCAGGTCCTGCAAAATATTCAACTCGTTTTTGAAGGCAGGGGGGAAGATCTTGGCTGGGTTGACTTTACAGCCATAACCAAGGATGAAGAGCGATTTCCGGTACGAGTCAAGGCCAGTCACAGAATAGATAGCAAGGGAAACGTAATTGGTATGCGAGGTGTTATAGAAGATGTCTCGGAAAGGGAAACAGCTACTATCGATCCGATAACCGGATTGCCGAACAGAGATACCTGTATCAAGATTAGTGGTATAAAAACCAAAAAGGCTGTTCTCGTGATCAATCTTGATCGCTTTAACAGAATCAATAATACCCATGGCTATGTGATTGGAAATAAAGTCATTAAAGCTGTGGCTGAAAAATTAACAACCGTGTTGGAAGAGGCCGACTACCTGGCCAAGCTGGGCGGAGCCGAGTTTGTACTGGTGCTTGACAAAGCGGATGACGCGAAAGTCCGTGCCCGGGCCATTATTGAAATGCTCTATAACCAGGAAATCATCATTGATGACCACAACATCCATGTCACCGTCAGTATCGGTCTTGATTTTTTTGATCCAACCATAACAGACCATTTTGATATGGCGATCCTGTTGAGAAACGCCAACACGGCCCTGGGAGATATTTCCAAGGAAGGGCATGAGTATAAAACTTACAATCCCAAAATGTACTCAGACATCAAACGGGAAGATATGGTCCTGAATGATCTCCGGCACGCGCTCAGAAATGCTCGAGATCAGTTTCAAGTGCATTATATGCCCATTGTTGACCAGAATAAAAAACTAATTGGGGCCGAGGCCCTGATTCGCTGGATTCATCCTCAACTGGGATTTTTGCCTCCATCTGAATTCATCCCCATTGCTGAAGAATCTGTTTTGATAACAGAAATCACCGCTCTAATGCTGGATCGCGTTTGTCAACAGATCAGGATATGGCAGCAAATTCAAAAAACCTCGTTTTATATTTCGCTCAATATTTCTACCCGCGACCTGAAAGAAAAACACTTTATTGAAAACGTCAAAAAAGTGCTCGCGGTGCACGAAATTAAAAAAGAGGGCCTTAAACTGGAAATTACAGAGAGTCATGTGATGGACGATCCTGATGATGCCTTTATTAAAATACAATTACTCAGATCAATAGGGATTGACATCTTAATCGATGATTTTGGTACAGGATATTCCGCTTTCTCAAGTTTACCACGGTTTCCAGAGGAGACAACCATAAAAATTGATCAATCCTTTATTTTTGGCCTGCCGGATAATAAGGAAGATAAAGTCATGGTGAGCTCAATTATCGCCATGGCAGATGAAATGGAGATGGGCGTTCTTGCTGAAGGGGTAGAAGGGGAAGCACAGTTTAAAATTCTAACGGAAATGGGATGCAACAAACTGCAAGGCTACTATATCAGTAAACCACTGCCGCTGGAAGAGTTCGAAAAACACTTTGTCTTGTTAACCTGACCCGCAAGGCGTCTCAAAGCAGAACAGAGCTACGGGTCTGACGATCTGAACAAATGGCAGACTCTCATTCATCCCCTTTTTACAAGGAAAGGGGGATGGTGAATTGAATATAGACCAGCAAAAACAGTGAAACAAGGTTATATGCGGCATCCCGCCCGGCGCCACTCGAAGAAAAAACCCATTTGCTAAGACTGTCCAGACGACGTGTTACCGCTGTCATGTTTCCATCTCCAGTTTTTCAAAAATTAGTTGTACATATCCATATAAGGTCCATGTGCTTCGATCATTTCATCGCACATCTTGACGATATCTTCGAGTGACAGTTCCGCTGCGGTGTGGGGATCGAGCAGCACCGCCCGATAGATGTCCTCTTTCTTCCGGGATACGGCCGCTTGAATAGTCATCAACTGTGGATTGATATTGGTTATATTCATGGCAGCCAAATGAATCGGCAGACTACCGATAGTACAGGGGGTGATGCCGTTACCGTCTACCAGGCAGGGCACTTCGACACAGGCCTCGCCCGGGAGGTTCTCGATTAAACCGGTGTTGATGACGTTGCCACCGATTTTGTAAGGTCGATTGGTGACGACCGCTTCCATAATCCTGGAGGCGTACTCCTCACTACGGGAGTGGGTGATGTTACCTTCCTTATCAATGTGACGGGCTAGTTCGGCCAACATTTGTTCAAGGGAAACATCTCCACCCGTATCCATCTCTAAAACCTCAGCTGCTTTTATTTTCCCGGCAATGACTTCCTTCGCAAAATTCCAACCTTCAATCTGGAGCTCGCATCTTCTCTTATATTCATCAATGGGAATATTAAACCGGTCGACCAGTTCAGGATAGCCCCGCTTGATAAAAAACGGGTTGTATTCGGCATTGTGCTCGCTGGATTCTGTGCAGTAGTGACCAAAGTACTTGATATATTCATAGCGAACCATGTCAGCGTGTTTCTCGGATCGGTTTTTGGCCAGGGCCCGCTTTTTTATTTCGGGATAGAGGTCGTTGCCCTCCTTGTCGGTAATTTTTAAGAGCCAGCCCATATGATTGATGCCGGCGATCAGTTCACGGCAACCCTCAAGCCTATCCTGCATATCCAGACCGGTCAGCAGGTCTCTGGTGCAAGTCTGAACGCTGTGACACAGTCCGACGGTCTTCACTTCAGTATACCGCTGCATATAACCGGTCAGGATAGCCATCGGATTCGTATAATTCAGGAAAAGCGTATCCGGACAAACTGCCTGTATATCATCGGCAAACCCCTGCATAAAGGGAATGGTTCTCAGACCGCGCATAATGCCGCCCACTCCGAGGGTATCGGCGATAGTCTGCCTTAAACCATATTTTGTCGGGATATCAAAGTCGATCACGGTTGAGGGCTTATATCCCCCTATCTGGACTGCGTTAACAACGAAATCAGCATCTTTTAAAGCCGCCCGGCGGTTTTCAAGCCCCAGGTACTGTTTAAGTGTCGCCCTGTTTTTGTTGACATTGGCATTAGTCTGGTTGAGCAGATTGAAAGATTCTGCCAGCCTTTCCGGGCTGATGTCAAAGAGGGCGATTTCACTTTCACATAGAGCAGGGGAGCACATGACATCGCCCAGAACATTCTTGGCAAAGACAGTGCTGCCGGCACCTAAAAAAGTAATTTTTGTCATGGGGTTTCCGATCTGATTGGTTTATGAATGAGAAAGGATGGTCTGATTTCTTTCTGGCTAGCGCATTCGTTGTATCTGCTCTACCAACGCATTAAATAGTTTCTGCTGCAAAAAATCCTCTGTTGCTGACAGTTCGGGATGCCACTGAACCCCCACCAGCCAGGGATGACTATTCACTTCAATGCCTTCTATTACTCCATCTTTTGATCGTGCTGTAACCACCATATCTTTGGCGACATCTTTCAAAGCCTGATGATGCCAGGAGACGATTTCAACTTCTGATTGCCCCAGAATCGATTCCAGTTTTGTGTCCGGCATGATGTCGACCTTATGCTTACAAGCCACTTTGGGTGGTAAGCGATGCAGAATTTCTTCTCCATAGACTTCTGGGAGATGTTCTTGCAGGGTTCCACCCAGCAAGACATTCAAAATCTGCATGCCTCGACAGATAGCCAGGATTGGTATCTTCTGGACTAAAATCACTTCGGCTACTTTGAAATCACCTTTATCTCTCTCATCGTCAATATTATAAATTTCGGCATGCTGGACACCCTGATAATATTTTGGATTAATATCACCACCGCCTGGAAAAATGATGCCATCCAAGCGTTCACAAACATCCCCCACTTCTTCCGCATCAGAGGGAATCAAAACCGGTACTCCGCCTGCTCGCCGAACACATTCAATATATAGCGCCGGCAGGCGATATTCTCCAGTCTCCTTCTTACCGTACGTCGTGAGTCCAATCACAGGTTTTCGAGTCATGCTTTTTCCAACTGTTGAATCAAGATCATTAACCTAAGGAACCATCCAAAATTTAGTGTGCAACTAATTGCAACTGGTTTCCAGTATCTGCCAGGGTAGCATCTGTTGCATAAACTATAATCTACCTCAATTTCAGATATTAACGATAGCAATTTTGGGGGGACGACATAGCATTACTCATTATTCCAGTCACTTACTTGAGCTAGACATGACATAAAAGTGACATTTATTGCCTATATGTCATTTTGGAGGAAATAAAGAAATCACTGCTTCTTTATATATGAGAAAATTTGAAATCTTTCGGTTAGTTATCAGTAGCTGAATGGTTAATTGACAGCGTCCACGAGATGGGAGACTGAAAGAGAAAAGGAGGGCTGAAAGCGCATCTCCTTTCAGAAGGTGACCGGATCGAAGCGAAGAACTCTCCGAAAACACCTGCAGCGCGAATTTCAAATTAATCAAACCTCTAGCGGCTCAATCCAAGACGATTTTTCAATATCAAGCTAACGTCTTTAATTATCTTACAATCCATTTCCAAACTCAACTAAATTAGTGAACATACATGGGGAATTGCTGGAAAGGCAAATTAAAAGAGCAGTGAGACGAATCGGAAACTTGACTAAAAAATTGACCCAAAATATGATTAATCCCCTCCAGGATAAAGAAATTGGGATATAAATCCCATGATTAAAAAAAACAATTCCTTATCATTTAGTTTCTGTTATTCAAAAAATGCGGTATAATGATTCTATCGCCAGCATTCTCGTTGATCCATAAATTTGCAATCTCTGATTAAGAATCAATCATGTAAAGGGTACCATACGTACCGTACAGACTCCATAAACTACCAAACACTGCCTTTAATAGAAGGCAGTTCATCTATAGAAAGGAGGAAGACATCATGTATAATGACCTATCGCTGGAGCGTTTTATGGCTGGGCTCAAGAAAAGAAATCCTGGCGAACCTGAATTTCATCAAGCTGTTCACGAAGTCGCAGAATCGATCATTCCCTTTATCCTGGAGCATCCCAAATATCAAAACGCTCGAATTTTCGAAAGAATGACCGAACCGGACCGAGCTGTCAGTTTTCGGGTGGTTTGGGAAGATGATGATGGAAATATTCGGGTTAATCGGGGATATCGGATTCAATTCAATAACGCCATTGGTCCTTACAAGGGCGGTCTGCGCTTTCATCCCTCGGTTAATCTGAGCATTTTAAAATTCCTGGGTTTTGAGCAAACCTTCAAAAACAGTCTGACGACTTTACCCATGGGTGCGGGAAAGGGCGGTGCAGATTTTAATCCGAAAGAGAAATCCGATGCCGAGGTGATGCGCTTTTGTCAGGCGTTTATGACAGAGCTATCAAAATACATTGGGCCTCATATTGATATCCCAGCCGGAGATATCGGCGTCGGAGCCAGAGAGATCAGTTACCTGTTTGGGCAGTACAAACGATTGACACACGAATTCACTGGGGTTTTAACCGGCAAAGCCATGGAATTTGGTGGTAGCCTTATCAGAACCGAAGCGACTGGTTACGGTTGCGTTTACTTCACTGAAGAGATGTTGCAGCATACCGGAAACAGCCTTCAAGCTAAAACCTGTCTTGTTTCCGGATCGGGCAATGTGGCACTTCACTGTGCCCAAAAGATCACCCAGCTGGGCGGCAAAGTGGTCACTCTCTCAGATTCTTCAGGGTTCATCTTTGACCCGGACGGTATCAATGAAGAAAAGCTGAACTATGTGATCAGCTTGAAATCCAAAAAACGGGGTCGAATAGCAGAATATGCAGATAAGGTTGGTTGTGAATATCATGCTGGCAAAAAGCCTTGGGGAATTACATGTGACCTGGCTTTCCCATGCGCCACACAAAACGAAATCGAAAAAGAAGATGCAGAGGCGTTAGTGACCAATGGCTGCATAGCAGTCGCTGAAGGGGCCAATATGCCAACCAAGGCGGAAGCCATAAAAGTGTTACAGAACGCGAAAATCCTCTATGCCCCCGGTAAAGCTTCCAATGCCGGTGGTGTTGCCGTTTCCGGTCTTGAAATGACCCAAAACAGTATCCGGTTGGCGTGGTCTGCTGAAGAATTGGAAGAACGCCTCAAAAACATTATGAAGAAAATTCATGCACAGTGCGCCATGCATGGTGAGGATGATGGATTTATCAATTATGTCAAAGGGGCTAATATTGCGGGGTTTATCAAGGTTGCCGATGCGATGCTGGCTTATGGTGTTATTTGAGTTTTTAATATTATTCCCCCTGATCTTCAGGTTGGGGAATCTTCAAATCCGGAAGGAACAACCATGAAACATGTGATTATCGGTAGTGGGATCGCTGGTATTTCCACAGCCGAGACCATAAGAAATTGTAAAGAAGATGACGAAATAACCATTATCGGGAATGAGGCTGATCCACCGTACTGGCGAGCGAGTTTGAGTAAATACATTCTCGATATTATCCCGTCTCAGAAAATGAAACTTAAGCCGGATGGTTGGTTTGATCAACACAACATAAAACAGGTCCAGGGGGAAGTTACGCAGATTGACGATCAAGGAAAGAGGGTTTTTTTAAATCAGCAGAAAGTCGAAAAAACAATTGAATTTGACCGCTGTTGCATTTCCATTGGCGCCGAACCCATTACTCTCTCTATCCCCGGGAATGACCTACCCGAAGTTATCGGCTTTCGATCTCTTGCCCAGGCAGATCAATTAAAGCAGGCTCTAAAATCCATCAAGCAGCTAGTAGTGATTGGTGGCGGTGTTTTAGGAATGGAAGTGGTTGAACTGGCCGTAGCCAATCAAATCAATTGTACCGTTTTACAGAGAGGAAATTTAATCGGGACACCGCTGGTAGATGATTACGGTGCCGAGATTTTACTCAGGCGTGTCACCGGGGAAGATGGCGTCCACCCACCATGTGCCGAGGTCATCTTTGGAGATGGAATTGTCGAATTCATCTCCAAAGATGGGCATTCAAACGGTATTCGCTTACAAAGCGGCAAAGAAATTCCTTGTGATCTGGCCGTGGTCTGTATCGGTATTTCAGCAAATCCTTCACTATTTGTAAACTCAGGCTTAAATTTCGAAGGTGCCCTGATCGTCGATGAACATCAGCAAACCAATGTGGAGGGTATTTTTGGTGCCGGTGACTGCGTAATCTACCCAGCTGAGAACCAAAAAATGGCCCCAACCCGAACCTGGGTGACTTCTAGAATCCAGGGAAAGACTGCAGGATATAACATGTGTGGTATTCCAAGTTTGTTGTTTGATGAAGGTCCCATGTACAATGCCAGCTATTTGTTCGATATATTTTATACAGTCATCGGAGAATTTAATCCTCGCAGTGAAGGTTATCAAACCTTTCATCATCATCCAGGCCCTGTTTCCTACCGTAAAGTGATCTTCAAAGAAGATCGAATCGTTGGGGCCATGATGCTGGGCGATCGAAACGGAGATCAAGCCATTCGTCGTTTGATCGCACAAAATGCCATCATCTCCTCCGACATCCAAAAACAGAATTTACTGGACCCGGCCTTTGACCCCAATGATCTGGCAAAAGCAGGCATCGAATTCATCATGTATTAATCATGGGAAATAAGATGGTCATAAAACCAATCAATGTTCGCTACCCAAGCGAGAATTTTCTTGATGAACTCAGTGTTTTTTCCGAATACCAACTGGACAGTTGTTTTGGAGATGGCGAATGCATGAGGGTCTGCCCGGTTGTCGATCAGAACTTGCTTATTTCGGAATTGAACGAATGCACCATCGGTCAAAATGAGCTGACAGAGGCAGTCAAAAAATTCACGTATGATTGTTTCCAGTGTGGACAATGCACGATCGCCTGTCCGGCAGGTGTACAGCGGGACATCTTGATGATTTTTCTGAAGCATAAAGCGCTGTTTAAGGGAGAGCCAAAGCATTTGAAGAATTATTATAAAGCCAAAGGAATCAGCGGGTGGAATCCCAGGCAGCCGGATCGGAAATCAATCGGAAAAGAAGTGGTAAGCAGAGGCTTCAATTTAATGGCCGGCCGCAAACTCGGTCATCTCAAAAAACATGTAGATAAAACCGTATTTAAACAAGCCGATACCCTCATTTATTTTGGTTGTTATATTTTCAGTGGTACGGGTGCTCAATTCAAAACCATTGATATCGCGGATAAATTGGGGATCGATTATGAAATCCTGGGTGGATTGAAAAGCTGTTGCGGCTGACCTCAATTGTTGGGTGGCAGAATCGCAGAAGCAGAATATCTGCATCGCTATGTGGCAGACATCATCGACCAGATTCGCCCGAAACAAATTGTCACCGGCTGTATGGAGTGTTATGCCAGCTTGAAACGGATGATCCGTTTCAAAAAAACGACTTGGGAACCACTGACCACCTCGCAGTGGTTACTACAACATGCCGAGCAACTGAATTTGACCAAATCGGATGAAACCATTACCTTTCATGACTCCTGTCATTGTACGCGAAAACTGGGTCTCGGCCAAAATCCCAGAGACCTGATCAGTAAAATGTATAACCTCAAAGAGATGGAAAAGAATGGGGAAAACGCCCTCTGCTGCGGCTATTATAATTTTAAAGGAAATCCCCAACTGAACCGGGAAATTGTCAGTCAAAAAATGGATATGGTTGAAAAAACCGGCACCACGAAACTGGCTGTTGAATGTATTACCTGCCAGGAATCTTTTGAATCAGCAGCTAAAGAGCGAGGAATTGAAGTTACCGACCTGATGGATTTGGTGCATCGAAACGTGATTAAATAACGAAATAAACAGGTGTCAAAAGATAAACCCTGGAGTGGCAATGGTCTGTTTTGTAGAAGCGGTTGCTTGATTTTAAAAAGTAAGCCTTATGCAGGGAGATATGCCTGAGAAGAGCCGGGAGTTCAAGGATAGAAAGCAGAATATATTGGTGTTTCAGGTTAACGGTTCTCTAGCCAATGGCAACTGTATGATGAAACAAGTTCCCTTTCCTGGTTCTGATTCCACTTCCATTGACCCACCGTGGTTATTTGTAATGATCATGTAAGATACCGAAAGCCCCAGACCCGTGCCTTCACCCACTGGCTTGGTTGTAAAAAAGGGTTCAAATATCCGGTTTCTGGTTTCCTCATCCATGCCGGGACCATTATCTTGCACTTCAATCCGTGCCGTCTCTTTTTCAACACTCAGGCGTAATGTAATTTGTGGTTTTAACCCCTCTTCCTGGTTGGCCATGGCCCAGGCTGCATTATTTAAAAGGTTCAGGATAACTTGTTCGATTTCCGTTTTAGTGCAGGAAACAACTGGCATATCAGCATCAAATTCTTTCACTATTTTGATATTTCTAAAATCAAACTTTTTCTTTAGATCATAATCAGTACCAGCTAATTCCAGAATGTTTTCCAATAAATCTACAAGATTGGTCGGCGCCAGTCCTGATTCACTTTTTCGACTGAATTGCAGCATATTTGAGATTATTTGTGACGCCTTTTTACCCGATTCCTGAATTCCTTTCAGAAAAGATGAAATCCCCCTTTTTTCCATATACAATTGGAGATCAGACAGATCTATCCCATGTTCCCTGGCAGGTGCCAGATTTGACTCGAGATCTGGTAAGAATCGGCGTTGGACATTCTGCACGCCTTGCAGCATACCCCCTAACGGATTGTTGATCTCGTGAGCCATTCCTGCTGCCAGCCCGCCCACAGATATCATTTTTTCAGTCTGAACAATCATCTTTTCCATTTCAACCTGTGCGGTGACATCATCAATTCTAATCACCGCACCCTCAATACCATTCGCTATTAGTGGATAAATAATAACATCATCATAGGCAACGGCGTTCCCATCGGACCTTGCAATCTTCTTTGCAAATTCCGCCTGTTTATTTTGTATGGCAGTCTTTATCCGGCTTAATTGATTTTTATATTTTGGCAGTACCTCAATAAAACTTCTACCAATAGCCTCATTAACTGGAACTCCGGTTACCTCGACAGCCTTATAGTTCCAATCGGTGATATTGCCCTGCAAATCAACCCCAATCAGAATTGATGGCATCGAGTTGAATATATTGTCCAGTCGATTCCGGAGCCGCTTGATTTCCTGCTCATTTTTCAACTTTTCTGTGATTTCTTGACACACAACTGTCGTTCCGGCCAATCCACCTTGAATGTCATAAATCGGAGTATTGTACCACAAACAAGTGACGGTCCTGCCATCTTTTGTCAGGCTTTCATTTATATTTTCAATGGATTTGGGATCTAAGAGAGAATTGATCTTTCCGATATCTTCATGTTCAGCCAGGAAAATATCATAGGCGTTCGAACCTACCGCCTCTCGCCGGGGATACCCAAATATCTTCTCGGCGGCAGTATTCCAGGAAGTAATTTCGAACTCAGTATTAAAATCGATGACTCCCAAAGGTGTCAACTCTCTATGAGTCGCTAATCTGTGTTGTGATTCCTTCAGCGCCTTCTCAGAAAGAATACGCTCAGTAATATCATAGTGTTTTAAGACCACATATTGCAGGTTCCCTTCGCTGTCTAAAATCGGATATCCAAATATGCCGAGAAACATGACAACTCTTTTCGATGCAAGGTTATGCGGTGAACGGACAGCCTTTTCATTATCAAACACAGTTTCCCAATTTCTGGTTTTCTTTTTATTAAATATATCTTTCAATAGTGGAAGAACCCCTGAGTTGATAACCAATTGATCCCTAAAAATGTTATAGCTCCAATTGGTTATGCTTTCTGCTTCCATGGCGAACATTTTACAGAATTCAGGATTAACCCTGATAATCGTACCTTCAGTGTTATAAAAACAGGTACTTGTGGCCGATTGTTCAAACATCTGCGAGAAAAAGTACTGGCTCTCCCGTAAAGCCAATTCAGCCTGCTCCCGCCTTAAAATATCTTCCTGCAGACGAATCCTCATATTATTGATCGAATGAACGACTGTCTCAAGTTCATCCGGTTGGGATGTCTGTTTTTGCTGCCTCTTCAGAATAAGGGGCTGATTGAGGACATTGATATTTATGTTATTGGCATATTCTGCCATAGTCTGCAGGTGACGGGTGATGAGCCATTGGATAATCGTCAGGATGATTAATGAAGCCAGGAAAGTCTTGATCAGGTTGGACAGCAAAATGAGCAAAAACTTGTCAATCAGCCGTTGGTATACCCCTTTAAGACTTATCACAATCAGAAGTTGACCCAAGGGAATCATTTTCCCTTGTTGTTCTTTATGGGACAAGGGGAGGATCTGGACAATATCATTTTCACGGTCCCGTTCACCAATCGTAATTAGTTTTGTATCTCCTGAACCGAGATCATCGATTTCAAGATAAACAACATGTTGAATCTTCAAAACACCTTCCAGCTGAGTTCTCAGTTGGCGTTCATTGTACTCATAAAGGCTGGTTTCAATACCGGGTACGTAGCTTTCTTCAATAAAGTGCAGGTTCGATTGGATAGCATTCAGATCGTTTTGATAGTCGGTATATAATTGTACGGCGGTTGTCAGAAGTGTCAGAAAAGAACTGCACATGACAACGTATAATAACAATCTGTATGCCAGTTTATGTCGGGTTCTATGGGATTTTATGCGCTCTATTACACTCATATCTGGGTCTTTGGGCCTGAAATTATTTGGCAGGTGTCGCACTTTTCTGGTAGCTTCCGTCTTGCTTCATAGCCTTCAGTGCTTCGTTATATTTATGGGAAATATCACTATACCGCTTGTAAAAATAGGTGTGTAAATTTACCTTCCCAACCGGCTGTTTCAAGACGATCAGACCTTTATTCTTAAACTTTTGTTTCTTTAGCGCTTTTTTCACAACCAGCGGAGTGACAAGAAAAATTTCCGCCCGTTTTGCCAGTAGAAAGTTCAAAGCTGAATCTGTGGAATCTAAAGCCCGACTTGTCAGGTTGACTTTTTCCAGAGGAGTTTCAACCACAGACCATCCTCTCAAGTGAGTCAGTCGATAGTTTTTTAACCCTTCCCACCCGATAATTCTAATTTTTTCATTCACTACAACAGCAACAATAGATGTCTGAAAAAATGGCTCAGGCACTCTGATTACATCCGGGTTCTTTATTTTTCGACCTTCATAAACGACCACCTCACCATCATAATATCCAACATCCCGTTCAAACAGGATATTTGCTCTTCCACTTGGAAGGGACGTTAGAGTGAACTTTTCCCCAATTCGCTCACCAATGGCATCGAGAATTCTTTTTGCCGTTTTGAAGCCCTCTGTTTTTTCTTCTACTCCCATCATCATATGCAGCGTTTTTGCAAAAACCGGCGTGGTGAATGTCACAATGATTAATAAGCAGATGATCTTATTCATGCGTTTACTCCCGTAAATCAGATATCAATTTCATATATCACTAATACAACTGAGATTTTTCAAACAGTTACCTGACCATTCCGGCAGTTTAGTGAGGAGGAGAAAAAAGAGCATCTCTTCTCTTCATGCAAAAAACCACCAAGAATTCCCATACGCTGTAATGAGAAATGATGTGTTACGGCTGACAAGGAATGATACAAATAAACAGATAATTCGTCAAATGACAGCCCAGCAGAGATTTCAGGACACAAAAAATAGAACTCGGTTCGTTCCAAAAGAGTTGACGAAATGCTGCTTTAATGCATTCAATGAGTACCAAAACCCGGTTTTTTACTGTGATTTTGAATACATAAAAGAGGAGTGTTTAATGATGGCAAAGCGTATCATCGCAATCATGTTTTTCATGGTACTGACGTTGAGCGGCTGCAATTCATCCGCTTCAAAAACCGATGAGCCGATTGTCCCTGAACCGGATACGCTGCGATCGACCCAGGATGGCAAAGTTATCGGTTTTAACGGATTGTACAGCAGCCACACCTGGCAGGGTATTCCATTTGCCAAACCACCCGTGGGTGAGATGCGTTGGCGGTCACCCCAAAAACCGGGATCCTGGCAAGGTACGCGACAAATGCTGAAATTCGGAAATCACTGTCCCCAGCTCGCAAACCGTAATGGGGGTGTCAGTCATCTAGAAACCGGAACCCCCACCGGTGACGAGGATTGTCTCTACCTGAATGTCTGGACGCCCAAGTTCAAACCGGAACAGGTCCCGAAAGAAGAAAAACAACTGCCGGTAATGGTTTGGATTCACGGCGGCAGCAATGCGCAGGGACATAGTGGACTATACAATGGTGGCAACCTGGCAGTGACACATGGGTTGGTTATTGTCTCTCTCAATTACCGGTTGGGACCTTTTGGCTGGTTCACACATGCAGGATTGAGAGCTGAAGCCACAAGTCCTGAGGAAGCATCCGGCAATTTCGGAACGTTGGATCTGATGCGGGCACTGGAGTGGATAAAATCCAATATTTCGGCATTTGGTGGAGATCCGTCCAACGTGACTGTGTTCGGAGAATCGGCCGGTGGGTATAATATTTTTGCGATGCTGGTATCACCGTTCACACAAGGACTGTTTCACAAAGCGATCATTCAAAGCGGCGGCACTTCTTTTTCGACAATAGCAGAAGCAGAAAGCGATTATCCAGGTCAGAAACAAAGTGAAAAAGTCGGCAGCACCGAAGCAATTATAAAATTACTCATAGCAGATCAACAAGCAACGACTCCTTCATCAGCGCTGTCATTTCTGAAACATATGACCGCAGCCGAACTCGGCAAATATCTGAGAAGCAAAGACCAGTTTGAAGTACTAAACGCCTTCCGCAGAATCGATAAGAACGGAAAACCAAGCACCCGCGTACGGATTCACTCCAACCTGATGGATGGTGTTGTGATTCCCAACAGAGATCCGGCAGAACTGTTTAAAAACGCGGACTCCTATCACCAGGTGCCTGTCATGTTCGGGACCAACAGGGATGAGCAGAAGCTGTACAAGGTCCTTGATCCTGAATATGTCGATAGCTATTTTGGGGCAATCTTCCGCGTGAAGGACAAAGCCATCTACCTCAGAGATGTGGCCTATGAAACGGATTCATGGAAACTGAGGGGCGTGGACCGCGCTGCGACCGCTATCAGAAATAGTTATGGCCCCAAGGTTTTTGCCTATCGTTTCGACTGGGATGAGCAACCCAATTTTTTCATCACCGATTTTGGTGAGATACTGGGGGCCGCCCACGGCTTTGAAATTCCCTTCGTCTTCGGACATTTCGATCTGGGCTCCGGCCTGGCCAACCTGATGATCTCTTTCAACGACGAAGGAAGAATACAGCTTTCAAAGTCCATGATGTCCTATTGGGCAGAATTTGCTTATAGCGGAAACCCGGGACGTGGTAGAAGCAAAGACCTGCCAGAATGGACCCCCTGGAGCAACCAGGAAGGACAACACAAGATGATCGTGTTTGATACCGCTGACGACAACGGAATACGCATGTCACCTGAACATGTCACGTTTCAAAAACTGGTTTCCAGGATTGAATCCGATGAGACACTGGCGACTCAGGAAGAGAAATGCCGGATGTTTGCAAAAATGTTCCACGGCCGGTTCGAATGGGATTCGACTGCATACAACAGCCTGGGAGAACGGGGCTGCAGTCAGTTCAATCCAATGGAACTGAAAAATTGAAGAATGATTTCAATTACCGGATCATTCGGCCTCCTGGCCCGTTCTTAAAAAGGAAATGAAGTTTTTCAGAATTCTGGCGGTCAACCCCCAGATCACATCTTCTCCAAAGGTATACATGTGGCTGGGAAATGAGAATCCCCGGAAATCGTAATCTCCATAAGTATGTGTTTGCGGATCGAGGATATGGGAAAAGGGGATGATAATCAGCCTCTCCACCTCCGTCTGATCCGGCTCAAACTGGTAGGGATAAGGGATCTGACCCACAAAGGGGGTAATCCAGTACTTTGAAGTCACGGTCCGGTGGGTACTGAGTCCGCCCCAGACCTCTATATCATCCCGCTTAACACCAATTTCCTCTTCCGTTTCCCTGAGTGCAACACCCAGTTCATCTTCATCTTCACTATCTTTTTTCCCGCCGGGAAAAGAGATCTGCGCCCCATGCACGCCTGGATAGTCAGATCTCATGGTGAATATCAGGGACAATCCGTTTTCATTTTCATAAAAGGGTATTAACACCGAGGCGGGCCTCAAATGTTCTGGAGAAGGGGCAATCAAGGGTTTATAATGCTGCAGTCGTTCCTTTATTTCAGTAGCTGTAAATTCACTTTTCATTTATCAATTAATTATCCGTTCTAATGTAGAAGTTGTTAAATAATTCATAGGGAACTCTCGTTTTCGAGTCAGGAGAGATATGATTCAAAACTCCCTCGACTCTGAAACGGTTGGCTATAGTCGTATAATAATTTGAATCAGACCACTAGCGATAACTTTTGATCTTGAAATACTCAGAAGCCTGGGTCGCACGATGGGAAACAGTCTCCGGCGGATTGTCGCCAACCGCGATCACCGCATCCATTTCGAGGATATCTGCATATTCGGAGGCCCGCAGCAAAAGGTTGCGAGCGGACTTGATGATTTTCTGCTGATTTTTCCCCACCTTGAACTCTCTGCACCAATCCGTAGTTGTAGACACGGTTTGATTCTCATGGGTGATCGCCTCTTTGTGCTCGACCAACTGCCAAAACCCAGCTTCGATGGTTTGATCAAATTTATACCGTTGTTCTTTGGGCGATTTCATGTTTTTGCACTGCACGGTCAATATCACTTTGACAGACGAATTTTCCATGACCTTTTAATCCGGGAGCTGAATTTGATAAACGATGGGGTCAGGCTTTGCTTATTGGCTTATTTTTTTTGATAAGCCAATAAGCAAAGCCTGACCCCATCGCCGAATAACTGTAACTGATACTATATGTTTTCACACATTCAAAACCTTGGGCAAGTGCATTCGGTTTAGCCAGTATCCGTAAACCATTGTCAAGCCGGGATCAGATAGGGGCTTATACTAATTGCAACAAACGGGATTCCTTGACACTCCAGGACCAAACTCTTAATATTATAATTAAACCGATACGAAACCGTACTCATTTTAAAAAGTATCCGGGTCGAGAGGCTATTTCCGGATACCTTACCAATATATTTTCAGGAAAACCATGAACGCAAAAGCCCCGTATCCGATCATGACAGCGGATGAAGCCGTACAATTTATTTCTGATGGAGATATGGTCGCATTCAGCGGGTTTACCTCTGCCGGTGCTGCCAAGGTCATACCCAAAGCGCTGGCCAGCAAGGCAAAAGAGCAGCATGACCAGGGACAGAATTTTAAAATCAAAGTGTTGACCGGTGCTTCAACCAGCGGAGCGATTGATAAGGATCTGGCGGAAGCCAATGCGATTTCCTGGCGGGCTCCATACCAATCTGACAAAGCCATCCGCGACCGTATCAACCAGGAAGAGGTTGAATACGTTGAGATGCACCTCTCACACCTGCCCCAGGCTGTCTCATCCGGTTTTTTTGGAAACGTTGATGTGGCTGTCATTGAAGCCCGCGAAATTACAGCAGACGGCAGGGTTTATCTGACCACATCCATTGGCGCCTCTCCCACTTTTCTGCGGAGCGCGGACAAAATCATCATCGAAGTGAATCGGCACCACTCTCCAAGACTCCGGGAAATGGCTGATATCCGGATTATGCCACCGCCACCCCGGCGCTATCCGATCCATATTTTTGAGCCTATGATGCGAATTGGCTGGCCGTACGCATTGGTAGATCCGGAGAGAATCGTGGGGATTGTCGAAACTGATCAGCCTGACGATGAGTTGGGCTTTGCAGGCCCGGATCAGGTCAGTGAGCAGATCGCCGAACACGTAAT
>Ga0075122_10001370_pt1 | contig 17386 bp, 17 predicted proteins | sample AntAceMetag02UKB_FD_69790 | JGI IMG/M metagenome (GOLD analysis project Ga0075122, IMG submission 69790) | Saline lake microbial communities from Ace Lake, Antarctica - Antarctic Ace Lake Metagenome 02UKB | ecosystem: Environmental > Aquatic > Non-marine Saline and Alkaline > Saline | place... | reverse complement strand
ACCCAAACATAGACATTATTTCTAAAAATAAGAACCTCGTGGTTTTTAGTTATAGTTAAACTGTTCCCATCTTCAAAGTTTAATTTAACCAAATCTTTTGATTGTCTTTCAAAAAAATTTGTTATTGGTTTAAACTCTACAATTTGTTTTTTTAAATCAAACGATAAAACATTAAAGGTTAATTCTTTTTCAACGATTTTACCAATAGCCATTACTCCTTTTTCTTTAGTAACAACTTCCGTTGAATAAGGCAGACACATTTGCTTATATTCTGCAATAGGAATTCTCTGCATTCCAAAACCAGAATACCTATAAGGAGATTGAATAACCACTCTAAACGCGGGTAAATTTACTCCTTGAGATAACGTTGGCGTTGAAGAAATAAACTTCAAATAACGAGCCTTAAACAAATCCTCAATAATTACCCTTTGCTTTTGTAATAAACCAGCATTATGAAAACACGCCCCGCGTTGAATTAAATTTGCAAGAGTTTTACATTGAGTAGTTGGTTGTTCCAAAACAGAAAGTATTTTTTCACTTGCTTTTTTTAAAACTAATTTTTCATCTTCACTTAAAACTTTTTCAGTAATTAAAGCAAGTTTTTTTGCAGTAGCTTCACTACTACGCCGAGTATTTGCAAAAAAAAGCGCTTGTTTTTTTTTATTGAGAGTATTTAATGCGATAGAAGAAAGTACATCAGTATGCGCTTTAATTTCTTCACTATCCTTTTTAAAATTTATTTTTTCATCAAGATAAACTCCTTCTTTTAATTTAACAGGGCGATAATCAGATTCGATAAGTTCAGCATCTAACCATTTAGAAATTTGTTTAGCATTAGGAATTGTTGCACTCAAACCAATAATTTGCAAATCCTTATTCAAAAAACGTAACTTGGTAATAACCATTTCAAGAGTAGCGCCTCTATCAGAACCAAGAGAATGAATTTCATCAACAACAAGTAGCCCAATTTCATTTAACCATTCAGAATTATTATTCAACAAAGAATTAAGTTTTTCATAAGTAGTAAAAATGACATCCTTAGAAGATAAGTATTTTCCAGAAGAATCAAAATCCCCAGTACTTAAAACACTTTTAATTGAAAATTTTTCACCATACTTTTTTCTAAAATCACTTGAATGTTCCGAAGCAAGTGCTCTAAGGGGGCAAGTGTACACAACTTTTTTTTGATTATTTAAAACAGAATTAAGCGCAGCAATTTCAGCAATTAATGTTTTTCCAGAAGAAGTAGGAGAAGAAATCACCATACTTTTTTCTAAAACATTTTTTTTAATTGCTTTTTCTTGCACAGGGTTAAATGAATCAAAACCATTGCAATCTTTAATTATTTTTAAAATATCCATAAAAAAAATTGATAAAAAAAAATTTAAGTTTTTGGAAGAAACCTTGATTTTTTTTCTATTACTGCAAAAGCATTTTCCCAAATTGCAATTTGCTGTGTTTTATGTCTTCCACTTAAAGGTAAAACAACAGGTTTTCCAATTTTTCTAGCACGACAAATTATTTTATCTCCTTTAATTGAAGAACCCACATTACAATTAGATTCATTCAAAAAATTCGACCCTCTTTTCTTTTACTAACTCATTAACAATTCTATAAACAAGCTCCAAATCCACTCCTAATTCCAAAGAAATATCCGAAGGATAAGCTTCACTGTATTTTTCATAATACCCTAAAATCTCTTTTTTTGCAGTTTTGTAATCAACATCCCTCATTTTTATTACTTCAATTGCCTCAAGCTTTTCACGAATCGCATCCCTCACAAAATCAGAAGGATTTAGGTACATTCCAGCTTCAACTAAATTATGAATTTTTTCCTGCTCAACAGAAGTTACTTTTGTGCCAATCATCTTTGAATTCACTTTCATAATACTAATATATATTGTTATACATATAAAACTATTCTTTTAAAATTAAATGTTCATATGCTTTTTGTAATGCAAGAATTGCTTTTGGAATTTCGTTTATATTAAGAGAATTGGTTGTTTTCCATTCTTCTCCTACTTTGTAACGCTTTTGAATAGAAATGCTTTGGAAAGCATTCCCATCTTTACTTTCATTATCCCATACTGCAACTTGAATTGAACCAGCATTAAACTTCGATTCTGGAGTTTCACTCATTTTTTTCACCTTATGCAGTTCTCCAAATTTTTGCCCTTGGACTTTTAACTGAATCTCTTGTTTCAACGAACCTCATCATTCTAAACTCATACATTTTCAAATCACCTCATAGTTACTAAAAGAAAAAGTAGTTGTTTTCGTTTATAAACAAAAGCAAGGGGGTGGTTGCCGGTGTGGAAACAGCCCTACCAAAGGTGGACGCGTTACCGCCGGACGCAAACGGCATGGTGGTGCGGGTTTATTTAAATTTTTTGAAAAGCAAAAAACCTATTATTGCAACTGCCAGAACACTTATTGCAATTAGTGTTAAATCGATCCCTTCTTCACTGCTATTGGTTCCTTTAACACAATCCTGCGGGCAATTTTGAGAGTTCTCACCAGAGTCACAAACTTCATTTGCGTTGCATTCTCCTGCAAAAGGGATATTTGGTTCGTGTTCAAGTACAACAAACTCAATTGATTTCGTAATTGTTTTGTATCCTTCTTTTGAAGCAATTGCTTCTAATGAATATGTTCCAATTTGAGACGCAGTAATTGAAGAAGGTGAAGAAATTTCTTGTTGTGAATCATCAGGGGATGTTAAAGTTATTTTTATTATTGGAGCAGTAACTTCTGAATTATAATTAAGAAAAACACTTTCCTCCTGAACAAATATCGTTGATTTCTCAGAACCTGATTCATCCTTGCACAAAAACAAACTAAACTCAAAAGAAGGATCTGTTTTTATCCTAAAAGTCTTTTCTACTTTCTGTTCAACAGGGGAAAGTATTTGCACGTATGCAGTACAGTCTTGTGGTTCGATTGAATCATTTACTTTGAGAAAACGATAAGTATTTTTATTAAGGACTCCTTTCTGTAAAATCGTTTCTTTTGTAACTCTGAACGGTATTGGGGTATTATGGCAATAAACTCCAGGTTCATAAATTATTTTCTCAGTAGTAGTTTCTGAAATAAACGTATAGCTAAAATTAATATCTTCTCCTTTGCTAAAAAATGGCTTGATGATTATATTCGTTTCAAAGGCAAAAGTAAAGTTTGCAAATAGTAATACAATCAAAAATCCAAAAATTATTTTATTGCTCATTTTAGTCGCTCCTTTAATTTATTTGGAGGTTTTATATCTAAAGTAGGATCGCCTATCAATGTAAACCCTCCTGACGCAGAATATGCGGCAGTAAATGCTTGTCCCAAATTATAACCCGTATAATAAATATTATTTATTATGTCCCGTGAAACATCGTTTTCAGTGTAATTATTATAACCGCCACTTGAAAGCTTTCCGCCTTCAATTGGACTAACCGCCCCTACATACATCAAAGCCCCTTTTCTAATAGCCTTTGCACAAATAACTCGACTATCTTGATAAGGCGTGGATTCATAAGAACAAGTGGAACACGCCATGCTAACAATTAAAGAATTAGATAGCTCTGGCACTTCATCTGGATATATCCCTGAAAAAAATCGACTACCATGGTCATTGTAATTTATTAACTGTTGATTGACCCAAGTATTTGGTTCAAAATTATGGGAAAGCTCTTCAGAAAGCTCGCTTCTAGAATTGTAACCTGCAAACCTAAAAGAATCCGCCCAATTTGAATATCTGTTAAACTCATCCAAAAATTCGGGAGAACTAGCCAGTATTATTACATTATTTGAAACGGGTAAAAATCCATAAAATAAATCTCTTGCAATATAGCTAGAAACGTCAGATAAATCAACACCCATAACTCTTCCAGTTATTAAATCGGGATAATTATATTTTTCGTTATAAATATCAGCGTATTTTGTCTGATCATTAGATGAATAAATCTCTGTCCCGAACCCCATCATACCAGTAAGTCTACTTAAAGGAATTGCCGAGTTAGAACCAAAGATTGTTAAGTACCCTCTAATTTCTCTCTTAGTCATTCTACCCTGATCAAAAAGAACCATTGTATCGCCAAAAAAGGCTATTTGATTACTCCAGATTCTTGAATATTCATCAGTCACTGGCAAAATTTCTTTAGTTTCTAAGTTATAGGAATATAATTGTACATCGCCATAAGCATCAGTTATATTTTGCCCATATATTACATAATTTTCAGTTATTCCAAAAGTTATATTAGATTTTACACTTGAATCTTTAATATTGTAAACTATTTTTTCATTTTGTTTACTATTAATATTGTACAAATACAAATCAAAAGAGTTATCTCCATAATTATAAACTGAGTATAATAAATTGTTTCCTAAAATTGAAGAATTATTAATAGAAAGATTGCCATTTCCCACTAATTCCTTTGTGCCACTTCGTAAGTCGTACAAGTATATCTGATTAGATTTTGAATAAGCCAATTTATTATCGGAACAATAAAAACCACTATTATAATATAAATCACTATCTACTTCTGTTTCGGTTTTATTTAAAATATCATAAACATAAAGATTATCATTCAAATTATTGACATAAATTACTTTATCCTGACTACATAACTTTAAACCACTTAAAATAACTTGGTTTATTCCATCACTTGGTATCTCTTTTATTTTTTCTTTAGTTTCAGAAGATAGGTTATATGTATATATAGCTGTGCTTCTTAAAATGTCGCCATCCAACTCGCCACTATAAAGTTGATCATAAACAATTTTATCGCCAAATATTGAAGGGCGCATAATGGGACCTTCTGACTCTAGGTCAATGTCAATTATTTTAGTTTCAGTATTATTGGACAAATCATACAAATATAGGCCGCCATCACTTTTTGTATATCCTATATTATTCCCATAAAAAGAAGGATAAGGATTATCCCAAGTTGGAATAAATTGCGCAGATAACTTTTCATCGATTCTTCTTTCTAAATCATACAAATATAGATACGGCCCCTCATAGGAACGAACAGAAATAGGAAGCGAATTTTGTAAAATACTCTGGTTAGCCAAGAGAAATGATTTTATAAATGAGGAAATCTCATCTACATCAGTACTTTTTTTTGAAATTAATATCTCATGCTTGGCACTCGCCAGAATCGGTGCAGCCAAAGAGGTTTTGGAATAAATTTCGTGAACAGTTCCTCCTTTCTCAGTTTCAAAAACTTCATTTACTTTTATATCCAAATCATTCGGGTTCACCAAAATAATCTTATCAGTGTTTGTTTCTTCAACATACTTTTGCTGCAGGCTCACCAGATTTGTGAAAGTGTTTTTCGGCAAACATGTTGCCCCTTCTGGGCAGGAAACACTTCCTACAAGAACAATATTTCTTCCAGCGAAAACATTCGGAGAATCCAATGTGATTCCTTCAACAACAAGGGGCGCATTGATTAGTGATGCATAAGTCGAAGCCATCAAAGCAAGCTCATAATCGTTTTCAACATAAACAACAGTATCAAAAGAATCCCAAAAAGAGAAGTAATCAGCTGAGGAAATTGATTCAATTCGTTCAGCTTCAATAATTTCTTGCGATTCCCCATTAATTTCACTAAGTGTTGATATTAAATGCCCTTGCAGTTCAGTTGGTGTTTCTCCAACAACTATTACTTTTCCAGTATTATATTGTTCTAAAAAATAAAGTATTGAGTCTGCATCAAAACCATTTCCTTCATCTGTTTCATCATGATAAATCAAAGTTGGGTACACACAAACATTTTCAGGTGTTCCGTGACCTCTCTGGCACCATTGTTCGTCGCCAGTCCACGTAGTAATAGGTACTAAACTCAAAACATCACTCCAATCATTGTCTGAAATCAGGAAAACCTCTTTTTCAGAGTACTTATCAGGATTCTTGAGGTTTTCTCCAGGATACTCAAGTTCAACATCAGTAACTTTCACTAAACTTATGTCATCAAACCAGCAAACTCCATTAGGGTTAGCATCTTCTAACATTCTGACATAAACCAAGCTAACATTAGACGGCATAGTTACTTCTTCCGAATAATAAGTCCACTCTGAGTCTCCAACTGCAACATTTCCAGTTGATGCATCACGGGCACCTGGAGAATCCAAATAAGAATACTTGTAAAGATCAATATAACAAGCTCCAGAACCTAACTGAGTTTTAATAAACCCTTCTAATTTATAAGTAGCACCAGATTCAACACTAACCGCTTGTTGCAAAACTACTGTTCCCCCATCACTACCAAACCAAACACTATTAGAACCACTATATTTTTGATCCTGCTTTATTACTGCAGATGATGCACCCCCCATGCTCATTACCCACTCAGCATAAACCAAAGAACTATCTTCAAAACCAGAGTTTAATAATAAATTTTCACCGTCTTCATGTCCCCCAGTTTCACAAGTACTCTGGCACTCCTCTATTGTTTCGAATGGTTCAGTAATAGCAGAACATCCTCCAGTCATGAACATTTCACATGTTTCTGTTTGTTGGTTAAAGTATGGCAAATACCATAATCTTTTGCAAAAACCTTCAGTTTCAGGAATTAATTCACAAGGGTTAGTAGTTGCAGTAGCATTGAACTCCAAGCTTTTGGCTCCACCACTTGAAGAACCTATCTTTGTCGCATTCACCACCAGTTCATGTTCACCAATCAAAACATTTGGGATTTTACAAGTGAATCTTTTATCATTATTAGTTTCACATATTAAATTACATTCAACAATAGTTGAACATACAACAATCGGATTTGAATTCAAAATTATACTTGTTATTTCACTTGGCTCCTCAAACTCAATTACTATTGTCTGCTGATCCAAATCACTATCGCCATCTCCATCCGCGCCAAGTATTATTGAGTTGTTTGGTATTTCACTTCCAGTCGCATAAAAAAATACGATACCATCTGTTTGAGACTCTATTTGACTTGCAACTGAAGCATCTCTCAGTTTTTCTATTTGTGTAAGTGCACTTCCTTGGGTTACTTGTGCGTCTTGATTGAAATCGCTTGAAAGCCCTAAAAAAAAAGCAACAACAATAACACTAACAAGAACTGCACCGCCAATTAACAACAAATACTCCAAAGCACCCTGAGCTTTATTCATAAAAAAGATAAACTGATTTAAACTATAAATAAGTTGTTATTTTTCACATACAAAAAAATATTGAACTTCATTTCCTAAAAAGCATTTCAGCTTCATGTTCTTCTAAACCAGGAGGAACAATTCCTTTTTCAGCATAAAGAAACAAAAGAGTTCTAGTAGCCATACCCATTGCTGAATTGATTAACAAGATTATTAAAAATCCAAAAATAAAAATTCCTGCAAATATTATTCCGAGTATAGGATTAATTCCTAAAGAAACCACTATTGATATTACTCCCAGTATAATCCAAGCAATCATTATAAGACCCATCATTAATATTGTTGAGAATCCAGCGAATAATACTTCGCCCCATTTTTGTTTCAAAATACTACCTGATTTTTTAATAGTATCAACAACACCAAGGTTTTGATAAACAATAACTGGAATAACAAAATAAGTTAAAAGAACCCAAGTAAAACCAATTACTCCTTTAATAATCATTAACACAAGTCCGCCTATTCCTTTTGCTTTTCTTGCAGTATCTTCAATTGTTTTCAGAATCATTCCAACAATCGCAGAAAGTAAAGCCCAACTAAGAATTGTTCCAAAACGAGAAAATGCAAAACCAATTGAAGCGGTGATTCCTTCCCCCTCTCCTTCAATTTTTTCCTTAATCGAATGAACTAAAGCAACATTAAAAAATATTGCAAAAAAAGAAGTAATTAAATAATAAGCAAAAAGAACAATTATTCCAGTTACTGCGCCAATTTGTTCCAAACCACTAACATTTGAAAAAACCCCAGTTATTGCAAAAGGAACAATGAACCCAATAAGTAAAAGAATAGAAAAAATTGCTGAAAGAAAAGGAAACATAAGAAGTTTCTTATCTTCCATAAGCATTGCTAAAGAAGTTTTAGCAAGTTTCCAACCAACTTTAATACTTTCAAACATAATCATAAACTAAAGAAAAAGGAATTATTTAAAGGTTTGGTTATTCTTTTTGAATTTGAAGAAGCACTATCAAAATATTATTCATCAACATCAATTTTTTGAATATCCTCTTGTTCAGTTATTATTTCAAAACCATCAGATGAAGGAATAACTTCTTCAATTCCTTCTGAGGAAGGAAGCTCTATGCTCTCAATACCAATTACATTGAACTTTGCTATCTTACTATACCCTAATGCAGGTATTTCTTCTTCATATTGTAAAGCCAAATAAGAATCAACATCAAACCAGTAAGTGAGTATCAAATCCTCTTCTTTTGATTTCATTACAGGAACTTCTTCACCATTTTTAGTCATTGTACCAGTTTGTTCCAACTCTCCTGTATTGATTTTTAAATTAATTGATGCCTTAATAACAGGAACATCGCCTAATGTTTCTTCACTAATTTTTGCATCTTTTATGTGAGCTATAACAATATCATAAACCTTGAATCTACGGTTAACATTTTCTTTGCATAAAGAATTATCCTTGAAAATCTGTTTAATGCCCCTATCTCCTTTTGTGAAATATCTTGTCCTTACGTTACCCAAACAAGCTTCTTTGTCACCGCTTTTGTATTCTATAAAATACTTATCAGGTTTTTGCAGTTTTATGTGTCCAAGACTGATTATGGGCAAAGAACCTTCTTCCATTGCATAACTTGGGCAGTTTCCTACAACTTCAATTTCGGTTGTTTCCATTTCAAATGCAGACATTGAATCATACTTTGCTTGTATTTTAGAAGCAATGATTTCAGGCGGTAGTTCAGTACAGCCAGATATTAATATTAAAAGAGAAATCAAAAATAAAGCTTTAAAGATTAAAGAATAATTCATAATCTTAAATATGTGTTTTCTGTTATTTAAAGTTATGCGGGTTGGGGTTTTACAAACTTAATTAGAAGTCTACAAATTAAATGCATTATTTTACTAACTCAATTTGTAAGTAATATTATTCTTTTGCCCATTTTTTAATTAATTCAAGAGAACTTATTTCCACTTGGATTTTATCAAGTTTTTTTTGCAATTCAGAAATTTTTGATTCAGAAATTTCACTTCTAAATTTTTGTAAAACATCAGCATATTTTGCAACAGTTTTATTGTCTTTATAGACAATACTAGTTTGTACTGTTTCAACAAGATTTTTCCTGTACTCTAAATCAGTTACAAACATTCGAATCATTGGTTTCCATTTAGGATCCGCAACAAGATGAACAGGCAACTTTACTTTTGCAGAATCTTCCCTATAATCAGAATCAGCTAAAGACTTTGCAACATGTTTCCAATAAAGAGGTTCTGAAAATTTAAGCATTTGATGTCTTGAATGATAAGACTTAGCAGTTTGTAATTTTTTTTTCCAATCTTTAAATTTTTGAGAATAATTTTCTTTCAAAACAAAAAGTTCTTTTAGTTGAGCATCAACTCTTAACGGAGAAGGATAAATTATTTTAGGCCATTGTTTGTTACTTTTAACCGCAGAAATAACTCCGCCACGAGAAAAATATTTCTTTAATGCAGAATAACGTGCTTCTGTTTTAGGCACTTCAAAACGTTCATCAAAAACACTAATAGAACTAATAATATTACTCGCCATGAAAAAAGAAAGCAACAGAGATTAATAAAGGGAATAGAGAAGCGTTTCGTTTTAATTTAACAAATAAACCTAAAAGCCCTTTTTTTTCTAACGCCCTGAATTATGTTTTGCAAGAGTAGTACTCATTTCTCTTATTTTTTTCTCGCCGTCAGCCATTTGTTTTCTAACTTGGTTGAGTTCTTTGAGCCCCCTTTTAATTGCAGAATGTGAATCCAATTGTCTTTGTGTTTTCAATCCATTACTTAAAAGCAATTTCTTTTTTTCTTCAAGGATATTAATTTTTGCAATCACTACTTTTTGCGACCCGTGCTTAACCTTAAGTTTAGCCATTGATTCCCTAATTGTTTTTCTTTGCCGAGATAATACTTTTAATGCATGAGGCAAAGCTTTAACTATCTCTTCTTGTCTTTCTTGCAAAGCCATTCTTTCCCTATGTTCTTTTTTTTCGTTAGTAAGTGTTTTTCCAGAACTTAGGTGAGTTCTGTCGTGAAATCCTTTATCTCCATGTCCTGGAGGACGATGTTTTGGCATTTGTTAATCCCTCTTTAAAGAAACTCATTTGCGCTATTTTAATCTTTGCGTATCAAAGTTATAATTATAAACAGTCGTAAGAATATTTTTTGTAGGTGATTTAACTATGTTTCCAGGAATGGGTGGAATGGACCCAAGAAAAATGAAAATGATGATGAAGCAATTAGGCATCAAAAATGAAGAACTTAATGTAAAAAAAGTAATTTTTGAATTAGAAGATAAAAAATTAATAATTGATGACCCACAAGTATCAGCAATTGATATGCAAGGACAAAAAACTTACACCGTAATAGGAAACGCACGAGAAGAAGCAGGAGAAATTCCTAAAGAAGACATAAAAATGGTTGCAGAACAAACAAGCGTTTCAGAAGAAGAAGCAAAAAAAACATTAGAAGAAAATGATGGCGATATTGCCGAGGCAATAAGCAAATTAAAGAAATGATACCGAGGTGCCTGAAAGGTACAGAAGCAATAAGCAAATTGAAAAAAATAAAATTGCCAAAAATTTCAAAAAAGAAAAAATATGTACCCTAATTAAATATATTTATATATCTTTTTGATATGTATTTGATATGGTGATTTTATGGGTGAAACTTTAGTTAGATTAGGAAATGCACAGGAAATTGTTTTGAATAGACTTACTAGTGCGGGAGTTTTCAAAACAAAAAGCGAAGCAATAAGAGCAGGTATAATGGGGCTCGATAAAGAATACCGAGAATTCTCTGAAATAAACCCTGTTGAAGATGCCCTTGCAATAAAAAAAATGGAAAAAATTAGTAAGGAAATAAAACAAGGAAAAAGAAAAGTTTTCACAATGGCTGAAGTAAAGAAAAAATACGGCTTCAAGTGATTTTTTGTTTTTGATTGATTTTGCAGACGCGTGGGATAAATATTATTCTAAATTAGACAATTCAGAAAAGAAAAAAATATTAAAGAAAATTGAAAAATTAACAGAACTTGATTCGACAAGACATATGAAATATGGTTTGCCATATTTTGTTCTTGAAACTGGACAATACAGAATCTGCTTTGAAGAAGAAAACAACTGTAGAACAATAATCTTTGTAGGCAATCACAAACAATATGAAAAATGGTTCAAAACCCAATAAATGACTAATTGAAACTAATTCACAAATTGAGTTGTTGTTGGTTCAGTTATTTGTGCAGAAACATTAACTATTCCATCGCGTTCAGACGCATACAATTGTAAATAAAGATGCATTGATTCTTCTATTTCACTTGGATTAATAAATGCCTCAAAGTAACCTTGTTCTAAAGGTAATTTTTTATCTAAATCAGGAATAAAAATAGAATCTGTTTCTACTTTAATTTGCTCCAGTACTTCAAAAGTAATTGAATTTGCTTTTTCATTTTCTAAAATTTTTTCAAGCAAAACTTCTTTATCTAATGTTTCAATAACTCCCTCTATTGAAACAAGTGGCTCTTCAATAGAAGAAACCAAAAAATTATTTGAACTAAATCCATTCTCAAGCAATGTTTTAAATTGAACAAAATCTACGTCACTATTAAAATCAATACTTGTGCTTTCTGGAGAAATAGAAAAGGCTAAAATATTTTCATTAGAACTAAAAAAAGAATTCAAATCGCTTTCAGAAATACTATTAAAATCTTCAAAAGAAATTGTTAATTTGTTTTGAAAAGGAAAAATCATTAAATCCGAATTAAAGTCTTCAATTTCTTCAAAAAACTTTTTTGCAGAATCAATGTTTGATTTATCTGAAAGAGAAACTTCAGAATTAATTTTGAATACTTCCTCATTAGAAATTATTTCAAAATCGTCGTCGGTAAAATAAAGATTAAATGCAGTAGTAAGATTGTTTTCTTCAAAACCCTTTAATTGAACAAGTTTTTTTCCTTCAAACAAAGCACTAAGAGTAATTAATAATTCATCCCCTTCACGAGAATCAGGAGTAATAATTGCCTGAGCTTGTTTTTTAGTAAAATTATAATCTATATTCAAATTCAAATCCGGATTAATAAAAGAAATTATTTCAGGAATAGAAACAAGCGCAGTAGGATAAACAACCGCACCACTAACTGAAGTAATATCATTAATTTTTTCTACAATTTCATTAATTTCTTCAGGAGAAGACACCTTAATGTCTGCTTTAAAATTACCCCCACTAACTTGTTCAGAAGAAACAAACATCGCATTATTTACAGAAATTACCCCCTCAATTTTCAAAAGCTTTGCTTCAAGAGAACTAACATCAAAATCATCAGAATTAGCAAGCATTATAGCAGAAGGAAAAACTTGAATAATTTTAGCATTAACTCCCTTTGCTTCATAAGAAATAACTGTAGGAGTTTGAACCGGAGCATTAGGAACTGGATTTGAAGAATTATCGTCTCCCTGAGTTGCAAGAACCCCAAGAATAGATCCTCCCATTAAAATTACGATAAAAAGACTCCAAATATGCTTTTTTGAATATTCCATAACATTCCCCCTCTTTTAAAAAACTTTTTCCATGCCAATTACTTTACTCAATAGTAAAAAGTTTATAAACAAATTTAAAAAATTTATAAACAAATTTAAACAAATAAAAAAATAAGGTGAACAAAAACATGAAAGAAAAAGCAGTAATTCTTGTAGAATTCACAGGAAAAGAAAAAACATCAGGAAAAATATTTGACACTACAAATGAAAAAATTGCAAAAGAAAATGGAATTTATAAAGAAAACGCACTATTCCAACCAGTACCGGTTATTGTTGGAAATAAAGATGTACTCCAAGGGATGGACGAAGCACTACTTGAAATGAAAGTAGGAGAAGAAAAAATAGTTCTTTTAAAACCGGAAAAAGCATTCGGTGAAAGAAAAAAAGAATTAATTACAGTTATTCCAGTAAAAGAATTTACAAAAAGAAAAATCAATCCATTTCCAGGATTAATCGTGGATTTAAATAATACTTACGGAAAAGTACAAACAGTATCAAGTGGAAGAGTACGAGTAGACATGAATTCAGAATTAGCAGGTAAAGAAGTAGAATACACTATAAAAATAACAAAAGAAATAACCAACACAGAAGAAAAAGCACAAATACTAACAAACAAATTCTTTCCATTAAAAGACTTAAAAACAAAAGTAATCCTAACAAAAGACACGCTTAAAGTAGAATTTCCAAAAGAAATTGCAAAACACATAGCGCCAATAGTTCCACAATACACAAAAGCAATAACTCAAGCAATACCTGAAATTAAAAAAGTAGAAGTGGCAGAACCAAAAAAAGAGAAAGCAAAAAAAGAAGAAAAAGAAAATATAACTACTACAAAATAATTACTCTAATAGAAGGCGATACTATTCCTGGACGAGCACATAAAAGAAACGAACGCAATAGAAGAAATGCAAAATCAGAAACTGCCCAAGCACGAGAACAAAGAAGTACTGCCAGAGTACAAAAACCTAAACTTTCACAAGAACAATTCCTTTCACATGTTCAACAATTAATACGCCAAGAACACATTTCGCAAGCTCAAGCAACTAAAAGAGTAAGTGAAAAATACGAACTTAAATTTTAAAATAATCTTAAAAAATAATTGAATTAATGAGTTTTGAGAACCTTTTTAAAGGTTTAGTTGAAGTAATTTATTAAATAACATTTAACTATTTGTGATTTTTTTATGGTCCAAGATATCAAAACAGGAACTACTACAGTAGGATTGATTTATGACTCAGGCGTTGTACTTGCAGCAGATCAAAGAGCAAGCATGGGACACATCGCTTATGATGATGAATCCGAAAAAGTATACCGAATAACTAGCAACCTAGCAGTAACAAATGCAGGAAATGTTGGAGATAGTTTAACTATAATCAGATTCTTAAAAAGTCACGCTAGACTTTATGAACTTGAAAGAAATGAAAAAATGACTGCAAAAGCAGCAACAACATTTATTTCAAATATTTTAAACGGAAATAGACACTACCCATATATAGTACAATTAATTATTGGTGGATATAATGGTAAAGCAAGTTTATTTGATTTAACTCCATACGGAGGAATTCTTGAAAGAGATAAATTTGCAGTATCAGGTTCAGGAACAGAACAAGCACTTAATACTCTTGATTTAGGATACAAAAAAAACATGACTGAAAAAGAAGCAATTACTCTTTGCATAAAAGCAATAGAATCAGGAAAAAGACGGGACTTGTATTCTGGAGGAGTTAGTTCAACAGTATTCATAATTAATGAGAAAGGAGTACAACAAATACAAAAAGAAAAAATAGACTCTATAATTAAAGAAGTAGCAATAAAATTATAATTTTTTTAAAACTTTATTCTTATTTTAAATAAAAAAAATAATAAACACAAGTGAAAATCTAAATGGATTATCTGAAAGACATTAAAACAGTAGTAAATGCAATAGTTCCAAAAACCGCAGAAATAACCTCTGTAGACCTTGAAGGCCCAGAAATCGCGATTTATACAAAAAGACCAAAAATTTTTCATGAGAATGAAGAATATGTAAGGAATATTGCCTACCAATTAAAGAAAAAGGTAAACATCAGAGCAGACAAATCACTACTAATTTCACAAGAAAAAACAAAAGAAAAAATAAACGAACTTGTGCCAGAAGATGCACAAATAAGCGATATTCATTTTGATGAAGCATTCCATGAAGTAGTAATCGAATGCGTAAAACCAGGCTTAGTAATAGGCAAAGGTGGAGAAACAAGCAAAAACATAATTTTACACACTGGATGGACTCCAAAAATACTTAGAACTCCCTCAAGCCCAAGTGAAATTTTAAAAGGAATACGGAGACACTTAGTAAAATATTCAAGCGAAAGAAAAAAAATCTTACAAGAAACTGCAAAAAAAATATATTCCGAAAAACCAAGTCCAAGTTGGATAAGAATGACTGCATTAGGCGGATTTAGACAAGTTGGAAGAAGTTGTATATTACTAGAAACAAGAGAAACAAAAATACTAATGGATTGTGGAATAAACGTAGCAGCACAAACAAATGAAGACTCGTTCCCCTTTCTAGACGTAATAAGATTCCCAATAAACGAATTAGACGCAGTAATTCTAACACATGCCCACATGGATCACTCCGGATTTATTCCATATTTATTTAAACTTGGATATAGAGGCCCTGTTTATTGTACTGCCCCAACAAGAGATTTGGCAACATTACTTGCATTTGATTACATTGACATAATGGCAAAAGAAAATAAAGAAGCACCATATAATGAAAGAGACGTCAAAGAAATGCTAAAATATTGCATTACAAGAGAATACCGAGAAGTAACTGACATCGCACCCGACATGAGACTAACTCTACATAACGCTGCGCATATTATTGGAAGCGCATCAGCACACATAAACATAGGAGAAGGGGCACACAACTTAGTTTATAGTGGAGACATAAAATACGGATTTACACGATTATTCAATAATGTAGACATCAATTATCCAAGATTAGAAACTTTAATTGTGGAAAGCACTTATGGTTCAAAAGATGATGTTCAAACGCCAAGAGAAGAAACCGAAGCACGATTCCTAAAAATACTACAAGAAACCCTAAATCAAGGGGGCTCAATGTTAATTCCGGTATTTGCAGTAGGAAGAGCACAAGAAATACAATTAGTAATAGAAAATTTCTACCGAAGAGGATTAATTGACCCAGATACAAAAGTATACATTGATGGAATGACAAAACAAAGTTCAGCAATACACACAGCATATCCTGAATACTTACGAAACGCAGTACAAAAAAGAGTATTACAAAACGATTCTCCATTTACATCAGATGTTTTCCAAGAAGCAAAACCAGAAGACCGAGAAGAAATAATAAAAAATGGAAAAAGTATTATACTCGCATCAAGCGGAATGCTCACCGGAGGAGCAAGCGTACATTATTTTTATAGATTAGCAGATAACCCCATAAACACCATGGTATTTGTGGGATACCAAGGAGAAGGAAGTATGGGAAGAAAAATTCAATCAGGATTAAAAAGTATCCCAATGACCACCGAACAAGGAAGAACCAAAAAGGTAAATATTAACATGAGACTAGAAACATTAGATGGATTCTCAGGACACTCAGACAGAAGACAATTAGTGGCATATGTAAGAAACTTAAAGCCAAAACCAAAGAAAATACTACTTGACCACGGAGAAGCCTCAAAAACAATAGAATTATCAAGATACTTCTCATCAAAATTTGGAATAAATTCTCAATCAATTAGAAATTTAGATAGTTTAAGACTAAGATAATTAATTTTTACAACCCTAATTTAATTTCTAAAAAAGTATTAGTTAATCTAAAAAAGTTTTATAAAATTCATTTTACCCCTTAGACAACAAACTAACTACAAAAACAGCAATATACATAACTGTAATTTTACTTGTTTTTTTAAAAACAAAAAGCAAACAAGAAAAAATACAATATACATAAGAAAAAAGGCTAATTTGGGCTTTATTTTCAAAATAACTGACCAAGATTACATTAGACAATAAACGAAGGTCAATTTGGGCTTTATTTTGGCGAAAAGTATATATATGAGTTCATCTATATTAAATATGCTCTGAATAGGGGATTTAGTTATGGCTGTTGACATTGGGAAAAAGCTCACAAACCAAGAAAATGATTATAAAATAGCCAAATTAATCGAATGTTTAGAGCAAGGCGGAGAAAGGCTAAAGGACGAAGCTATTGGCTTAAAAAAATTAAGTTCACAACCCCTGTGAAAAATACTTCGTTTTTTGTTCACCCCGAAAGGTCTTTCTTCCCCTAATTCTTCTTTTATTACTTTTCTAATAAAATAAATACATGAAACTAGGAATTACTGGAACCCCAGGAGTTGGAAAAACAAGCGTTTCCAAAATAATAGCAGAAAACTACCACTACCTACACTTAAACGAGAAACAATTTGCATTAAAAAAAAGAATTGGTGAATTCGACACAGAAGAAAACGAATTAATCGTCCCGTTACCACAATTGGAACAAAAACTTAATGAGTTATTAAAAAAAGAAAAGAACCTAGTAGTAGAAGGCCATATGTTATGCGAAATTAAAGCAAAATTTGATTATTTAATTTTAATTACATGCGACCCAGAATTATTAGAATTACGCTTAGACTCTAGAGGCTACAAGGCAGAAAAAATACAAGATAATGTATTCTGCGAAGGAATAGATTATTGTAAAAAAC
>Ga0075122_10001369_pt1 | contig 17402 bp, 13 predicted proteins | sample AntAceMetag02UKB_FD_69790 | JGI IMG/M metagenome (GOLD analysis project Ga0075122, IMG submission 69790) | Saline lake microbial communities from Ace Lake, Antarctica - Antarctic Ace Lake Metagenome 02UKB | ecosystem: Environmental > Aquatic > Non-marine Saline and Alkaline > Saline | place... | reverse complement strand
AATCGGGAATAGTGGACGAAGTACTGGTCCTCATCTACATTACGAAGTTCTAATCAATGATCAGTATGTGGATCCGGAAAAATTCATCTTCTGGGACAAATAGGCCGTCTGAATACAAGATATTACAATCGCGGTAGTAAAACATTGAATTCGCCTAGCATATCTCTTATACACAAAGTCCCAACGATTCGGATTGCCTACAATTGTGAACCGGAAACAGGCTTTTCAATTAATCTGATTTTCTTTTAGCTATTTTCAACCTAAATGCGGAATCCTGTTTACGTCGAATACCAATTAATACAAGATACAGCCAATAAGAAAGACTATTCATTCTCTGGCATATGGAATACTTTCAAATTCCTGGGCGTCAAGTAACGATGCCCTTTGGCATAGCTAGGTCCTTGGATAAAGTTGTGGGGACAACTCATCCATTGTTGTAGCATTGAATCGTTCAGCCAGCAAAGCCTCTGAACTTAGCCCAGAGGGCAAGGGCTTTTATAATCAACTAAACTTGGAAGACGTGAAATTAGAACTTTCTTTTCGATAATCTGGTTAATTGTCATTCATAGTTGAGTCCCCCAAAATTCGTAAAGAATAGAGGTGAAGCAATCTCTTCCGTTGAAAAGTAATCTGGATTTGTTTGTTGTCATTCTGATTAAGAAAACCTGAAATACAAGTTATCAGTTCTATCAGTTCTATCAGTTCTATCAGTTCTATCAGATTTGAACATTTCTTTAATGTTACAGCCCAAGTGGATAACACTAAGTTGGGTGGACAGAATGTTGATTTAACCAATATCAAGAATTAACTGATTTCAGGAATATTTCTCTTTGGTTTTTGCTCCCCATTACAGCCACCAGATCACCTTCGGTGAAAGTGTATTCAGCATCCGGATTGGGCCGGAAGATCTCATTTCGGATTACACCGACAATGGATGTTCCTGTTTTTCGCCTGATATCTAAATCCAAAAGGGATTTAGCGATAAACGGACTATTTGTTTCGATCTTTGCCCAGGTGATTTCAATCAGGTTTTGTGCATTTTTAAGTTGGGTTAATGTATTGCCGTTGCTTTGAAACATCTGGGCCGATGATTGAAGTTTTTGCCTGACGGAATCGATATAGTTCTGGATGCTGATTGCCGGTATGTTCAAATGTAACAGGGCTTGGCGTGCCATTTCCAAGCCGGCTTCAAGTTCAGGTAGAACTACCTCGAAAGCCCCTTTTTCATAAAGACATTTCATCTGATCAGTTCCCTCTGCCCTGGCTACAATGTGCAGTTCTTTATTGAACAACTTGGATTTCTCAACAACGGATTGAGATACGATAACATTGGGTATAGTTAACAACATCAGGTTTGCACGCCCAATTTTGGCTACTTTGAGGACCACTTCATGGCAAACATCTCCAAAAATGACAGGAAAACCAGAAGCTTTGCACTGTTCAAACAGCTGAAAATTCAACTCAACGATCACAAACTCGACCTTTAATGACTCCAGAATACTTGCAATGTGCTGACCGACTCTCCCACCGCCTGCAATAATAACATGGTCATTAAGCTTTGCTTTCCTTATATCAAACGTCTGTACAGGCTCCTCCTTTAAAAACCGTTTGAAAAATGAATAAAGAGGTTCTGTGGCCTTTGAAACAATTGGAGTCAGCAGCATACTAATAATAGCTGTCGCCAGAACATATGAATAGACCTCTTTGTCGATGGACTGAGTACTTAAACCGACCCTTGCCAGGACAAATGAAAACTCGCCGATTTGAAATAATCCCATAGCTACTGCGAGCGGTACAACCCTTATATACCCAAAACCTCTAGTGATTAATCCGAAAAACAACCCTTTAAAAAAGCTAACCAGCAGAACAATCAGGAGGATATTCCGCCAGTTTTCAACCACAAAATGTGGATCAAGCAGCATGCCAACCGAGGTAAAAAACAGGAGTCCGAAAATATCTCGGATTGACATGATATCGGTAAGGGCTTTATGACTATACTCGGATTCACTGATAACCATCCCGGCGACAAAAGCTCCCAGTGCAAAGGACAGACCGACTAAATGGGTGATGTATCCAATTCCAAGTGCAATAGCTGTTATTGTCAGTAGAAAAAGTTCCCTTGAATCCCACCCGGCGATAATGGAGATGAGTTTCGGTATCAACTTGGTACCTAAAACAACCATGGTCAAGAGAAATATAACCGACTTCAGCCCGGCCAGACCAAGCAAAGGCAATCCTGCTTTTGGATCATTCAATTGCGGTAAAATGATCATTGCGGGCACCACAATTAGATCTTGGATGATCAACATACCAATCATCACCTTGCTGGAGAGTGTTCCAATCCATCCCTGGTTCATCAGTGTTTTCAATATGACCATGGTACTTGAAAAAGAAATCAATGCGCCAAACCAAAGCGAAGGAATGAATTCCCAGTCCATCCAGCGGCCAATAACAAACCCCAAAACCATTGTCAGCATAATTTGGATCGGAGTTCCTATAAGTGCAACTTTCCAAACCGGTTTCAATTCACTGAATGAAAACTCCAGCCCCAGGGCGAACAATAATAGTGCCACGCCAATTTCAGCCAGCATTTCAATTTCATGCACGTCAGCGACCGTGACACCACTTGAATAGGGACCAATAACGATGCCGACAATAATGTACCCCAAAACCAGTGGTTGCTTAAGTTTTTGGGCAATTAAGGCTCCGACCAAAGCCGCAACGACTATGATGACAATATCTCCAGCTATACCCATATTTTGATGATCCTATTGTTTAATTATTTTGATGGTAACACCGGTAGACCGCGTGAAGTAAAAGAAATGCCTTGTTGATTTCGTGTTCCTATCATGATCGATTCCACAATCGGGGGATTGATTAAATTATCAGATTTCCATTCGACTATAAAATTGGCACCCGATCCGCCGCTTTTGTCTTTTTCTGGTATGACATAACGTAATGATTCTAACGGATTTAGATTGACTTGTTTCTCAATCAATTTTTTTATCCTTTTCCCTTGTGTTTCATAGTAATCGACCACTGTGATAGTTATCGGATGGTTAGGATCAGCGTTTCTGATGCTCAAAGTGATGGCTAACAGGAACGGCCTTTCAACATTCCCAATATAAATATGCGAATAGGCAGGCACATATATGATCTGCCCGTTAGATAACCCGGTTTTTTCTTCAGCATGTAAAGACATAAGTAAAATGAAGTTATTGAAAAATACGTAAAACAAAAATATAAAAAGCATGCTCTTTCTCATGGCGACTCTCCAGATTTATTGAAAAAAATTAGGTACATCCGGTTAATACATGACTATCGGCTAGACAATAATAAAAGGAATATAAATGATACTTAGCAATATCGAATTCATATCTGTTGCTGTTTTTTCGGGTTTTTAGATACCTATATAGTACGCAGGTTGATATTTTGTCAATTTTTGGTACTTTGCATAATATCTAAATTAAACAACAAATTCAATTGATTGTGTTATAATGCTGTTTAGATCCTCTTATTTAAGAATTTACAAGTATCAAATAATAATCCAATAAAATCAAAGCAGCTATCATTTAAGTTCTCCTAAAATATCTCTAGCCGATAGTCATGTAATACATACTTTATTCTGCAAAGTGTATTTATCTACTATTTATCTGACAGCGAAAGCACCAGGTTGTCTTTTACTGGATTCATTTCGGCTGTTCCTCCCAATAATATCAACATTTTTGTCATTACCACCCAGTTGGAAATATTTGCAGCGTCGTCCAGTTTCGCTTCACTCTTGAATTTTCCGTCACAGTGCAAAATTATAAGGACGGTTTCAGATATTTTTTTCAAAGAGATAACGATGTTTCCATTGGGCAGTAGTGCAGTCATACAACACTCAAATGCATGAAACATTGCCATTTGAAATTGAATGCAACTGGATTGTATTTGAATTTGAGTACCTGGTTTTTCAACGGAAAGAGTAATTTGGCGGGTTTTTGCAAACCGGTGGGTAAGCTCTATCAGTTGTTTGATAGTTTCAAAAAGATCGATGTCGATCATGGAGTCGTCCGTACTGTGGGCCAAGCCATTCAAATTTCTCAATAATTGTACTCCCCTGAGCACTTGGTTATCTATGGAGCGATTGGCCTGATGAAAACGGTCTTTTAATTTTGCCGGGATTTCTTCCGAAAAAGCCATCAGATCATCCATTAGTCCGGATGATTCCTTAATGATTGCCAGAACATTTTGCAGTTCATGGGTCACACCAGCGGTAATCTTACCCACAAATGCTGTTGCCTCTAGATCCGGATTCGCCATAGGTTTAGCCTGGGTTATGTTATGTTTCCATAATAGAAATAAATATCAAAAGGGTACACTTTAGTGCCCACATTACTTTCCAATAGCTTCCTGGATCTTCAGGATCAGTTCGTTGATATCTATGGGTTTCATTAAATAGTCATAGGCTCCATACTTCATACCTTCCATGCCTTCTTTAGTGGAGCCATGGCCGGTCAGCAGAATGATAGGGAGCTGAGGATCGATTTTTTTAATTGCCTTCATGACTTCAATACCACTCAGTCCGGGCATTTTGATATCCAGAACGACCAGGTCGGGTTTTTCTTCGGTCACAGAACGAATTGCTTCTTCGCCATCATTGGCTGTACTGGCATGAATGCCTCTGAGATAAAGTCGATCAGCCAAGGTAGAAACAAATTCACTTTCATCATCCACGAGCAGGATTTTCCATTCGCTCATTGCAGTTATTCCTCCATTTTAAGTTTATTTTTCCTCAAATAGACAATAAAAGTGGTTCCAATTCCGATTTTGCTTTTAACCTCAATGGTTCCACCCAGCTTATTAATTATTCCATGGGTGATCGGCAACCCCAGTCCAGTTCCGTATCCGGTTTTTGTCGTAAAAAACGGTTCAAAAATGTGAGAAAGCGTTTCTTCATCCATACCGCTACCGTTATCTTCAATGGAAACCCCCACTTTTTCATCGTTCTCATCCCAGGTCATGATTTTCAATTGACCTCCATCCTGCACCGCGGCAAATGCATTGGAGATGATATTCAAAAAAACCTGTTCCAGTTGACCGATATCCGAAGAGATTTCTGGCAGACTATCTGCCAAGGATAATTCGATTTTGACTTCTCGAAGCTGGGCTTCTTTTTCCAGAAATCCTAGGACCTCTATGATTAAATCATTTAAATTCAGTTTTTCATAGAGAACTTCCATCCTGCGAGCAAATCCCAAGAGACGGTGGGTAATTTTTTTACACCTTTCCACTGATTGAAGGATAGAGTTTGTCAGCGCCAGAAACCGTGTTTTGTCGGTAAAATTGGCATCCAGTTGGATGAGGTCCTGCATCAGACCTGCTTTCTGGTTGATAATGGCCATCGGATTATTGATTTCGTGTGCCACACCGGCGGCCAGCCTCCCAATGGAAGAGAGCTTCTGGGAATTCTCTAGTTCACGAAAAGCTTTTTCTCTCTTTTCATCAGCCTCCTTAATACGTTTGATCAGATAATTGGATGTCCTGATGATCGCAATAATAATAAGGATCGTTCCTCCAACAAAAACAAATAACATATTGCTTCGTAACATGGTCCATGACTTCATCGCTGATTGGGTCGGTTTAATCGACACCAAAAAGAAGTCCTGATGCAGAAAACTGGCAGAGGAGAAAATCACATTTTGACCTTGCGAGTCCTTTTTTTCCCGAATGGTTGTACCAAGAACGTATCGAATTTCCAGTGGATATGTCTCCAGAACGTTTCCATAAAATTTGGAAGAGGTTTGCAGGATCCCTTTTTTATTAACCAAAAAAGCATCATCTCTTGGCAGGAGTCCCATTGCACTGATGATATTGTCCAGCTTTTTTGTATCGATGGTAGCCCTCAAAAACCAGGCATTCCCATCACTGTCAAAATTCTGTACAGCAATGGCTATGTGAGGAAATCCCCTGTATCCCATGAAGACATCACTGATATAGACGCCCCTGATGGAAACCTCATGGAACCATTTCTGCTTGGCGTAGTTTTTACCCAGCAGCATATAGGGACCTGAATAAGCTACCTGGTTACCGGCTTTATCAATGATCCCGAAGTCCACCAGGCCGCTTAGCTCTTTTTTGAAAATACGATATAACCGGTCCAGGGTTTTCTGGTCTGAGAGTTCTTTATACGAGTAGGACGCACCCAACGCTCTGATGTTTGAGAGACGCTCTTCCAGATATAGTTCCATCGAATGGGCGGTCTTGTGTGTCATCAATCGTAAAGGAGTGATGATCTCCTGTTTTAAACTGAAACGGTATTGGTAGAAATAAATAACCGCCATTAAAAACAATGGTATGAATGTAACCATGTACATGAGCACGATCATATTCCGCCGCATGACCCGGTATCGATTCGGAGATTGATCTTCAACTTGACTCAGACCTAGCCTGTGAAAAATTCTTTTTTTTAAATTTTTGACCATTTGGACCTCTTTTAGGCTGGTTTTTGATTCAGTATGGTGCCGGCGATCAGGAATCCTTTCCTGAAATATTCGGTGGCCTTTTTCCAGGGGCCAATGACGGAATCAATTACCTTGATTTTTTTCCAGGTTAAATAGTGATAGTACTCCTCTTCAATTCCACTGCAGATCACCACCTTTATCTCTTCCATCAGTATCAGGTGACATAAATCTTCTGAAGATCCAAGGGAGAAGACCAGCATTTTTTCTTCTTTTTCGATCCCGTTCTTATCAAAGGACACAATAACAGCTTCGGTGGCCAGATCAAACCGGGGAGCGATGTCATTTCCCAGCAGCGGGATCAGCAGTCTCTGTCTCATGATGGCAATTTATGGGTTGAACTCATTCAACAATGTTGTGTTTTTTTAATTTCCGCCAGAGGGTACTTCTGCCCCACCCTAATATTTCTGCAGTCTTATTTCGCTTTCCATGAGCGCTGGAGAGAGCATCAAGGATCATCTTTTTCTCCATTACTGCCCAGGTCTGGTTCTTTTCGGCAGCTCTGCTGCTAGGCCGCTCTGGCTGATCGTCAACTGCTTCCAGCATCTGTATCTGAGGATTATTTTGAGAAGCAGGGTCTGCCCCAATCATAAACGCAGGTAAATGCTCAACCTCAATCCTGTTTGTCTGGCAGACATTCACCGCGTATTCGATGATATTTCTGAGCTCCCTTACGTTTCCAGGATATATGTAATCAAGCAGGATTTTTAGCGCTTCGGCAGAAAATCCACTGATGCTCTTGTTTAGTTTTGTATTTTTTTTGTGTAGGAAATGGTCCAATAGCAGTCTCGTATCATTTTCTCGTTCCCGGAGAGGCGGAAGGTAGATTCTGACAACATTAAGCCTGAAAAGCAGATCTTTTCTAAATGTACCTTTCTTCACCATTAGTTCAATGTTCCGGTGCGTTCCGGCCATAATTCTGACATTGGCTTGGAACCCCTTCGTACTCCCGACAGGATGAATCATCTGGTCGTCCAGAAAAGTTAAAAGTTTGACCTGAAGTACTAGTGGAAGATCTCCGATTTCTGTCAAATACAGGGTTCCATTGTGGGCTAACCGGAATCGTCCGGGTTTATTCTCAATTGCACCTGTAAAGGATCCCTTTTGATGGCCGAACAACTCAGACTCCAGCAAGTTTTCCGGTAGTGCGCCACAATTAACTTTAATAAATGTTCCCTTGGAGCGATTGGAGGATTGATGAATCGCTTCAGCCACCATATCTTTACCGGTTCCGGTTTCCCCTGTGATCAATACCGATGAGTCGCTCTGGGCTATCACTGGAAGAATTTTAAAAATTTTCTCCATTTGTGGGCTGTGCCCGATTAAATGTTCAAATGTAAAAGCCTGTCGGAATTGCGTGTCCAAAGACCTGAATTCCTTAAGATTTTCTACAGCCTCAATATGCCCGACAACCTGGCCGGCCTGGTTTTTAATTATAGCCACATTGAGTCGAATCGGGATCAACTGGCGGTCTTTATTGATAATATCACTTTCAATACCTGCTGGTTCAGAGTTTGCGCCCATTTTCAAAACAGGACAGTTTTTAATACAGTGCCGGCTTCTCAGAATATGACCACAAAAAATCCCTGTGATTTCTTTTTTTGAAAATCCGGTCAATGCCTCATACGCTCGATTGATCAGGATAATCTTTCGATTGTGATCCAATACGGCTAAAGCCATCGGGACACCATCAATAAACGATTCCAACGCGATGGGATGCTCAGTCAGATTTTCTATCAGAGGCAACGATAAGGAATTCAAAATTGTTATCTGATTAGAGATTAAAATGTTATGGAACCTGTCCAACCAAAATGACCACAGCAGATCCCGAACAAAAAAAAGAGTTGTCTTCCCCCCTCAGAACTCCAAGCTGTTTCATAGAGATTTGGGCCATGAATGGATGTATGTCCTGTTAGGGTATTTTTAATAAGACAGCTAACAGAATTCACGGTTTTTCTGATATTTATGAGTATGCAAACGAATGAATTTTGTCAATTCAAGCGTTTTTTTATCCTGTGAAATCATACGATACGGGTTTACTTTGTTCGCATCTTCTGTCAATTAATGCAACAAAACCAGCATTAAAGAATGTCCTTAACCCGGGCTAAGAAGATGTAAGAGTCTTGATATCTTTTCTCAGTTTAAGGTTGTAATAATTAACAGTAGCTTCATTGGACATGATCATATCAATTTGCCTGGCATGGATAGTCAAATAACCCAGTATTTTAAGGTGGTTGATAATAAAATCTGGCGTTTGATTTTCCAGCCGCGCTATCAGAGAGTCCTCCCTGATTCTGATATTGAAATGGTTCTCTTCCAGAATATTGCCCAGGAACATCACTCTCTTGGTTCTCCTTTTTGCGTCTGCGGCACCACCTTTAAATAAGAAACTGATGTAATTCTCTTCCTGTTTTTCACTGACCATGGCCTCAATGGTCGAAAAATGAAATCCGAGTCGTGTCGTCAGACTGCAGAAATTCTTTGAAATCATAAAATAGTTTTTCTCATTGTAAGCAGAGCGGACACCCGTATTGAGATTTGTGTTGGTGGTTGCCTGAAACATGACAGATAATAGCCCCCTTCCGTCAATGGGAGGAGGTCCGTCCCATGGAATCGCTATGATTCCCTCCCAAAGTGCCAGCATGGGGATGGAGGCAATGTTTTCCATGTGAACGTATTTCCCCCGCTTCTCATCCTTAAAACCATCATCCAGGTTTAAAACCCACCATTGCATAGGGACTTTATAGATCAGCTGTTTGCTGGATCTTTCTGAAAAATCATGTTCCTGGCCGAAGTTGAACATCTCCAGAAGGGATTTTTCATGAATGAAGCGGGTGATATCATGCAGTGTATTGCAGTTTGACGGCCTGAAATCAGCTGATTCCGGGTCCAACAGATTCAAAGGTACAATAAGCCGGCTGATTTTTTCGAGTGTTTTATAGACCGGACTGTCAGCCATGAGATTTTTTCTTTTGCTGGCAACCGGTATCAATCGCTCCGGATACCCATGATAAACAGAGCTGTTGTCAGCATCCAGTATGATCACATGTCCGTTTTGAAGCTGATCCAGGGCATTTTCCAGATTAAAAATCGCGGGAACGCCAAATTCCCTGGCGACAGTGGCCAGATGTCCGGCAAATCCTCCCCGGGTTGTAATGACTCCCGCTGCGTCTTTCAAAAGGGGAGCCCATTTGGGACGAGCCTCTTTTGTGACCAATATCGCTCCGGGCGGAAAAGCAAGGACATCGTCAATTTTGTTGACCTGGAAAACTGGCCCGCAAATGATTCCCGGACTGGCCGTGATACCGCCAGTGAGCAGAAGGTCTTTTTTGTCTGGAGTAGGCGCAGTGGGTTGATTCGGATCCCTGTCTTGAACCTTTTGTAAAAGACGACACTGCAGGACGTACGGTTCTGGCTCATCGGTGAAACCCCATTCGATGTCCAGCGGCGATTTATAATAGTTTTCAAGTTTTATAGCCAGTTCCGCCAGAGATCTCAGCTGAGCATGTGTCAGGGAAGATGCGTTTTTCTCTCCGGCCTCCAGTGGACGATCAGACAACCCCTCGGTCGCTGAACAGACGGTCTTGATCTGTTTTTCCCTGATATCTTCCTGGATGATTTTTCCAGGATCTGATTTCGAAACCACATATTGATCACAAGCGACTTTTCCATCGACAACAGATATGGTTAATCCCCAGGTTGAACTGATTTGGATAAAATCCTTTTTGTCATCCATTGGACTCTGGGTATACATGACCCCACCTGCAATGGCATCCACTATCACCATGCAACCGACGGACATGGGCACATCCTCGTCCCGATACCCAAAATTATAGCGATAGCAAACGGCAGTGAGGCTGTATTTACTGGCGACAATTCTCTTGTATACCTGAAGAAGATTCTCTTTTCTTACATTTAACTCTGTGTGGTACTGTCCGGCAAAGGAGCTGCCCTGCATATCTTCTCCCAGAGCACTACTCCTCATGGCAACCTTCACGCTGGATCCCGCCGTTTGTTCCAGTTCAGCATACGCAGCCTCGATGGCGGTTGCTAAAACAGGTGGTATCTGAGCGTCCAGAATCAGCTGCTGAATGTCTTCACAAATCTTCCCCAGCGATTCCAGATCATTATAATCAGCAGATTGAAATCGCCGATCAATCTCCAGGTTCAAATAGTTGCTCTCTTTAAACAGTCTATAGCCAAAAGCGGTGATCGAAAATGCCTCGGGAACCTTTATTTGCAGCCTGTTTTTAATTTCTGACAGGTTCGCCATTTTGCTGCCTGTCAGGCTGGCAAAGCCCGGTTCAAATGTGCCCAGAGGTATAACCAGCCTTTCATCACTGACCGATCGTTTTGAAGTCAGAAGACCGACAATATCCTGCTCAATAACCTTGAATTTTTTGCTTAAATTTGCATACTTGTCAGGACAGAGTTCATGCAGGTTTCGGATCATGCGAAACACATCAACGGCTATCGCTGTGGATTTTGCTTTGACAAAAGCAAAACTGAAAGGATCTGACTCCATCAGGGCTTTTTCTATCTGAGCCATATTTTCCAGGGCGCTGTTATTTGCATTCAAAAGCAGTTTGAAATTGTGATTCCGGGCCTTGAACTCCAGGCGCAATTCCCCTGCATTATGAATCTCCGGATCTCTTTTTTTAGAGAAAAGTCGTTTAATAAAGCGCTTAAAATAGTTCATTTTTTGTTGTCTTAATTGTATCCATTGGTCACCCAGATCCCCCAGTAAACTTTCAGGTGAGCGCTGAATTGGTATCAATGTTCCAGTCTAAAGCCCAGCCCCATAAAGGTATATAAAATCCCGAACCCAAACCAGAGGGTATATATCACGTAAAATACGAGGGAAAGAATCACAAATACAAATTTTTCCGATATATCCTGAGGCTCAATCTTGTAGTAATTATAGGCACACTCCACCGCCTTGGCCTGAACAACCGTGACAAATCGAGCTTCCTTGAACCGTTTATGCTTCTTTAACTCCTTATCCAATAATTTCAGAGTTACCCACCAATTATACAGAGCCTGTTTGCCACTATATCCATATTTAACACGGATCTGATCATCCTTGTTGGCGAACATACTGTCGGCGTCTTCCAGGCTGGAAGTGAGAATAGTTCCCAGCCTTCCGGAAATGTGAATGGCCGTTCCTTCGACCGAGACCTTTGCGCCCGCAGAAACAATCTGTCTGGCAATTTGTTCAGCCTCTCTCTCACCTGTCGCGATAATGGAAAGATCGATCATAACAAATTTATTCTCATTATTCTCTTGGATCAGTTTTGGGATATAGTACACGGATCCCTTGGAAATTGAATTATATAGGTCATCCATTTCATTCAAGGCATTTTTGCCATTGAATAACGGGGTAAAAATCAACGCGAGAATAAAGGCAAATCCAAAAAGTAATCCTCCTCCCAGCAGCAGGTCCTTTTTTTGTGATGTCATGGGTAATCTCCGTAATTACATAAATTTTGAGTAAATGAAAAGTCTGTTTATTCTGTATCAGTGCCACGTAGCTTATCAATGTTCCTGATAAAAGTGCCAATGACCCATATTGCAAAGATGCTGATGACTGCAAAAAATGACCACACACCTATAGAATCTAAGACGGCTGTTACATCTCTGGGTAGATTGATGATCTCCATTTCAGTGAGCTTGCCGGGTAGGGCGAACGCACGGTTGACAAAACCTGCCAGCACGGCCATGGCATAAAAGCCACGAATAGTTACGCCACTGACCACTTTCGTAACCATGGCCCCAATCTGAATGCCGAATAAGGACCCCAGTAACATTCCGACTGCAAGGGTGTAAAAGATGAATCCAAAAATGGCATATTGACTGATCGCTGCGTATCCGGCAGTGAAGATAATCTGAAAGATATCCGTCCCCACGGTTGTCATGGAAGAGACACCCAATACATAAACGAAGATTGGAAAGGTGAGAAACCCACCGCCAACACCCATAATGGAGGCACAAAATCCAACCAGGCCACCACTTAGAACCAAAAAAACCGCGGAAATCTGCCGGCCACCCGGAATCAGTCCTGCGTCAAACGTAATCATCGGTGGGATTCTAACGGATTGAATCTTCTGAGATAGATTGCCTATCTTCGCTCCCTCTGTTTTTACCCCGTGAAATTCTCCGGTATCAATTTCTTTTCGGGCCTTGAGAAAGTCCGTTAACGCATAGGTTCCCAGAATTCCCAGCATCAAGACATAAATCGAGGTGATAAATGTATCACTTAAGACAGGATTGATTTCATACAGCACACGGTTAATTACCCCACCCCCGGTCGCACCCAAGATGGCCCCGATAAGAAAAACCAGTGCCAACGGGACAGAAATGTTTCCCAGTTTTTTATGCAGCACGCTTCCCATGATGGCTTTAGCAAAAATATGAAACAGATCTGTACCTACGGCCAGAATACCCTTGATGCCCGCACTCATCAAAGCCGGGGCAATGATAAAACCACCCCCGGCCCCAATACAGCCCGTAATTAACCCGGCCCCCAGCCCGATCAGTATGGAAGCCGCAAATATGCCAGGAGTAAAAAAGGCGGGACTATAGGCTTTTTTACCGCCCAATATCTCCGGCAGGATCTCCCCACTCTCATTGGCGAAGGCAATCCCTCCGATGATAATGGGGATAATCAGTAAACAGACTAAAAATATCCGCCTTTTATCATGGACGATGGTATTGGAGATCTCTATTTCCCATTTCGCATGGGCTTTTGCTCCCGCCATCATGAACGCTCCCCATTGATTTATGAAATTCATGTCATTTCTCCTGAATAGTCTTTAAAATAATCTGCTTCTAAGACACGAACCCTGATCATTGAAACGCACAAGGGCGCAAACCTTTTCGTTGACCGGATTCGTAACGATGTTTAGTTGATCGGCTGTGGCTTCTTAAACCATAATTTATGACAACTGGAAATCGATTGAATGTGGTAACTCCCCCCCCCCTTATTTGGGTATCTTTTTGGATTTATGGGCCAAATATATTTTTTCTACGAGTTCCTCAAAATCCACCGGTTTGACCAAGTAGTCATGAGCCCCGATTTCCATACCATCCATGGCGGTCTCCAAATCGGCATGACCTGTGAGCATGATGACACACAGAGAAGGACGGATTATCTTCATCTCTTTGACGGTCTCGATTCCATCTTTTCCAGGCATTAAAACATCCATGATAACGACATCAAAAGAGTGTTCTTCTATCTTTTTAACAGCGTCGAATCCATTTGAAGCGATCATAACGGAAAAATCCCTGAGTACTAATCGTTCTGAAAGAAGCCTCGTATACTCTTCTTCATCATCAACTAAAAGAATGTTAATGCTCATCAGCAGTTCCTGTAATATTATACTCAGTTTGATTCATTTCCCGACAATCACCGGTGTTTGAATGCCATCATCCATCTGCGGCTCATGTGTGGACCAGGCAACCATCCGTCTGTCAACAGTTCTCAAAATCGAGGTCTGGCAAGTCTTCTGCAGAGTAAACCACAGTTCCTAAACCTGCTGTGCCTCCTTTTTTAATCGAATTTTTTCATACGCCTCTTTCATGGTGGCGGTTAAAATATCGATATCAGCCGGTTTTTGAAGATAGGCAAATGCGCCCAGCTCAAGGCAGGTTTTTTGGTCCTTCTCGGAACCGTGACCTGTAAGGATGATCACCTCGATTTCCGGATTGGATTTCTTAACCTTTTTTAAAACTTCAAACCCATCAATTCCAGGCATTTTCAGATCCAAGACCATGACATCGGTCTCATTTCGATCAGCGTACCCCAATGCTTCTTCACCACTGAAAACAAATTTGTTTTGTACTTGACGCATGGTCAACCTTTCGGAGAGGGTCTGCACAAATTCCTTTTCATCATCCACCAAAAGAATCCGGGTCGGGGTCTCAAAATCGAAATTATGAATGATATTAGCTGTATGGTACTTCTTCCCAACTATACATTCGATAGAATTCACACCATCGATCTCCTGCAACAGGTTGGTTATTTTATGTTGAAGTTTTGAAAGCATCAGTACCTTCTTTTCGATAGATACGGTCGCATTGCCGCTTTCCACGGAAACAGACAGACTTTCCCCGATTTTTGACAGGACCAGCTCAATTTCTGCCGTCAGGGCAAAGTCCCGGTTTTCGCTTTCAATAACCGCCTGCGGGATCTGTGAAAGCTTTTCAAAATGTGTTTTAATCAATGTACAGGCGTTTTCAACCGGTAATTTATCAGTGGGCACAACAATATCGTACAGAGATTTGTCCCAGGCCTTTTTTCCCAGCAGGCTGTGTGTCCACAAAATAACGGTTTTGTCAGCCTGACTGATGTTCTTTTCTACCTTTTTTTCAGATAAACCATGCCCATCTATTCCAGTTCTGTTTCGATTGTCCTTGTTGGCAATAATCAGGACTTTCATAACATGTGTGGTCTGAGCCGGCACCAAGTGACCAAGCAGGCCATGTAATATATAACCCCCCTGGGTCACATGTTCGCAGACAACCTTTTTGAGCAAGGCAATGCATTTCTCTCGGGTGTGGGTTAAATCATTTAAAATCAAATGTTTACTCTCTACAACCTTGTTTAGTAAAGACGTTTTGATCCCGTATAACCGTTCCGTCTCATTGAAGATGTCGTTATCTGAGAGTATTTGAAACCCAATTTGACTGGATAATTCATCTGCAATACGTTCTGCATTCGAATAGATACCACTGGTCAATGTTATAATTGGCATTTTGTATCTCCTGTTTTTGTTTACACCAAATGAAAACGGAAACTTGATATGTACATTTATGCTGCAATAGGTTTGCCAATTTTATAATACTATTATATTTTAGAAGGTTAGTCATATTATGAGATTTTTAAACAGAGCAAAATGTTCCAAATATACACATTATGAAACACATAAATGAGACAATATGAGACGCATAGACTCCCTGCTCCGAGATATTGATACATTATAGGAGAATTTTATTTAACAAAGCTTTTTTCTTGTCAGCTTAACTCTACTTCCTCAAAAATCCGCTGATGCGAAAGAGAGACTTGTTTCTGCAGCCAAAATAAAAACCAGATCGTAATAAAGTGGTATAGCTAAAGTGGAAACTGAGTTAATTAACCTGAAAATAGGATTGCCAGAGGGTGTAGCCCAGGTAGTACATGAAGGAAAAGGCTTAAAATACCTCACCTTTACAAAAGAGGTCGGCATGCTTGGTGGAATGCCATGTAATGATCTAAATTTTTGTGCGGCGGGTTAATACCGATGCCATCATAGATCCGTCTAGCCAGTTTGATTTTTATAATAGTGGAGGACTCGACTGTGCTTTTCTTGGCATGGCTTAAATTGATTCAAGCAGAAATGTAAATGTCAGTAAATTTGGGACCTAACTGGCAGTTGCCGGAGGGTTCATCAACATTAGCCAAAATGCTAAAAAAGGTTGTCTTTATGTGAACTTTTTCAGCTGGAGGGTCAAAGGTAGATATCAATGGAAATAATATAAAAATTATAAAGGAAGGTAATGTTCCGGTTAAGCAATGATGGGACCTAAAAAACCACAACATATTCCAATAGGAACACCTCAAATCTGATAGAAATTCAACAGTTGGAAGACCAATAACGGAAAACGGAGCGAAATATCAGCGAAAACGGGTTTATCCTCTGAAATACAGGACAGAAGGCCAAATTTTAGACATACTTCTCGAACAAAACCCCGATTCCCTTCCATAATTTTATCAGATTCAAGCTGATTTCTTTAACCTATAGGTCATTGCTTTAGTTTCTTCAAAGCTTTTTGTGATGATGTGGTATTGCATTCCTCGTTCAAATCTGTTTTTAAATCAGCTCCTTTAAACTGGTTTGTCAGATTTCCATATCGTTCCTCCTGAGGTCTTGAATCGACATTTGTTTCCGTATAACTGAAAAAGGTTTCATCCGCTGTATCTGTATTCAGTTCTATTCCGGCAGTTATTTCTTATGCTTTTTCCATGTCTTCCACTGAAGGATCTTCTACCAGGTGCCTTTACATTTCAAAATGGCATTCATTTTGTTTTATAATTTAACGAGTTGAAAAAACTCATACAACAATTCGGTTCTATTTTAGAACCGATTTCGATCTGATTGAAAGTACCATTGATAATGTAGGTGGATACTGGAAGTTAGTAGAATAAAAAATAATCTGATTAGTTACTATTGACATCCTACTTCAGAGTACGTATGTTCACTTTATAAATATTCTCAAAAGGAGGTTGTCATGTCTCAAAACAAAATACAGTTCCAAAAAGGCCTAAGCCTTCCTGAGTTCTTTGAAAGATATGGTACAAACAAACAGTGTGAACAAGCCCTATTCAATGTTCGCTGGCCCAATGGCTTCAAATGCGAGGCCTGCGAACATGATTTGTTTTGTTACATAAAGTCCAGACATACATTCCAGTGTACACGTTGCAAACATCAGACATCGGTTAAAAGCAATACGTTGTTTCATTCATCCAATATCCCACTATCAAAATGGTTTCTGGCGATTTACCTGATCAGCCAAAACAAAAATGGGATACCAGCGTTGGCATTGAAACGTCACATCGGTGTTACTTATAAAACAGCTTGGAAAATGAAACACAAGCTGATGCAAGCAATGGCCGAGCAAGACGCAAAGCGAAGGCTATCTGGCCTGATAACACTTGACGACGCGTACTTGGGTGGTCGCAAAAAAGGTAAACGGGGTCGTGGATCAGAAAACAAACAACCCTTTATAGCCGCTGTCAGCCTGAATAAAAATCCGTCCCCAGAGGAGACGGTATTGAGCTAACCCCAAAGGGGATTAAATGCTTTGCCCCTGCAAGGGACAGAGAAGTTGTTCCCATTTTATTGGGTTATATTCGAAGTTCAA
>Ga0075122_10001366_pt1 | contig 17424 bp, 11 predicted proteins | sample AntAceMetag02UKB_FD_69790 | JGI IMG/M metagenome (GOLD analysis project Ga0075122, IMG submission 69790) | Saline lake microbial communities from Ace Lake, Antarctica - Antarctic Ace Lake Metagenome 02UKB | ecosystem: Environmental > Aquatic > Non-marine Saline and Alkaline > Saline | place... | reverse complement strand
TAACCCAAAAACAAAAAAAGCCGTTATCCAAAAAGACTTTAAATCCTTTAAGATAGCGGCTTTTGTGTCGCATAAGAATGGAGCGGGAAACGAGACTCGAACTCGCGACCCTCAGCTTGGAAGGCTGATGCTCTAAGCCAACTGAGCTACTCCCGCTCATTCAGCGACTTGAGAGATGGCTGGGCCGGGAGGGATCGAACCTCCGCATGACGGGATCAAAACCCGCTGCCTTACCGCTTGGCCACGGCCCAACTATCAATCAAGATTTAAATTTATAGAATATTGCTTGATTCGTCAACAGCTTTCTTCCTAAAAACCGCTTTCAGAATATTTTTCAATTGGTTACTTTTTGTCTGGCTTTCATCTCCAAACCCATTGTGCGCATCTCAGGCCTCAGCGCGACAAACAAATTAACCACAGTAAGGATCAGACCCGCACCGAGAAACAGCCCGGTGATATTAAACTTGATGAGGGCCCCGCAGAGGGCCTGTGAGATCGGAACGAGTCCAATGGATGCAAACATCATTGTGCCCAGCACTCGTCCCAGGAGTGTTCCTGGGGTTCTGATCTGTAGCCAGGTGTTATATTGAATGACGACATAACCCTGGGAAGCTCCCATCAGCAGAACGACAAAAGCAGTTGAAAAAGTGCCGGGAAGGAACCCCAGGATCATCAATTCCAGACCTGATGAGCTCAGGATCAGCATTAAGAAGGTCCCAAGTCGTTCCGGTCTGACCGAGGGTAGAAAACCCGCCCCCAGAATCCCCAGCAGCATGCCGGCTCCGAGGCCGGACATGATGATCCCGAAGGCAGCTACACCTTCCGGAAACCTGCCATTGGCCATGACCGGGATACCTACCATGAGCGGTCCCTCTACCAGAAAATGCGCAACGGATGTGACCAGCAACATCAGGCGCATGGTTTTATCCCTCAAGACATACAATAAACCCTCTTTAAAAAATCCGAATGCGCTTGATATTTCCTTGGGAGCTGTTTCAGATTCCGGAATCCGTTTGATCCGGATCAGCGAAAACATAATGATGGAGATAAAAAATGTTAGCGCATTAAAACCGAAAGCCGCTGCAATACCAGTGATATCTCCAATCTCGTTGGTGTGACCGGCCGTTCCCGAGGACTCTGAGAATATTGCAATCAAAGTTCCAGCCAGGGCTGGTCCTGCTGCAATGCTCAGTTGGGCGGTGCCCTGGATGATTGAGTTTCCGGCCAGCAGAAACTCATCGTCTACGATACGCGGTATGATGGCAGACTGAGCCGGATAGAAAAAGGCATCTGCAAATCCGAAACTCAGGGCAAGCGCATAGAGCATCCAGATCTGAATCAAGCCTGATATCAGCAGTAAAGTCAGTATTAGTACAATCGCCAGACGCGCCAGGTTGGAGATGATCATTACGATTTTGGGGGAGTAACGATCAATGAGGGCTCCACCAACCAGCATAAAGAGTGCTCGGGGAATACCCGCCAGGGCTAAAACGGACCCCATCTGAAAGGGGTCGTTGGTCAGTTTCAGAACCAGCCAGGGAAGTGCGATCATATAGAACTGAGAGCCGAGGACAGATATCCCTTCCCCAATCCATAAAAGACGAAGGTTGCGCAATCCCAGAACGATCAGCATGGGATGTTTTCGTTTGCTCGGAACTGTTTCCGTTGCTTTGGGGTCTTGCGCCATTTGGTTCAAAGAATTAGAGTAATTTATAGTAAATGGACTACTTGAATGATTTGTGAGAGCAATTTACATGTCTCTGGCTGACGTTTCAGCTTACGAAGATTTCAGCATAGTATGCAAGTGCTGTGGTTGGCATCCCCCCTGCCGTCTTCTTAATACCGGGAGTAAGGAAGGATTTTTTTTTAAGGGGGCGAATGATGAAGTGTTTTTTATTAATAGAAAATGGGTATTCAGATAAAAAAGTGTTTATTAGGGATAGCGGTCTTGATGGTTGCTGTTTCGGTGGTCCAGGCAGAAGTAAACCTGGAAGTTCAGGTATCGGACACAAATCTGATCCTGGGTGATGAAATTACGGTTCAACTGAAAGCAGATGGTGTCGAGGACCCTGCACAACTTTTGCTGCCGGAGATATCCGGACTTGTTTTTCGTCAACTGGGGCCCCCGAGCTCCTCCAGCCAAACTGTCATTATCAACGGTAAAATCGACCGCTTCAGTGGCCTGGTATATAACATCGGCATCAGTGCGAATAAAAAAGGGAATTACATTATTCCGGGGATTGAAATTCAGTACCAGAACCAGACGTATCGCAGTCAACCCTTCAACATCCGGGTGGTTTCTCCGGATGCCCAGAACAGTATGCAGGTTACCCTTTCTGCCTCCCGGAACCGGCTTTTTCTGGACGAACCGCTGACGATCACCCTGAAATGGTTTCTGCAGGATAGTGTTCAGGATTATACCTTTCGTTTTCCACTCTTAGATCAGAAAGACAGGTTCCAGTTACAACTAGCAAAAACTCCCGGAACTGCTACTACCAATGAGCTGGTTGTGAATGGCTACAAGATTCCTTTTCAACAGGGGTTGGAAACCTTAAATGGAGAGCCGTTTACGGTCTACCAGACCGCCCTGCAAATCTTTCCAGCGGATCCGGGTCTGTTGACGATTCCGGCGGCCAGTGTCAAAGCCATGGTTAAAAGCGGGACGGAGTTGAAACGTGACTTTTTTAACAGGGTGGTAAGAACGCCGAAATTTAAGCGTATACTTGCTGTTTCAAAGGAGTTGCAGGTGCGAGTGCAGGGGTTGCCTACAGAAGGCCGTTCGCCATTTTTTACCGGCGGTGTGGGTGACTTCCAGATTCAGTTGAGCACCGCACAGAATCGAGTCAAAATTGGTGATCCGATTGAGCTGTCGATTCGTATTACAGGAAAGGGGCGGTTTTCCAGAATCCAACAACCGGTCTTGAATGAGATTCCTGAGTATCAAGAGAATTTTGTGGTGTCCGACAATCTTCAACCGGGGGATATTCTGGAAGACAGCATCACGTTCAATCAGGTAGTTAGAGCCCGTGACGAATCAGTGACTCGAATTCCGCCGGTTCAGTTTTCATTTTTTGATCCTGAAAAGGGTCAGTATGTCACTGTGGAGAGCAATGAGATCCCAATTAAAGTGCTACCCACAAGGCAAATCACCGCAAAAGATATTGTTGTGTCAGGGCAGAAAGAGCCACAGGTAGAGAGTGTCCTGCAACGGCAAAACAGCGGGATTTTTGGTAACTATACCTTTGAGGATGCGTTGACGCCTCAAACCCGGCATCCCGCCTGGTTTTTACTGTTTATTTTACCACCGCTGGTATATCTGATCGTATTGATAACGGTGCAACGCCAGCGACGATTGAATAACGACCAGGCGCTGGTTCGCACCCGGGCCGCCAAAGGCAAGAGCAGTCGCCGCTTGAAAAAGGCTAAAAGCCTGATCACGGCAGAGAGCAGCCTTTTCCTGAGGGAGTTGAATCAGGCAATGTCAGGCTATATTTCAGATAAGTTCAACCTCGGTTCCGGCGAAGTGACAGCGCTGGATATCCGCCAATTGGTTCAAAAACAAACCCTTGCGGATCAACTATCAAGCGATCTGGTTGATCATTTTGAACGATTCGATCGATGGAGATTCAGCAGTCAGGATTTGCCACAGGAGGAGAGGCAGGCAATTATTGCTGCGGTGGACCAAACCATTAAAGAACTGGATCGTCAGCTATAAAGTGGATGAGAGTGCATTGTAAAGTAAGCGCAAGGCTAGTAATAATAAAATGGGGTTGATCCATATGCGCTGTTTACTGCAGATCCCGGACACAGAGGACATAGTGCCGATTCTTTTTGTAATCCACATTTCCCAATGGCAGATTTAAACTGACCATCCAGGCCCCATGCTGGTCTTTTTTGTAGGTTATATCAGTCCAGTAATCCGTAAACTGAAAGTCTGGAATGAAGTGCTTGATATTGAGAAGTGACTTAAGTTCTTCCTTGTTCGGCAGACGCCAATTCTCCCATTCCTGAAGCCTGCTTTTGCGGCATAATTTTTTTGCCTCAGTCCAGTTGGTTTGGCCAAGATTTCGTCTTTGCCAGATGAGGCGGGTGACTTGGTCTAGAATCAGGGTCTCTGACAGCTGCAGGGTTTCTGCTCTTTTGGTCAGACGGACTAATTTGAGTTTAGCCAACCCCCGAAAGCGACTGCTGGGATTTTGTGCCAGGTATTTTCGAATTGAGTAGATATCGTTTGTTGCCTCCACCAGTTCCCAGATAATGCCTTCTGCTTTATATGCCAATTTGGTTCCGGGAAAGCTTTTGACATAGTTCCCGAGAATAGCGGTGTCATGTGAGTTTTTAACAATGTGCCAGAGCATTTCCATGGCTTCAGTGCGAAATCGGTTGTCGGGATTGCTTTTTATATAAGTTTTGAGTTGCTCAATGGTGTTTGTTTTTTTGACAGTCAGCCACCTGTTTTTTTCTTCGATTTGAGAAATCAAGGCTTGTGCTTCTTTTCGATACCTGCTGTTGGGATATTTTTTTAGATACTCCTCGACAAGCGGGATATTTTCCTGGGTTTTTACCAGTTTCCAGATCGTATCCTCAGCTTCATCAAGATACGGACTTTGGGGATGTTTGCTGACATAATCCTCAATCTGCTTGATATTTTGTTCTGACTTGACAATTGCCCATTTTTTGGCTCTGACTTTTTTGACGTACTTTCCTTCAGGATAGGTTTCCAGATAGACGTCCAATTCCTGAATATCAAGGCTGTCTTTTATCAGTTGCCACAGTTGGGTTTCCTCATTTCCGGGTAAAGATGCCATGGCAGCTGCGTTTAACATCATTGAGACCAGGAAAACAGTCATTGTCAGGAGGGGCTTTTTCATGGTTTTTTACCAGATGTTTGAGCGGTTTCTCCTCGCTTACGATATAGCGAATGATCAAAAGGAATCTTGCGAGCCTTATTTCTTCTGTAAACTATATCAAGATCAGGTAATTGACAAGCAGGAAAATTCGAGTGCACGATGGAGAGTGGTCGTTGGGAGTGGCGTGTGTGGATGGTTGAAGTGTCAGGGTAGCACTGAGCTACGGATTTTTATGAAGATATTCTCGGCCATCTCCCGACCCACTGCAATCCTGGAGTCGCCAATTTTAATGAGTAAGGGGCCCTCTTTTCTTTTTTGAAGCAATTGAATTTTCTTTCCAATTCGTAGTCCCAGTCCGGCCATCCGTCCAGGGCACATTCGATTTGGGTCTGAAAAAAAACGCCTTTTCCTACCCTTTTTTCCCTGACAGTGCCCTTTTCTGTTGCCGTTAATTTCGATAATCTCTCCGAAATCACCTTCGTTGAGTTGGTTAAGTGGGACCATTTATATTTGATGTGAAGTAGCGTGACTGCGTTTGCTGTTTTACCGGTCTGGGCTTTTTGCCTAATCCGTCAAGGGGCCGCGATGGTTGACACTATTTAAGGACCCACTAAGATTGCATATGCTTTAAAATCAGATTAAGATGTAAATAAGTACAATTTTAGTATATGCGAATAAAAACGGTTGTCAAGTACAGGATTTGATAGGTTAAATATTACTGTATGTTAAAACTATATTATTTGATTGCTAAAATTAATGCGAGTCAGCTTTCCCGACTGTATCGGACATCAATTGAAGTTATGAGACATTGATGGTGCCGATGGAACCCGGATTATGCTTTTCATCTTGAGTTAGGCGGTTTAATATGATAGGAAAGGTTCAAGATAATCAACACTTAGATTTTTAGCCGGGAAGATTGGAAATCGAGGCCCATAGAATCTCATGGTTCGCATGGGTGGGACCAGTGGATATTGAATTATCTAGTGAGTATCGATCATATGATTAAGGATACGCTCAGAGAACTTACCACGATCATCTGGCAGATATTATTCGCCAAAAAAGCGAAGCCTGCCATCAGGTTTGAGAAAGCGCGTAAAAAAAGCTTTGAACCTGCTAAAGAAGAAGACGTACCAAAACAGCAGGTCAAGTATCTTAGCAGGGGGGATTTTGATAGCCAGAAACTCGACAAACATGTTGAGTTGATTATGGTCAAATATGAAAGACTGCGGGGCATGACCCCCTCAACTGCTGAATTTCTCGGTGAAGATGTTGAATACCCTGAAATGAAACGGCGGTTCTATCAATTACCACGGCCGCTGCCTGATTTAGAAAAACTGTACGACGAAATCGAAAGTTTTTCAAAGGGAGAAAGTGCTTATAGCCCACGTAACAAGATCAAAAAATATTTAAAATATCATCCTTATCATCCAGAGCTTCGAGCTATCAATGGGATACAGATGTACAGTGATACCAAGCAAAGCGGATTGGATGAAAAGAAACTCAATGTCATACAGCAGAGTCTGGTAGAGATCGGGCAGGCCATGTATAACGGTGCCATCAGCGTTTACAATGTGAACTGGTTTGTTAGAATTTACATAAAATATCTGGAAGCCTTACAAAGGAAAATACTGGCGGAATACAATCAGGTCAGCACCAACTATCACTGGCAGGTGCAGAAAATATCCGAGGAAATGCACTTTCTGGCCATTCAGATTACATCAATGTTGACGATTAAAGAGCAGTTGGCTGGTATGGCGACCTTAACAGCCAAACTCAAAAATTCCACTTACAATTATGACAGTATTACCAAGGCGGAAATCAGAGGCGCCTGTCAAGCGTTGGAAGGGGATGAAAGCAGGTATGAGAGTGTCGGTAAATCACCCAAATATGTTCTTTGGGCGGTGATTACTATTGCGACACTTTTTGCTCGAGCCCCCATGTTATCAAAACTAGTGGGCAAGCTGCTGAACTCGATCCCTGATACATCGCGGATGCTGATTTTACAGAAGAACATGGTGGGAACAGTCCTGGCTGTGGTCGATTATCATTTTGCGCTCTCCCAGGGTGATTTGAGCAAGAAAATTGAAGCGGCCCATCGGATATACAGGCGCTGCGAAAATGTGATTTCTCAACATCTAGGGCATGTCAGCCCAAAACGGACCTATGAGGTGGATCCCTTTTTAAAGGCGGCCTGGATTACCAAAGAGTCCAGTAGTTTGTTTGAACGGGATGAGTACCGAAAGATGCTGGAGCAGTCGATCGATTATTTGGATTCAGTACTGGAGAGTCCGGATACGGTCAAAGGCTCCTTTGATATTGCTCGAAAACTCCAGGAAGATCTGCATGGTATTATGGTTGAGTTCGGCTGGACATTGTACTGACAGATCCCGGTAATTTTTCCGTTTTGACTGATTTCTCAACCACTAGCCCAAGAATTCCCATGGCCATTTTTGATCGATTTACCAAAGGCAAAAATTCGATAACATCTCATTTTTCACAAAACAAAGAGACAGCAGGAGACGGGAAACAAGGAGATGGTTTGCCTTCGCATCTGTTAAGAAGTGGGAAGAAAATCGATAATGGCCTTTTTGTGGAGCTTTTAAGAGTGCTGAAATCCCATAACCTGAAGGCCAGTATCGGTGTTTTTTCCAATACCAAGGATAATTTTAAAAAGGATGCGGCCTTGATGATCAACAAGGGGGTTGTTTCGAAAAAGATCGTCGCTTATCTGCAGGACATGCGCATACAACATATTGAGAAAGCACTGACGTATGTCTCGACCGCAGAGCCGGATACGGATGGATTTTTTATGCCTGACGATCGTCTGGCTGGGAACCTGAATTTACCCGCAGATGTGGTGGTTTTCCCAGTCTTTAGTGGTACACGAGCAAATCTGGGGTTGATTCTGGTAGCAACAAAAAACATTGGCAACAGATCCCAACTGGCAACAAAAATACGCAAATCAGTTAAGTAGAGCCGGTGAGCCAATCTTTTAGATTTTCGATGCCCTGCGCTTCCGGCATAGGAATCCGATGGTCACACACCTCGAGCAGGTTTGGCGTTCCGGGACCGGCCACCACACCCAGCCCAAAATCCCGAATCATCTCCAGATCATTGTCCTGATCACCTACCGTGATTACGTCGGCAGGTTGAATTCCCAGCTGGCTGACAAGTTTCTTCAAGGTTTGACCTTTGGATACATTTTTATTAGTCATCTCCATATAGCGGACATGGGAGCGGAATAACCTGACCTGGGACTTTCTATCCAGAATTTCGTTAAGCTTCCTTGAAAAAGGATCTATTTTCCCCGTTTCGTCATAGAAGACGATTTTGATTGGGTCTTCATCCAGTTCTTCTTTCAGTCTGGGTCTGATTTCTCCGACCTCAAAGTGTGCTCCCTCGTCTGGCCAGGGGGTGTCGTCGGATTTGTAAATGCTGCCATCTGCCATGTGCAGTTTGACGGAGATATTGAATTCAGGTAGGAGCATCAGGACGATCAACGCTGCCTCCAAAGGGATACCGGTGATTAACTCTCGTTCTCCCGTATCCGGATTGTCGAAGACAGATCCATTGCTGAAAATCATTGGCTCAACAATATCCAATTGATCCAAAAACGGTTTAGCGCTTTTATAGCTTCTACCAGTTGCGATAGTTACCCGCAGTCCGGAACGTCGAAGTTCGCTAATTGCATCAATTGTGGAGGGGAGCAATTCAAATTCCTGGGTCAGCAGTGTGCCATCAAGGTCAAACACGATCAGTTGATAGTTTTTCATGATATCCGTGAGTATTATATGTATTGCTCAGATCCGGGGCAATTGCCGTTTAATAAATGACAGCCGACCGGGTTCAGTCTTGATTGGATTTGTAGATCTGCGGATTAAGTGTTGGATCGTTGTACATTTTAAACTGATGATAGAGCTTGTAATGCCGGCTCCCGGACCGGATATCATCAATCAGTTGCATCAGACATTGAAAGAGGTCTTCTCGCTGGCTCTGAAGTATCGCACCCTTTTCGTTGGCTTGTCTCAAATGGTTTTCACTTACATCAGCTCGTCGGGTCTGTTCATCCATATGATAGATTTTCAATGCCATGATGGAGCAACGATCAATCATTCCTCCCGGTGTTTCTGAGTTCATGGGTGAGTGGTGATTCATTTCAACCCCTTCTCCGTTCAGCCCGGACAGGATGGTTTCATCAATCTGCTCAATCAGGTCATTCCTTTTCTGATTCAGCCGGTCAATAGAGCGCTTTACTCTGGCAATTTCATCGTTGGAAACGTCAGGATCCCGTGCAAGATCCTCTTCGTGCCAGAGAAGATAGTTTTGCAGGTGCTGCTCTTCTATCTCCTTGAGCAGGCCCTGGCTGTTTATTTGTGGTTGTTGCTGATGCCATTCCGAGATTCGTGATTGCTGAAGGATATTGATTTGTTTTAGCGTTTCCATCCGTATTTTTCTGGTAGCTTTATAATCGGGCATTGAGGCGACTGTCTTTAATCATTAAAACGACGATTTTGTTCCTGTCAATATAACCATTACGCACAACATACGCAAACAAGGATGGTGATGAAAGACGATTTGAATCTCATATGTACCTGTCATTAATCAGGAAAGTAAGATAATATGGAAGAAAAAATTAGAAAATCACAGGTCTGGCATCTTATTTGGATTGTATGATTACTGAGAAACGCAGCCTCCATTGATGAAAAAGCGCTTTGCTCTGCATGCGTTGTGATTTCTTTTGCGGCGCTCTAACAGGGCCCAATTAAAAAATAAATGATTCTACAAATTCACCGGAGATCGATATGATTACCAGGAAAATATTTCCCTTTATTGTTTCTGTATTTATGGTCATTTCATTCAGCAGTTCTGCTCAAGCTGAATTTTTTTCAATCAGTGCGGGTATTCCTGTTGCCCACTCTTTTTCAAATAGCGAGTTGGACACTGATAGTGTCAGTGGATATCTGGTACATTTCAAACTGCCGATCATGATCGGGTTGGGAATGGAAGCTTATGAAACAAAAATCGACTATGTTGATCCCGATCCACTCGTAACGGTAGCGGACATGAAATTAAGTACCAATATGTACGATATTTTCTGGCTGACACCGATTCCCATCATCAATCTGACTATTGGTGCAGGCTTCGGGACGGCAGAATTGACCTGCGATATCACCGCAACTTCCGGTACTTCTGAATGTAGCGACAATTATGATGAGGGAATAGTGACCCAACTCTGGGGTCAACTGGGGTTTAATCCACTTCCGTTCATCGATCTTCATGTGAGTTATCATAATATTTCTGGTAATGTGAAGGGTAAAGGAGGAAATGCGGATTATAGCGTCGGAGGAACCCTCTATGCAGTTGGCGCCAGTATTATCTTCTAAGGTGAATTAAAATAAGGTATAATCGACTTTTCAATTGATTGTGCCTTTTCCTCCCATAGCTCCCCATTCAGACAGGTTTCTAGTGATCTCTAGATTATTTGGCATAGATTCTTAACAATCAATACGGCCGATTGATATTTACCCCATCAAATTGGCTTATGAGGTTCAAACTCTGCACACATAATTGTTTGGGATTAGTTTCCTTTTCTTCCCCGTGTTTTCCAATTGAGAGAGCGTCGCTTGAAAAAAGATTGACATCAGTAATATTCGTGCGTATTGTACGAATATGGCTGATAAAAAAAGAAATCTTGAGAACAGACTCGATGAACTGCTCAGTTTTTTTCCGATAATCATTATACTGGGTGTACGCCAGTGTGGAAAAACCACCCTGGCAAAGATGTTGAGACCGACATGGCGTTATTACGATTTGGAACGTCATCGGGACTATAACTTCATTACTGAAGATTTTGAGTTTTTCATTAAAGAGAATCCGCACTCTGTCATCATTGACGAAGCCCAAAGATATCCCCAGTTATTCCAAGAGCTGAGAGGCGTCATTGATGCGGATAGAGACAAGAAAAACCGTTTCATTTTGACAGGATCCAGTTCCCTTGAATTAATAAAAAGTGTATCGGAAAGCCTGGCTGGTAGAGTTGGCATCATTGAATTGGGTACGTTTAAGATAAATGAGATTTACGAATTACAACTGCCTGGTTTTTATCGTATTTTTCAGCAGAAAATCAGTCATAAAACCATACAGTTGATTAAAAATCAAAAACCATCCGTCAATCATGATCAGATCATGGAAATATTTTTAAAAGGCGGATATCCCGAACCGGTTTTAGAAAATAGGGATCGATTTTTTCAGTCATGGATGGAGAATTATTATCAGACATATATTCAAAGGGATATCCGATCTCTTTTTCCTCGTTTGGATCTAGTCAAATATCAGCGTTTTATCTCTATGTTATCTTCGCTAAATGGTACTATCATCAATCGTTCCCAAGTCGCCAGGTCGCTTGATGTTTCTGAGAAATCAATTCGTGATTACCTTGATATTGCTTCAGGCAGTTATATTTGGCGAAGCATCCAGAGTTATGAAAAAAGTGTCAGTAAATCTGTTATAAAGATGCCCAGAGGTAACTTTAGAGATAATGGTTTTTCTCATTATATTCAAGGAATTCGTAATAGAGATCAATTATTTAATCACCCCACTGTTGGCTCCAGTTTTGAAGCCTTTATCACAGAGGAAGTGATTAAGGGAGTTCAGGCACTCGATATTGCGAGAGTTAACTTTTATTATTTCCGAACCCGAAATGGAGCTGAAATTGACCTTATTCTAGAAGGCGACTTTGGTGTTCTTCCCATTGAAATAAAATTTGGAAGTTTCGTGAAACGTCGTCAGATTCAAACATTGAAGGCCTTTGTGGAAAAAAACAATCTCCCATTTGGGATCATCATAAACAATAGTGATAAAGTTGAGATGATCTCTGAGAAAATTGTTCAAATACCTTCAACTTATGTTTAATTCAGATCAGTTAGTCCATTGTGATACAGTCTGCAGGTGCGGGTTGATTGGTTGTTTGTAACTCCTTTTCAGACAATCGAGCCTGCTGTCATGGGCACAATGGGGAATGGGGAAAATCACAGGCAGAAATGGAAAAGGTAAAACCGGGTCTTTTTGAACAGTTGAAGGAGAAGCGGCCGTTATCCAAGCGTCTGAAAGCATCTTCAAAACCTTATTTTCAGCTGGTTTTTAATGAAGGACGGGCAGGGTTGCAGATTGTGGATGAAAATGGCGATCCACTCGTCACGGATCATACAAATTATAGCGGTTCTGTTAGACGACTCTTGAAATTGATCGAAAAAATATCCGGAAGAAATGAATTTGAGATCAGTTGGGAGAAATCTGCAGGGTTGATCGATCTTTCTGAAAATGATTTTCTACTCTGGCATTTAAAAAATAACCCCGCTTTTGTAGACGAGCATTTCGCTCCGCTCCGATTCAGTGATGAGCCAACTGTTCTGGAATTATCAATTACCGGAGATCACCGGTTGGATTGCGTTTTTTTCATGCAAACAAAGGAAAAACGGACCAGCCGTTTTCAGATTATCAGCGAGCATCTTCTGTACGATTCAGGGGAGCTCTTCCAGATACCCCCACTGGGTGAAAATTTCATGCTGATTCCCGATTTTGAAACGATGATTACGCCTTCGGAATTGGGGAAATACCTGTCTTTGCTGTTTTCATATTGTGACAACATCAAAGTAAATTACAAAGACTGCCGTCTTAACGAGGGGCCCCTGCTGAAAACAAAACCGGCCCTGGTTATTGAAAAGGTATGTGCCGACAATTCCCTGTATCTTAGAATTATTGATGCCCTGCCCGGATTCGAGCACGATTTTGTTGAGTTGTATGATCTCAGCAGGGTGGCGTCAGTCAATGAAATAGAAGGGTCCATTGTTGTTAGTGAATTGACTCAGACCGGACACTACGATGTTTATAAGACCGTCAAACAGTATCTGCATCTGCTGCGGAAAAGACTCGATTCCGATGCTCCCGGCTACTATGAAGAAGATAATTTGTTTATCATAGATGCAGAACTGGCAGAATTGCTGATTTATGAGAAACTACCGGGTCTGGCGGCAGATTGTATGGTATTCGGAGCGGAAGATCTGAAAAGCTATCGGATCCGAACGGTGAAACCGGAATTAAGTCTCTCCCTCAACCACAGCATCAATTTTCTGGAAGGAGAGGTGGAACTCCGGTTTGGCGATGAGGTTTTTTCACTTTTCGAAGCGCTGTATCACTACCGAAAAAATGCATATATCCAGTTGAGCAATGGAGACCGGTTGCTGATGAACCAGGAATATGTGCAGCGTCTGGAACGGATTTTCCAGCGGAAGAAGGATTCTGAAAGTATCTCTTTTTTTGATTTACCGCTGGTCGAAGAGCTGATTGGAGAAAAGCTCGCGGGGGAAACGTTTACCCGGTCCAGAGAAGTGTTCGAGGGTTTCAATCAGATTCATCAAGATCCGGTTCAGCTCCCCAAGCTGACCGTCCAGGCACGGCCTTATCAGGAAGAGGGGTATCGGTGGCTGGATTATCTGCATAAACACTCCCTGGGTGGGTGTCTCGCTGATGATATGGGACTGGGCAAAACGTTGCAGGCGATTGCGCTTTTAACCGGTATTTATCCGGAGGAAGCGAAGCCCAGTCTGGTGATTATTCCGAAAAGCCTGATTCACAACTGGCAGAACGAAATCAACAGATTCAGCCCGAATCTCAATGTTTACAAATATTATGGAACTCAGAGAAACATTGAGGCAGCGAGAAGCAGTCAGGTTGTTATCACCACTTATGGTCTGGTCCGAAGTGATATTGAGGTTCTGCGGCAGGAGATGTTTTATTACATCATTCTGGATGAGTCCCAGCAGATCAAGAATATCAATTCCCAGATTTCCAGGGCAGTCATGACTTTGCAGTCAGACAATCGCCTGGCGCTCAGCGGAACGCCCATTGAAAACAATCTGGGTGAACTCTATGCCTTGTTCCGTTTCCTGAATCCGGCGATGTTTGGCAGCCTGGAACGGTTTCACCGGCACTATCTGGTGCCTATCCAACAACTGGGGGATAAGGAGGTGGCCCACGAGTTAAAAAGAAAGATCTATCCTTTCATTTTGCGCCGTCTGAAAAAAGATGTGTTACAGGATTTGCCGGAGAAAATCGAACAGATACTATACGTGGAGATGGCGCCTGAGCAGAAACGATTTTATGAGCAGCGGCGGCTTTATCTAAATGAATCAATCAGGGAACAGGTAGCCAGTGAGGGGATCGAAAAGTCACAGTTTTTTGTCTTGCAGGCAATTACAGACCTCAGACAGATCGCCTCCATTCCTGAAGCAAAGAGTGAGGGACTGATTGTTTCATCCAAGCGAGAATTGTTGATGGAACAGATGGTTGACTCGGTGGCGAACGGTCATAAAATTCTGCTTTTTGCCAACTTTCTCGCTATTCTGGATTTTCTGGCGGACGATTTACAAAAAGAAAAGATCGATTTTGAGATTATGACGGGTGCAACGCGGAATCGTGAGCGTCGAGTGAAACACTTTCAGAATGATGACGAGTGTAAAGTATTTTTGATGACTTTAAAAACCGGGGGGCTGGGTTTGAATTTGACAGCTGCAGATACCGTGTTTATCTATGATCCCTGGTGGAACATCGCAGCCGAAAATCAGGCCATTGATCGCAGTCATCGGATGGGTCAGGACAGAACCGTATTCAGCTATAAACTGATTACCAAGGGGACGATTGAAGAAAAGATCGTCAAACTGCAAGAGCAGAAAAGGGCACTGTTTGAAAATATTATTTCCAGTGATTCCACTGTCCCGAAATTCATCAACATGGAGGATATTGATTATTTATTGGGAGAGGATGACGTGTAAAAGTATCACGGCTCTTGTATAACTTTCATTTTTGCTGCACCAGCCTACATTGGAATTTTGTCTGTCACTAATTCAGGTAGATTATGGATATCGTGATGTTTGAGGACCAGGTCAGCCAGGCTTATACCAGTAATGGTTTGATGGATATCTATACTCGGTTTTTCAAGGAATTTCTGGATAAAAACCCGGTTGTTTTTCAAGACCAGGGTTTGGATCAACGCGATTTTTCACGGATTTTAGTGCCTAAAAAAAAGCTGGTCCGTTTGTTGGCAGCGGTTTTTTTGAAGCACACTCTTTTGAGCCGATGGCTTGAATCGCTTCCGGGCACTGTTTATAAGGCTTTGCTCAGCGTGGCCTGGGAGGGTGCACAGCCCATTGAGATGTTGGAAAAACGGCTGGGCACGTCGATATTGAGAGCCAGAAAAAACAAAGGCAAAGGAATTCAGAAATCGATCAATGCAGATTTCTGTCTGTTTCAGGCTCACTATTTCGAATCATTTTGGGGGGCTGAGGGGAGCAGCACGACTCTGGATTTGCCTTCGGTATTGCGACAACAATTGAAATCGATATTTCCTGTACCAGCAGAATTAACACTCACCGAATCCACCGTTAAGCCGAGCGGTCATTTTCATTTTGAAGATGAAGGTCGGATTCTAAACATATTGCCAACAGTCTGCCGTTTTATGCAGCAGGGCAGGTTAGGACTGACACAACAGGGTGAACCACGATCCAAATCCATTATGCAGCTGAAAGAGATTTGTGGTTTAAAAGAGTTTTATGAATCGCAATTATGGGCTGAGCTGGGTTATCTGCGCACACAGATGTTGGTTCACATTCTACGGATGGTCGGCTATGACAAAGTGCCGAATGATGGGGCGCATTTTTTAAAAACAGTCTTTGAACAGTATTTGAACATCCGAAAATATCCCCACTTACCATGGTTATCTCATGTTAAGGGCCTGTATCATTGTCGTGACGCGATCAATAACCGTTTACACCTTACGTGCTGGGATCTGTTGAGTAGTCTGCCGCAGAGTGAGTGGCTCACTATTGAACAGATTTCAGATTTTGCGCGTTTGCAACGGAAAGATCTCAAACCTGTGTTGAATAAAAGTGCTGATCGATATTTATACATTCCTATGGAGTGGCAAGGTTGGGGCAACAAAAAAATGTATCTAACGCCGGAGCGATATGAACCCGCTTTGACGAGTCCACTGTTGAAAGCCAGTTTGCTGCTTTATGCTTCATTCGGGCTGCTCGATCTGACTTATAATTCGCCATCGAATCCATGGCTGACTTCTGCCGGAAAACCTTTTCTGACCGTCTTTGACGGATTGGTTGCTGTCCGTTTAACGGAGATAGGGGCTTATATCACCGGACAGAAAAGTTCGTTAAATTTTGAGCCGCCATCAAGTGACGATATTGTTTTTGATTTGGATGAAGAACGGCTTTTTATCAGCTATTCAAGACCGGACAGTCTGACAGCGTTATCTCTGGAACAGTTTGCTGCTCAAATCGGTCCGACGCGCTTCAAAGTGAGTTTTACTTCCTTTTTGCATGGATGCAGAAATCAAGAGGATGTGATCAAAAAGATTCAGCTCTTTAAAAAGAACGTAGGGGTTTGCCTGCCAACATTGTGGCAGACATTTTTAGAAGAGGTGGTGATACGGGTCGGAGCACTTTCGCCAGTGGATGATGTACTCGTTTACCAGGTATCCTCCTGGAATAAAAAGTTAATCGAGATCTTTGCCCATGATAAAACGCTGCGGCGGTATATTCTAAAAGCCGAAGGGCAGCACTTCATTATCAGGTCGGAGGACGTTGTACACTTGAAAAACAGACTGGAAGAATTAGGGTATTTATTGTAGGCTGTGTTCTGAAACAAATAACAAACCTAATCTCTATTATATAAACCAAGGATTCCGTACCAATTTGTGAATGCTGAAATTTAATTCTAGAGGCGTTTTTTGACGACTATTCAGCAAACGCCCCGCCGAGGGGATCATAATCCCTTCGGCTCCAGAATTATGGTGAATAGTTACATTAAAACAAAAAAATATGTCAATACTGGACAATTTAATTAAGCCTTGGGAGCTGGAACGGGATTTGAAGAACGAAACTGACATCAGCCGGAAGATCGATCATGTTGCTCAAGCCATCGGAAAACTGCTGCACGAGATGCAAACAGCCGAAAGCCAAGAAAAAGTATTGCGCCTGAAAGAGAATCCATTCGACAAGGAACTGGCTTATCAGTCTCTGTTCAGTTTGTATGAAAGCCTCTTTTTAGTGGCGAAAAATGTCATCTCAAAAATTGGCGAGTTCGGATCCTTGGAAAAAGTCAAAATCGGCTACACATCCGCTGCTCAGGTTCTAGAAGAAGCAGTCGATAAAATGATCTTTACGCATGAAAAAGATGAGTTACTGGCTCCTGTCAGCGCCAACCTGGAAGTAAAAAAGGGGGATTATGGTCCGGCTATGTACTCAGAGTACGTCAAGCGGGTGGGTCGCAACTTGATTTCCAGCATCAACAGTCAGATCAATGAACTTCTCCCCACGGTGACGATAATCTGCCAGAAATTCTCAGGGATTTCGAATCAGTTCGTTAATAAAGAGTCCCGTTCTAAGAATGAACGGAGGAAATATGAAGAGGTCTGGTTAATTTATCAGGCGGAAAAGGCAGCTATAGACAGGATTGCCGGAATTGCAGCCATTACTAAGAACAAAACTAATTTTTTTCAGGATTT